>Ga0118677_10004629_pt1 | contig 24879 bp, 12 predicted proteins | sample AliMusrvi5mmetaG_FD_86154 | JGI IMG/M metagenome (GOLD analysis project Ga0118677, IMG submission 86154)
GCATGATGCTTTTATCGATCCTGACCGCGAGGGCGGCTGCGTCATGCATTTCTCCGGCAAGGAGCTCATACAGGGCGAACCGGATGCATCGAGCTTTCCGTCCGGCGGCCTTCGCGCAACCTTTGAAGCACGCGGCTACACTGCCTGGGATGCGACATCCCCGGCGTTCCTGATGGATAATGTGAATGGTAAAACGTTGTGCATCCCCACCGCGTTTTTCTCCTACACCGGCGAAGCGTTGGATAAAAAAGTGCCGTTGCTGCGCTCGATTGCGGCACTCTCCAAGCAGGCGGTGCGCGTGCTGCAGCTCTTCGGTGACGACAGCGCAAAGCGTGTATTCGCTACTGTCGGCCCAGAGCAGGAGTATTTCCTCATTGATAAGCGCTTCTATCTGCAACGTCCCGATCTTATCAATGCTGGTCGTACCCTATTCGGCGCCAAGCCACCGAAGGGCCAGGAGATGGAAGATCATTATTTCGGCACTATCCGCAGCCGTATTCTGGCCTGCATGATGGATGCAGAGCAGGAGATGTTCAAGCTGGGCATCCCGGTGAAGACGCGCCATAACGAAGTTTCTCCGGCGCAGTTTGAAATTGCGCCCATCTTTGAAATTTCCAACCTCTCCACCGATCACAATATGCTGGTGATGGAGATTCTCAAGGCCGCTGCCGACCGCCATGGCCTTACCTGCCTGCTGCATGAGAAACCCTTTGCCGGCGTGAACGGCAGTGGTAAGCATAACAACTGGTCGATGGCAGATAACAACGGGCACAATCTGCTTGAACCGGGAAAAACCCCACACGAGAATGCGCAATTCCTCTGCTTCCTCGCCGCCGTCGTCCGCGCGGTGTACAAGCATGCCAAACTGTTGCGCGCCTCTGTAGCAGTGGCCGGCAACGATCATCGCCTGGGCGCCAATGAAGCCCCGCCGGCGATCATCTCTATCTTTCTTGGCGAGCAACTGTCTGAAGTCGTGAAAAACATCATCGAAGGTTGTGCTGAAATCGGCGAGCATGGCGGCTGCATCGAAGTGGGCGTCACTACGCTACCAACATTGCCGAAGGACACTACCGATCGCAATCGCACCTCACCCTTCGCCTTCACCGGCAACAAGTTTGAGTTCCGCGCAGTTGGCTCCTCCCAGTCGATTTCCGGTCCGCAGATCGTGCTAAATACTATCGTAGCCGAGTCTCTCGACTTCATGGCCACCCGCCTGGAAGCAGCCATGCAGTCTGGCGTCGCGATGAATGCCGCGCTGCAAAGTTTGTTGCAAGAAGTACTCAGCGAGTCCAAAGACGTCCTGTACGATGGTGATAACTATACGGAAGAATGGCTGGCGGAGGCTACCCGCCGCGGCTTGCCGAATTTGAAAAGCGCGGTGGATGCGCTGCCGATGCTCATTGCGCCGGAAGCGTATGATCTGTTCACCACCTACGGTGTCTTTACCTCGCGTGAACTGGAATCCCGCTTCGCGATCATGGTAGAGAACTACATTAAAGCGATCAATATCGAGGCGCAGTTGGCAGTGCAAATAGCACGTACGATCATTCTGCCCGCCGCGGTGAAATATCAGACTGTATTGGCCAATGCCCTGGTGGTGAGCAAACAGGCGTTGGGGCAGGTAACTACCGGCAGTGTCGAGTTCGGCACGCAGGAAGCTTTACTCGCCGAAGTGACGAGACTCATCGCCGGCTTGCAGAAAGCCAGTGAAAAACTGGCCGCTCTACACAGCAACGCGCACGAAGAAGGCGAACTTATCGAACATGCCGCTTATTTCCGCGACAATTTAGTACCCGCCATGCTCGACGTTCGCACGGTAGCCGATGCGCTGGAAGCTCTGGTTGATGATGAGATCTGGCCACTACCGAAATACCGCGAAATGTTGTTCGTCTATTAATCTCAACCTGTCTTTCGCGGACACTAACAAACAGCGTCCACCCGGTATCGGGTGGGCGCTGTCTGTTGGGAATGTAGACCCAATACCGGTGACTTAGGACCGGAACTACTGTCTTCGTAATCGTGCTCGTGCTCGAAACGATAAGCCGACAAGCGATTTTTTTCGAGCACGATTACGAGCACGAGCACGAATCGAGCCACCTAAGGGTCGGCGAGGAAATAACTTCACATTCTGACACCGGGCGATTGGTCGTGATCACGGCGAGCGTCTGCAGACATATGAGGCCATATTTCAAAGACGCTCAACAAAGAGCACGGGCAAGCGAACAAGTCAGAATGTGAAGTTATTTCCGTGTTGGCCCTAAGCTTAAGTCACAGGTATTAGTGTAGATCGGTTCCTATGTCTGAATCCTGAATCCTGAAATCTTAACCCTAAATCCTGAATCCTAAATCCGTCACGTAATCAATAGGCACATCGGGATTCACTCCGTCAACTGGTGGTAAATCGCCTCGTAGCCCTCTGCCATTTTGCGGGCGCTGAGGTGGGTGTCGACACTCTGCCGGGCTGCTTCGCTAAGAGCGGCATGCTCCTGTTGCAGCAGGTTGTCCAAACTGGCCGCCAACGCGCCAACATCGCCAACCGGAAAAGTTACGCCGCTTTTCCCCCCGAGCTCGATAATTTCCTGATGTGAATCAATATCCGAGAGACACACCGGCACGCCGCACGCCAGCGCCTCCAGCACACTGTACGGCATCCCCTCGGAATGCGATGCCGAGATGAAGTAATCCGCGGCTTGCAAATAGTCAACAACGTTCGTCCTCACCCCGAGAAGCTGCACCTTTCCAGCCCTTACCGCCGGTAATGCTGAACACGCTGCGTATAACGGTCCATCCCCCAGCAGAATCAACTGGCCGCCGGCAGCCATGCGTGAACCGGTAAAACCTTTGATTACAGTCAGTGGATCTTTCAGTGGCGTCAAATGTCCCACGGAAATGGCGATGACTGCATCTTGTGGAAGATGCAATTGCTCGCGCAAAGTCTGTTTCGCCTCCTGCGCGGCTGGGGTGAAGAGAGCGGCATCTACGCCATTGCACGCGTATACAGCATCAATTCCTCTGGCCTGCAAACGCCTGGCGACTGTGGAAGAAACGGCGATGACGGCATCAGCATGACCAAATGCCTGCTGATGTGTCCTCGCCAGTAGCGAACCGAGCAGACCGCCATAACTCATACGGTAATCTTCATCGGGAATGCTATGCACGGTCGTCACGGCCTTGACGGTCCTGGGTCGCGACGGCAACCAACTATCCGCGCGCAAGCAATTTGTATGCACCAGCGTGATGTCATGGCTCGCAATATAGGCGTTGATCGCCTGGTTAAGTGTGAACAATCCCTGTATGCGGGTCAAGGACAGACTGTCGACGGGAATGCCTAACTCGACGAAATGGGCATAATCGGAAAGTGCTGGTTCCGGCGATAATGTGAGGATGCGCGGCGCAAAGGAGGCGCGATTGAGATATTTCACCAGGTTATACATGACCCGGGTGGTACTGCTCCGATCGAGCGTCGAACTGATATAAAGAATAGTCCGTTGCTTCATGGCGTTTTTACCACTGATGGGGTATTCAACAGCGGTCGAGTGGCAGAACTCGAACGCGCATAGGCCAGTGCACTCACAAATGCCAGGCACAGCCAGGTGATTTTCTCGCGATCCTGCCCCAGAGTTAACGAAGTAACGATTAATATGATGAGCAATGTTGCCACCAAATTTCTATTCACCGGAGAGAGATATTGCCGACGCTGCAAAAAAGAATATAACAGCATCGCAATAAATATAATCAGTCCAATCAATCCTGATCCGGCCCAGATGGAAACGAAGGAATTGTGCGGGGCTTTTTGATAGCCCAGATAGGCGGTAATGGCATCCTGAAATGTCCCAGCCCCTTGACCGATGAACGGCTGAGCGGAAATCATACGGAAGGCGGATTCCCAAATAATCCACCGATCGCCAAAGTCCAGTGACCTGGTGTTCTCGGTGATAGTCGTGAATCGTTTCATCGGGCTTAGCGGTGAGTTTACCAGAACGATTGCGGCAAGCCCAATGACCAGCATGGCGATACGACCGTACTTGTTCACGCGAAGAGAAAAGAAAAGGGCGACCATTAGCGAGATAAAACCACCGCGCGACCCGGTCAGCACGAGTGCGGGCAGCGAAACAGCAAGGCAAGCGATACTGGAGATGATGACTAGGCGCGATTTCGACTGGTAGAGGAGAAAAATTGCCAGCGCAACGCCGAAGACGAGCAACACCGCCATATCGTTGGCATTGATGGTGCCGGAGGTGTACCGTTCGTACCCTGGTTCTTTTAAGACATCCCCATTCAGATAACTTCTAAAGACATCGATTGATACCCATATGGTGCCGAGGACGTAAGCGAAAAACAGAGCATGCAAGCGCTGTATTGACCAGGCATGTTGCCAGACCAACAACATGAGCACCAAAAATTCCATCGAGAGCAGCAGGTAGTATAACGTATCGTCAGTATTGACGCTCCAGAATAGCGTAACGATACACCATGCGAAATAAACAAAGACCAGCAGGTACGCGGTATTGTATTTACGCAGCCAGCCGGTAAACAGGATATGGAGAATCGTCATCAACCCAGCAATGATTGTAACCCACTGACTGGCCCGATTAATTTTGGCAATCGATTCAGGGAAAAGGTGTATATAGGGCGCAGCGGAAAAAAAGATGGCCAACCATGTTAGAACAAAACATATTTTACCTAATATATTGTTTTTACCCATGTTACTTTCCTCACTAATTATTCATCCAGGGCGCCTGAACTCACGCAATTGCTGGATTATCTTGCCGAAGGTCGGCGATGATGACAGTTTATCTTTCCATGTACCGATAGGAAGCAGTGCATGCTTGGTTATAGACCAGTCATCTGGATAATCTTTCCCAGAATAGACCTGATATATCTGTAGATATGCACTCACCGCTTTGTTGACATCCAGGTATTCCGCAACATACTGGCGTCCAAATTGTCCCATATTGGTATAATACTCGTCATCCTCACAGAGCTGTTGCACATCGCGCGCGATGGCCGCGATACTGCCCTCCTCGGTTTGCCGTGGTGCATCGCGACCTGAGAAATTCACATAAGCGAGCGAAGCGACCGTCTGCGCGCAGACTGCGCCGGCGTATCCCCTGGTGCCGATTACCAGTGTCGGTTTCCCACAACACATGCCTTCGAAGGCTGAGCGCCCGGCGCCGATAACAATGTCGGCGATGCCCAAATAGTCAACGGCCGTCATCGCTTCCTCCTGCATTGTCACGGCTAACGGCACACCGCATGCCTGATTGACGGCCTCAATTTCCTGCTGCAAGCGGAGGTAACATTCCGCACTTTCCACATAGCCGATATGAACAAATCGCACTTGGCAGCCACTCTGGTAGACGCGCGCGGCAGCATGCAGTCCGTGTATAATGCTGGTCAGATACGATGACGCGACACGCGCAATGCGCAGAATGACGCGCGCATCGGACGGGAGTTGATATTTCGCACGTAAGGCCGCCAGCTTGTGTTGATCAAACGATGTGGCAGATTCCTCCAGATTAATGCGCGCCGGGATGACATGAATATCCCGTTCTGCCAGCGACGTGACGCGCAACAGAGCGTCTTTGCCTTCTGCCGAGAGCGAAATGGTCGGCGTGATGGCAAGGATACGTTTTACCGGGGGTCCTCCGCACAAGGTGAAAAAGAATGGGAAACCGAGATGCTTACATGCCGACGCCACCTGCGCCAGGGATGCATCATCGAAACTATGGATGATCTCTACACCATAGGCGTCCCGCAGGTGTGCAAGGTCTTCGCGCAGGCCGGAGTAATATCCGAGAGTGCTTTGCATGTGTCGTGTGCGCATAACTGTAAAGTGATCCCGCTCTATCATGCGAGCGTCCGCTTGCGCACCAATTAAGAAGATAACCTGATGCCCTTTTGCGCGCAATCCTCCGGCGATGGTGACGGCGGTTCGCGTATGTCCGGCCAATCCTGCATTCAAAATAACAAAACCGAGATTCACGAGGATTTCCTTAAACGATCAGTAATAAACGCAAAATCCGATGTACGATAGCGCAGGATTTCGCGCACCGGTATTTTCACTTCGTGCGAGTAGACGAACAGGAAAATGATCGCACTCAAGGTATAGCTGATCGTCGAGGCGATGGCGCCGCCCAGCGCGTCGTATTTGGGAATCAATAATATGCCGACGATAATATTGACGATCAATCCGGGGATCATCGCATAAGTCGCCAACACCGGCTTACCGCGACCGGCCAGATCCATATTGAGAATACGATAGATGGCGAAGATCACGACGCCGGGGATCATCACCTCAATTACGGCAATGCTGCCGGCAAACGTCTGTGTGTATAAACCGAGTATGAACGGTTTGACAATCAACATGAGCACACCGGAGAGGGCGAGTAAAGCGACAAACGACACGCGCAGCAGTTGACTCACTTTTCGGGAAAAAACGAGTGGATCATCGCTGTTGGCGCTGCGGGAAAAGACCACGGTGCCCAGGGTGTTTGGGAGGAGCCAGAGTTGCTCGACAATACCCATGCCCACCCCATAATAACCCACTTCCTTCAGTGTGCTCCAGTGGGTAATCATGATAACGCCGAAGCGATAATTCAACATATTCAAAAACAGTGCCAGGGCATAAACGATCCCCATCTTCACCAATGCCAGAATCAAGCGGGGATCGAACTGCCAAATAATGCGCACGTGGCACAACACCTGAAAGACGGCGTAGATCGCGACCAACCCATAGGAGATGAAAATCGCTGTCAGTGCTCCGTCAACATGCCAGTGGAAAAATCGTACGAATACGATGAGCAAGGCAAGGCGCAAAGATTGCGACAATCCCTCGAGCAGGTTGAACTTGGTGGTGATCTCCCATCCCAGAAAGAAACCTTTTGAGTAGGCCACCGCAAGGTTCAACGGGATAGTGCCGGCTGCCAGCACCATCAAGAGCACTGGAAAGTGAGCATCTTTCGGCGGAAAGAGTCTGAAGCAGGCAAAGCAGATGAGCATGCCCAGCAGGCTAGTGCCCACCAGCAGTACGCAGACCGCCGAAATGACCTGCTCCGAGGTGTGCGTCTTTTTGCCGATAAAATACACTGTCGCCTGGCGGATGCCCATTTCGGCAATCGTGATGAGCAGCACGGGATAGGCCATGATCGAGGTGAGCATCCCTTTGCCGGCCGGTCCCAGCCAGCGCGCGCCGAGTACCTGTTCGGCGAAGCCGAGTATAATAACGGCGATATTGGTACTCAACATCCAGAACGCCGCGTGGGCGAACGAAGACTTGACAACAGGCTTTTCAATAGTAGTGGGATTAATGCTCATCAGCCTTAATTCGTATAACGTGACCCGGTATGCCAACGACAACGGCGTTGTCCGGCACATCCGTGCGGACCACCGAGTTGGCCGCGATAACGGCATGCGCACCCACGGTCACACCACCGATAACTTTTGCGCCGGCATAGATCACGCTGCCATCGCCAATGGTCGGATACGCTTTTCCCAGTTCCGGTTTACCATGACTGCCCAGCGTCACCTGCTGGTAGAGCGTGACGTGGTCACCCACGACCACGCCGCTCCCAATGACGATTCCGGTTGGATGCGGTAGGCGTACATCCGTGCCGATAAGCGCATCCGGAGCGATATCGCACGCGTGACGAACCAGCATACGATGGCGCAGCATGCCCAGTATGCCGATCCGATATTTTCGATGATAGAAATAGCGTGACAGGCGATACAGATACAGCAGTTGGAAATCAGCCCGCCAGCAACGTACATAAAGCGCGCTGAAAAATCCTGTCCCCCCGCATGAGCGCAAGTCATTGCGTATGTCGGCTATACATTGGCGTAACGAATACATAAAAAAACACGCCCAAGTCCTAAATCCTAAATCAACCAAGCCGGAACCAATAGACCGATCAACAGTATGAAGTATGTAATATCCAAGGCTGATCTGGTCTTGTTGGCCCTTCGGGCCGCAAACGATAACAGAGAGCCGGTAAGCGAAAAACGGGGACTGGTACACATTTTCCACAGTTTCCTTCTAAACGCGAGACAGCTTCATTGAAAATGTGATACCTGTCCCCGCTTTTCGCGTCGGATTTAGTCTGCCGCTCTCTTATCGCTATTATCAGGCTCTAATGTTGCTCTGAACGACAACTCAGGATCTTCCCAGGTGTCACGACAGCGAAAACGGATACGACCACAGACGGGCAACTCAAATTTACAACATGTTGTCGTTCAGAGTAACATTAGAGCCTAACTCTCGCTAATCCGCAATTGGTTATGCTTGATCGGTTCAGGGTATTACAAGTCAATACGCAAAGCGTAAATGAATCACGTTAACATAACGGCAACTCAAATTGACAACATGTTGTAGAGCATGAGATTTTCGAATGGATGCCTTTCAGAGTAACATTAGGACTCAAGCAATAATAACTTGAACATTATCGTGCCGGACGCTTGTTCGTGATCAAGGCGAACGTCCGCAGACATATTGGAGATATTTCAAGGATGTTCAACGCAGAGCACGGGCAAGCGAACAAGCGAGAATGTTCAAGTTATTGTTGCTTGAGTCCTTAGAGCCGATACCGGAGGGAACTGGAATGAAACGACTGCTTATAGTAGCCTGTATACTCGCGCTGTTGCTGGCTGCAACGTCCTTGCGCGCGTTTGCCGAGGGTGAGGCTGCGTATGCGGCGTTCACCAAATGTCTTACCGCAAAAGTGGCTGACGCGGACGTAAAACATCTAAATGTCGTGCCGGGCGAGGAAGGCTGGCTGTTTTTTGTGCCGGAACTCCGATATGCCGCCGCCGGCACGTTCTGGGGTGCCGCTGCCGAACATGTCAGTCATGCTATGTCGAAATCCGCGATGGATCCCCTGCCGGCGATCCTGGATTTCCAGGAGCAGCTTAAAAAAGCCGGCATCGAATTACTGGTAGTGCCTGTGCCGGCGAAAGTACAAATTTATCCGGAATTTTTGATGCGAAACTTTCTGCCGACGGGAGCGGCTAACGCCGCGCCCGCGCGTCTGGATGCTCCTCAACAATCTTTCTACGCTGAGTTGGCGCAGCACGGCGTTAATGTGCTCGACCTGACCCCGGTTTTTCTCGCGCACCGCGCTGCTGACGAGAAAGGCTTTTTATTCTGCAAGCGGGATACGCATTGGTCCAGCCGCGCGTGCGCGCTGACCGCCGCGACGATCAAGGAGAAATTAGCGAACGCGGCCTGGCTTGCTGCGGTTCCCAAGCGCAAATACGATGTGCAGCGGAAAGATATCTCCTTTGTCGGTGATTTAACCGAAATGCTCGCTGAGGCGCAACCCACGAAAGAAACGTTGAAAATTGACATTGTGACGGAATTGACCGCGAAGGGCAAAGCGCCGGTGGGTTCGTGGCGTGATAGTCCGGTTATCTTACTCGGCGATAGCCATAATCTCATCTTCTCCATCGGTGGCGACATGCTCGCAGAGGGCGCGGGATTGCCGGATCATCTCGCTCGGGAACTCGGATTTCCGGTCGATGTCGTCGCGGTGCGCGGTTCCGGAGCCACGCCCGCGCGCGTAAATTTACTGCGACGCGGTGATAATCTGGCCGGCAAGAAGCTCGTGATCTGGTGCTTCACCGTGCGCGAGTTTACTGAAGGACAAGGCTGGAAGAAAGTGCCGGTGATTCGCGCAAAATGAACTGGCCCGTCAGGCTCTAATGTTGCTCTGAACGACAACTCAGGATCTTACAAGGTGTTCCCAAGTGTATCACCTGTTTACGACCACACCATGGCAATTCAAATTTACAACAAGTTGTCGTTCAGAGAAACATTAGAGCCTACTTCGTAACATCCAACAAATACGGCAAATCGTAGGCTTCCGGCAGCGTGTCAACGGTGAATTGCCGTTCTAATTCCGGGTGATTCTTGTAGAGTTCCAATGTCAACCGGCAGGTATCGCCCACTTTCATTGAAGCAATGGCGGTCTGTTTGCTGGCGAGGATGCCCCAGCGTGCCACGCGCAATAGTTTGCCGCGCGTGATATTCGCCATGGTGCCGGTGATGACGTCTATTACCTCATATTCATGCGTTACCAGGGCATGTTTATACGGCAGCACCTGCGTGGGCGTCGGTTCCGGGGTCAAGTTGCGCAACTTCAACTGAACGGTAATCTGCGTGGTATCGGTTTGCGTGGTCGTGTGCTGCTGCAGGATCTCTTGCGACATGGCATAGGCGGCAGCTTCATCCGCGTCAGAGGCGGTTTTCGCATACAGCGCAACCGCTTCCACCGTCGCCATGGTAATGGGCAACACCGGCGTTGATCCTCCGAAGCTGATAGTATTTCCCTTCCAGGCCGCAAAGACGCCGTGGGCTAACGGAAGCGTCGCGACGCGCGCACTATCAATATAGCAGACCAGCGTATTCGCCGTGCAACTGATGCAGACGAATATCGGCTTAGGATTGGTGAGCGAGCAGAGCGGCACCTGGAGCATCTTCCCTGATTTGGCGTCCGGCATTTCCCAGGATAGTTGATATCCTGAGCGTGTGAGCCTGGCATTGCCGATTGCCGCCAGTGTCACATTTGTCGGCGCCATGCTGGGGGTGAGCAGGCATTCCAGCGTAAACTGGTGTTGCATGCGGCAGAGCGCAAGCGCGGCCGCGCTGATTGGAGCTGCGGCAGAACAACTGGTGCCGGTTATCTGAAGGCGATGGTATTCATCCAGCATTTCCGGGGTTATCCCGGCGAGGCGGCAGTACGAGACATAGTTCCGGCCGGGCAAGGTTAACAGATTCGCGGCCTGTTGATCCTTCCAGAGAAACACTACCTGTTCTCGTCGCACCGGCCAGCGGGTGGGGGTGACGGTAAACATGGGCAGCGTGACGGCGGGTGCGCTGTGGTCGGCGCCGCGCAGATTGTCGATGGCCAGCGCGGTTTCTTTTGTCAACGGTGTTTGCAGGGTCAGAAAGAGCTCCTCGCCCGTGCCGCGAACTTTCCACGCGACCACTTGTATGCCCGCGCGCGAAAACGTGAAGCGGGGCGATTGCGCCGTTACGCGCTGATTGAAGAGCACGGCGATGTGTGTATTGTCAACCATGCCGGCGCAGACGACGCATAACGGAGTTTCTTTGGCTGCCTGTAGGGCTGCCGTGAGGAATAGTCCCAGGCATACGAGTGGTAAAAAGCGTAATGAGCGCATTGCAATCACCTCTAAACCGGCCAAGCCGGAACAAATAGACCGATCAACAATATCGAGTGTGTCACTTTCACAGTCGATATTGTCTTGCTGACCCTTCGAACCGCAAAATGAAAAAGCGAGCCGGTAAGCGAAAAACGGGGACTGGTATACATTTTCCAGATTTCCCTGATGAAACGCGAGACAGCTTCATTGAAAATGTGCTACCTGTCCCCGCTTTTCGCGTCGGTTTTAGTTTGCCGCTTTCGTATAGCTATAATCAGGCTCTAATGTTGCTCTGAACGACAACTTGGGAGCTTACCAGGTGTCACGAAAGCGAAAACGGATTACGACCACAGAAGGGCAACTCAAATTTACAACATGTTGTCGTTCAGAGTAACATTAGAGACTATTTCCAACGAATATCATCGATGAGCAACGTTCGCGTGCCCATATCAAAGAACATGCTGTCTATTTTCTCCAGGTTATCCACTACATCCAGGGGGATCACATATTCTTTCCACTCGGCGGAAAAGGTCTCCTCCGCGTTAACCAGGGTGATCTTGGCATAGTTCTTACGCTGGTGATCCAGCCAATACGATGTGTCGTAGGCGAGGTAAACGTCAAGCGGTCCTGGCTTGCCATCGCCTTTTAAAAACATATGCAACTCGGTGGGGTGATCCCATAAAAATGGTTCCAGGCCCAGAAATTGTATGGTGCCGTCATGGAATGGGACGATGGAAGCGGCGAACTTGCCTTGTGGGCCGTTCGGCACCTGGGTGGGCGTTCCATTCGCGATATAGAGATCAAATGTATCCTTATCCTCGAAATCCATCAAGGATTTTGGATAAGTGGCACTGGCCTGGGTCAGACCTAACTTGCGCGGGTCGATGAATTGCGGCGTATTGGCAACGCCTCCGTAATCCGCCACTTCAATTTGCGCCACCGCATAGAGGGGCACATCCGGGTTGTAGACAGGGATTTCGCATTCGTACTGTAATCCCACCTTTTTCGCTTTGTCGCGGTGCCAGGTGCGTCCTGTCCAATGCCCGGGTTTGCCATAACTGTAGAGCACTTCGACATATTGCGTCGGTTGTAATGTGTTAACGTGAAAAGAATAGATGAGATGGCCATCGCGCACCGCGACAGAGCCTTCCGCTACCTTGGGGGCGGGCGGCCCGCCGCCTTGCCAGTGGAATCCCCACATGGAAGTACCGCGAAATTCGTTGCGCCCGGTCGCGGCGTGGTAGCGATTCGGAGCCACCGAGAGCAGTTTCGGCGAGGTGAGTTTGGTAAACATCTCAATCAGGCCATCAAGCGTGGCGAAATAGTCCGTCAGGGAAGAGGCGAGCATTATCGGCTGTGAGCCATATTTTGCGTAGGCGCTGGGAGAATACATATCATAGTATTTCCGTGACTGCAGCAGCGAGGGGCGATCTCCGGAAATCCCTTGTTCATCCGCATAATAACCGGAGCCATGCCACACGACATAAGCACAGGGGCGATTATCGATGGCATGCAGCAACGCGGTAATATAGCCACCCCAGGAGTACCCCATCACCAGCACGCGCTTCATATCCACTTCCGGACGTGTTTCCAGATAATCGAGTGCGCGCGTGAGCGCGACGGTGTGGTGATAGACCCAGCTCTGGGTAGGATCATCGACGAAATCCTGTGCCAGTGGGACACCGCCGATGCTGTCCTGTATTGTCGTATTCTGATTACCACTCGGCGCGCTGACGGAAAAGCCCACGAAGCCGATTTTGGCATCGGCATTGCGCATTTCCGCGCCAGTATAGCGTACTACCAGCGTAGTCGGAAGCTTCTTCGCGCCTTTGGGGTAACTGAAGTAGCCGAAGACGCGCACGCCAGGCACACTGGTGAAACGCACTTCTTCAGTAATAACGTTGCCTTCTTCCGTACGTTTGAGAATCTCAGGATTCAAAGAAACCGCGTGAATGGCACGCACATTGAAGATTCCGATGGCACCGGGCGTAGCCGCGCTGTATTGCGCGACTGACGGAAGGAATGCACCCAACAGGCAGACCAGGCAGCATAGCCCGGCGCTGTACAGGCTGAATCGAACAGCATATGAGTTGTGTGATGACATCATTTTCTCCTAAACCGGCCAAGCCGGAACCAATATACCGATCAACAGAACAGAGTGTGTATTTTTCCAAGCAGATCTGGCCTTGTTGGTACCTACTCGGTGAAATTCTCCGCGATTATAGAGAACTCCTGTTCCTTAATTGAAGACAAATTCTATAGTAAACGTTGAGAATTTCACCGAGTAGGTACTACAGTATAGCAGATAATACCCAAAAATCAACTACCGCCTTCTGATGGGGAGAAGTATCGTGTTTTGATTCAGGATTCAGAATTGTTCTGCCATTTGTTGACGGGCAATACGACTGCGAACTACCTGTTCTTTCGTCCTACTCTTACTCCTGCTTTAAATCCTGTATGTTGCGGTGGGAAATTCTGAGCAGGAGCATGAGCAGAAAGGAGATCCAGCAACTCCCTTCCCTTGTCGCAACAGGGGAAGGGCCGGGGATTGGGGCGTCCTCCAATACCTGTAACTTAGGCCTGGCGTGCTCAATTCGTGCTTGTAATCGTGCTCGAAAAATCGTTTGTCGGCTTATCGATTCGAGCACGAGCACGAGCACGAAGACAAGGGGCCTAAGTCACAGGTGTTGGGGCGTCCTCCTAAATCCTGAATCTAATAACGATACTCCTATGCTGATGGGAGGTAGTTGCAGAATTCGAGTGAATAGAGCCTATTGCACCTCAATCGTATGGGAGCCGGATGGACAAATAATGGTCGTACCGCCAGCCGCATCCGCCGGTATACTCACGCGCTCGTGGTTATCAATGCGCAGGCGTTTCGGCACGCCACTCAGGCGAAGATAACAACGCGTACGACTCGTATAGCTGAGCTGAATACCCGCGGTAACATAGCGGGCGTGCTCTATGGCGCCGGAACAGGCCTCGATATGCAGTGAGGGAAGGACGGGTGGTACATCTATGGTGGTTAGTTCGTGAGTCCCAACAGGGAGCAACACGACATCATCGCGCCAACACGGCCAGAAGATGCCATCCAGTGACGGAAGACGCCCCTCCAGTGGCATGTGTAACAAAAGTGGACGTTTAGCAGTATATCGGAGTGTATTCGCCTCCGTGGTGCAGATGGTATCTGCAGCCATGATTTGCGGCAGCATGGCGCGGTCTTCCGCGGATACGGTATTCCATGCATAAAGGTACACGGAATCGCTATATAGCAGCGCCTGGCGAAGCTGCGTAAACAACTCCAGTCCACTGGGCCTTGGTAACGGTGCGCCTTGCCATCGATCCACGATATTGAACGTGATGACAAATGGTTCCATCGCACTGAGATGCGCCCGGAATAAACGCCCCAGCGTTGCAAAGCGATGTGGCCCGAGATGCCAGGTTGTGTAGGGATCTTCAAGCGAGAGTAGAAAAGGACATTGTTTTCGGAGGGCGCAAAGACGGGGTAAATCAATACCGAGTCGCTCACCCATGGTTGGATCAAGGCAAGTATCCATCTGTGAGACCACCAGCGCCAGATCGGGGTGTTGTCGTCGGAGTTCGAGCAGATGTTGCAGCACGGACGCCATAATCCCGTTGAGCACGGAGGTGCGATATGTCAGTAGTTGCTTGTATAAATCCGGGCGTTTCCGCCATGAGACTGGAGAATCAGCGCTCAATATTTTCAAGGGATCGATTCCAAAACGGGTCTGATACGCACGCCGAAACGATGGATGCATGGGGGTAAATTTACCCGGCGATGTCACGGCGGGTTCAGGTGATTCATAATAGAGCTCCGCCATGTTGACGCCATCCCAATCGAAGGCGGAGATTTTTTCACTCAGCAGATCAAGGACGGCCCGTAAGCAATCAGGATCTTCCAGGGCCATTAAGAAACGCCAATCCAGGTGCGCCTCTGTACCGGCAGCAGTGATTTCACGCCACTCGGGATGCTGCCGCCAGAAGGATTCACCGACCATCGGGAATTCACACCAGCAATAAACGGCAATTCCCCGCTGATGCGCTGCAGCGATAAACCGACGGGCAAAGGTCTTGTAATCTGTGGAATCATACCAGGCGCTAAAATATACGCCAGTCACCGCGGCATCAGCTAATTGCGCGACGATGGTCTCCGGGGTTTCGGTGTAATGGAATCCCCAATCCACATAATAATCCGGAGCTGCCGCGGTAAACATGGGAGGCAACCCGCAAAAATCCACCACATCATGTAGTAGATAGGGGAGCGACACATAAAGCGGTGTTGTTCCCGTATCCAGGGGGAGACCCGAGTAGATGAATTTTCCGGCGCCTAATTCGCCGGCAATAATCACCGCATCATTGGCGTCCTTGCCATACGCCAATACCTTGCCGCTTGGGGGCGCAAAAAAACGGGTGAACGTCGATGCGTCTGCCAGTCGGATCGGCTCGATGGGGCGGCGCGCCCAATGATAGGTACTCAGCGTCACCCGTTGCTTTACGTATGAGATGCCCAATGCCATACTTATCACGGAATAACTATCTGTGATGAGCGGTAATCCGGATTTGATCAACCTGGTCATTTCAGAGACTTGCGCCCGTGTCAAGCGCACTGCTTCCGAACCGGGGAGTATGCAACAGTCATGCGCGCCCAGGCTGTGCGATACCACTTGCGGTGTCGCGCAGTAGCGCACCTGACATCCGAGTATGGAGAATGTCTCGGCGATCTGGGGATAGACACGCCCACTTAACGAAAGGATCAAGCATTGGGAGACTTGCGGGAGTGCGCGGGAAGTCACCGGTGGCACTGAAGCGGACGCGGCGCATGCCGGTAGCACCAGCATTGCGAGCAACCATACCGGAGTACAATGCAACACTGCGCTCCATAATTTCACGAGCTTCGCTTTAAAAGTGAAGATCTTTACAGATGAGTCAATTTTCAAATAGAGCTCAATTCGTGATGGCAGACCGTTGAACATTGAACATTGAACAAACGAAGCTCCGCCTTGAACCACGCAGAAAGCAGCATAAGCAATCGTTTTCGATGCGGTTTTCCGTATTGGGCGGTTTGGAACGGAGCTTCGTTAGCCTGCATTATTCATAACTATTTCGAATAATGCCCAGCTAACCCGGCAGTCCTTACGTTTCATGAATAATCCGGGTTAGAGCCTACTTCCACGACACGGCATCAATATTCAATATCATGCGACCTGGCAGCGAGAACACCAGCGTAGAGACATCGTCAAGGTTGGCGATGGTATCGAGTGGGACCACATATTCTTTCCATCCCGTCTCAAAGTTATTTTCCGGCAGTACCAGGTTCACCTTGGGATCGTACCAGTATTCGCGCTGTGATGAAAAGAAGAGATCGAGCGGACCTGGTTTGCCGTCGCCTTTAAGAAAGAAGTGCAGTTCCTTGGCGCCTTTCCAAAAGATGGGTTCGATATTCACCAGTTGCACGGTGCCATCCGCATAGGGAGTGATAGCGGCAGAGACCTTCCCGTGCGGCGCGTCATTGACGAAAGCCGGCGTGCCGACCGGGATATACAGATCGCTCATGTCTTCAAAATCCAGCAGCATATGCGGGTATTGAGTGTCAGCTTTGTAGAAACCTAATTTGGCGGGTTCGATGTATTGCGGCAAATTCGCCATCACACCAATATTTTTCGTTTGGACTTGCGCCACCGCATACAGTGGCACTTGTGGATCATAGATGGGAATCTCGTATTCATAGCTGCCGGGCTTCACGTTTTTCGCGGCCTCGCGGTGCCAGGCGCGTCCGGTCCAATGGCCCGGCTTGCCGTAGCTGAAGAGCACATCGGCATAGATCGGCGTTTCGGCGGACTGAATGTCAAAACTGTAGATGAGATGACCGTCGCGCACCGAAAGATTGCCGTCGTGCACTTTGGGCAAATCTCCCGCCTGGAATTGCCAGTGGGAACACCAGGCTTGCAGTGAGGCGTCCAATTCATTGCGGCTGGTTTGCGCGTGACCGCGGTTGGGCGCCACTGCCAATCCCTTGGGACACTGTAGATGGTTGTAGTATTCGAGCAGCCCATCAAAAACCGCGTAATAGTCGTTAAGGGCACTCGCGATAAATATCGGAGCGGTGCCATAACTGGCATACGCCGCGGGCCCGTACATTTCATATTGCTTGCGCGTTAAAAAGCCCGGTTTGCCGCCGCTCATCCCATTGGAATCGGTGTAATACCCGGTGCCGTGCCAGGTGTAATAGCAGACCGGACGGTTTTCTACCGCGTGCAGCAGCGTGGTGACATAGCCGCTGGTCGAATATCCTTGCACCATGATATTTTTCATATCCACTTCCGGGCGCGTGGCCAGGTAGTCGATGGCGCGTGTCAGCGCAACGATATAATGGTAGTACCAACTCTGTTCCGGGTCATCAGTATAGAACTGATTGAATGGCGGTCCACCGACAGTCAAATCTTTGCTTGCATCATGATTGCCGCACGTCGCGCACACCGAGACGCCCACGAAGGTATTCTTCGCTTCCGCAACCATGGTGGAGACGCCGTAGTTGCGCACGACCAGACTGACCGGCCGTGATGTCATGCCTTTGTAATAGGTCATGACCATGAAAGCACGTACGCCGGGACGTCCGGTGAAACGGATCTTTTCGATGACGATCTTGTCGTCTTCCTTTTTGCTCACTATCTCGGGATCAAGTGGGACGGCATGAATAGCCTGGAGATCGAATATGCCGATTTTTCCCGGTGTTTCTGCTGCAAGGACGCAAAGACTGCCTTGCGCGCAAACAATACAGAGGAGGAGACGCAATAATGTTGCGATGGACGAACGTGAAATCATGGGAATCACCTCAAGCATTGAATAACTAATGTGGGCTTTGCCCACAACCCAATGTGTTATTGTTAAATCAAATCGAACAAGCTCCGTTTTTTACTGACGTGCTCTGTTCGTCCGAGTACCTGATCTCTTCCGAACTGCGAGGGTGCCAGGAGAACTTGAAATCTTCGTTTAATATCGCAGTTCCGAAGGGATCAGGTACCAATGTGGACATTGCAAGGCGCAGGCAGTCATACCGCATCGCGCATAAAAATAGCAATATACAGGAGCGCCCGACGCTGTAAACCGTAAGCGATTATACTCAGCGAGCTATAGGGTGTCAAGGCGTGTGTTTCCCGTTCCCGGTCAGCAATGTCTGAAACTCCTTATCGAACTCAGGGGTGACGGCATGCCCGCTCTGCCACCCATTTTGAATCTGTTTCTCACCTTTTAACTGATTGTATGCCGTGTAAACTGTTGTCGGGGGTGAGGCCATGTCGAGAAAGCCGACGCTGACCAGGGTGCGTGTTTTCACGCGCTTGGCAAAATTCACAATATCGTAATAGGTGGCGGTCTTCACGACTGCCGCATCCGGTTTGCCGTCGGCGCCTAACGGCACCAATTGTGGCCAGGGAATCGGGCGGCCCACAAGCACACCGGTATGGTCGCACATCGCGGGTACGGCCGCGCCTAGCAGCGTCACACGCGGTTCCATTGCTGCCACGAAAATGGCCAATCCACCACCTTGGCTGGTGCCATAAATTGCCAGCACTTTGCCATTCCATTCCGGTTGCCGGGTGAGAAAGATGCATGCTTCCAGTGCCATCAGGTAGGCGTCATGAAAGAAAAAAGTTTCGCGGTTCTCGCGGTTAAGTAAAAAATAATTTTTTAGCGTACCATCTCGCAGTGTCGCATATTCGGCATCTGATTTGCCATTGTCAATACTGAAGAGGTTGATTGAGAGCGAGAGCGCTCCCCACGCGGCGCCGCGTTCGGCCTGGTATAGATTCGCGCTGTATACCCCGGCGAAGGGCAACCAGAGCAAAGCGGGCAAACTGCGCGGCGCCGCGCCTTTCGGTTTTGCCAGATAGCCGCGAATGTTTTTTTGTGGTAAACAACTGATCGCGACGTCTTCACACTGTAACGTAGGGTTCATTGTTGCGACCGGTTGTGTGGTGACAATGGCCGGCGCTTTCTCCAATGCAACTTGCTGTGCCTTCCAGAACGCGTCGAAATCAGCGGGTTCCTCCGCGCTGGGTTGCAACCGTTCCAGCGCAACTCCAACCACTGCCGTTGCGCTCACGGTCAGCGTTGCACTCGCAGTATACGTGACGGTGCAGCGTACCACACCCGGTTCGCCTTTCGTCGTCAAAATCTCCGTGGGCGTCGCGCCCAGGTCACAGGCGTGGCTGACGCGGGTGTCCGTGATGCCGTTACTCAATGAGACGCCGTTATCCAACAAATAGGCGATCTGCCCTTGCGTGACCGCTACTCCATCATTGCGTACCAGCACGAAGAAATGAATCGCCTCGTTGATGCCGTAGATGGCCGCGGGTTTATCCGGCGTCACATCGACGGTGTAGACTGCGTAAATGGGGAGGGTACACGTCAGCAGACCGAGTAGAAGCAACCAGTATCGTACTGTCATCGTCATGTCCTTCCCGAGTGAGAAAAATGCCCGCTGCACACTTTGGAAAGCGAGAACAGACGGAAAGCCAGGAGGCGCTTGCGTCGTGTCTAACTGAGAATCCAATGCGGGAACACAATAACAACTTTACTTAATAATGTCAAGCTGTTGCGCTATGAAGGTGCGACAGCATCATGTCGCAACCGACGCAGAAAATCCGTCGAAATATTGCCAGCAATATCCTGACGCTAACCTGCATTTTCATAACTATTTCGAATAATGCTGGTTAGATACCTGCGACAGAAAAAGTTGCGTTTCGCTTACAGTGAATTGCAGAGAGGCGAAAGCATTGACGAATTGTGCTGGTCTGAGTAGGATAATAATGATTTATCGTGCGAACCGTCTGAGATCTCCAAGCTTAATAGACTTTACCGGAAATACCGGATGGCGTCTCGCGGCCTCTTTTCGCGGCAGGTTGCGTTGTGCTTTTCACGTTTGTCTTACCTTGACAAGGTGTGAAAAGCATGCCTTGCCTGCCACCAAAATGTACTCGCGATACACTCAGCCGGTATTTCCGGTAAAGTCTAATACATCAACGACACAGAGTAGGTAAGCTTAATAACTGAATTGATACTGAATTGGTCTTGTCGAGTACCTGATAAAGGTATGACAGCCCGGGTGGCGGAATGGCAGACACAATGGATTTAAAATCCACCGGTAGAAATACCGTGGGGGTCCGACTCCCCCCTCGGGCACCAGCTATTAAATCTCAAAATTGTGCTCACATGCTTTTAGCAGACTATTGGAATTTGCAGCACAAAAAGAAGAGGTAGTGATGGCCATAGATTCCCCTTTGACAGATGGTGAATTCGGCGCTACTGAAATCCAAGCCACAAATCTTTTATCGGGAACACGTTGGATGGAATGGCTCGAAGAATTGCGCCGTATTCCTGCTGTCTCGCTTGAATGGTCTCAGATTGAAATATTCTTTACTGAAGCTCGTGCGCTCGCAGACGAAAAAGCACAGGTGCGCGAACAGGAGTTTATCCATCTTCAACAAGCACTTGACGACTTGCGAACCAACTGTAACGAGTATCTACGCTTCTTCGAATACGATGATGTGGCTTCCTGGCAGGTAAAGTGCTGCCCGGTGGAGGAACGCAATACCTGTACGGCTAACGTGCGCGAGTTTCATGGCTTGCTATTGCAGTATTGGGATTTCGATAAGCAGATAGCGCAAGCTGATAATTTTCGCTTGCGCAAGGAATTGCGTACCCAACTCGATGTCATTGAAAAAGATATCAGCGAAGTACATAAAGCGCTGGCAATGCAGCTTGTCGCAACGCATGAACTCATACCGACGCCACCTGATGATCGAGGCAATATGCTGCCTTCCGAGCCGGAAGCTGGGATAGATGAGGATAGTCCTGGTGACAGCGAAGAAATCGAATATATTGCTCCTCCAAGTAGTATTGATACGCCAGAGTTTAATTTCCATGACACAACAGGCGATATTCATCTACCATGCGACGAAACCGATTTAGCACCGAATTCCGTACGGACACTCGCTGAGACGATTACCGTTGGCGAGGATGGGCCTGAGAATACCAATGTTATCGAGCAGATATCTCAACCGAGTATTAGCGAGGCGCCCACCGCCAAACTTCCGGACAACACAGGCATTATTCAACGCTTACGCGAGCGCGCAGACTTATTGCCAGGTGTGGTTCGGGCACCATCAGAGATTGCATCCTGGCTGATTGCGGATGAGCCATCTGAACTCTGGTACGACTTATGTTGGGCACTAATCGCCGAAGGGGAAATCGCCTCTGCTTATCTTCTCGCGACCGCTTGTGAAGGTATTGATTATCGACCACATATTCAGCCCTGGTTATTGGCGGCATTGCAAGGTTCGCTATGGCTCTCTGCGGACTCAGATTTATTTGTTGAAGATTTGCGCGCAATCATCTCAGAGCATACTAACATACAACAACTCTCTCCCGCCGAAACGATGTTGGCACTTAGCGCTGTGTTAAATGTGGCATTATTAGCGCCGTCCAGCGAAATGCATCACTGGTTACATTGCCCGCGCAGCATGCCGGCCATAGCTGGAGTGGTGAATGCCATTGATGAATTTATGCACAATGGTACGCTACGCCAGAATATCAATACTGCGCTCCCTGCATGTGAAGAATTTTTAGCCGGTGTGATAAGCCAACGGACTGATATTGCTCAATATGCGGCCAGTTTGTGTCTGGCGCGCTCCTGTGAATATATGCGTAACTTGCTTGGTTTGCCCTCGACTGACCACGTATTTTCTGGCAAGTATCCATCGATTTCGTACTGGCAAATCGATGGAGTTGACAACCTGGAACAGGCCTTGCACAGGCAATTACTCATCTTCCCTGAAGTGACTGTCAACGCGAATGACGAATTACAGGTCAGTTCGCATGCGGATCTCATCAACTCACTCCGCGATGCCTATGCTACTGGACGCACTCTGGAGATGGCGTTTGAGAAATGGATCGAGAAACAGGATTTCCGCTTCATAACGCAGATTATCGAAGCCATGTCTGACCAGAATGGCGTGTATTATTATCAGTGGCGTTATCGCGAGGAATTAGACAAAGCACGCCTTACCCTGCGCGAGGATGTGTCCAATGCGCTGGTAGCTATCGAGCGCGCCGCGGTTGACGGCAGCATCACCGAAGAAGAGCGCGCCAGATATAGCAACCAGGTTGAGGCTATTGATGTTGAAGCCGCAGTAAATTTCTTTGAGCTACGCCATCAATTGCAGTTTATGCTTTCAACGCTGGGAACACCCGAGCCTGTCCCCGTGTTCCGCTGAATGGCTCCTTCACTCTCGAATGCTGCAACTACCGCTCCGGACTGAATAACTTCCTCGCAATATTGCCAAATTCTGATTGAAGGGAAAATGTAAAAAACAAAAGGATCCTTGACATGAGACGAGAAATTGTATTATTATGGTATCGAGTAGTTCTCATTCAAAGAGAAATGGTTCACCGAATAGTTACGAAATAACTGTTTTGACCTGGCCAAAAAGCTTTTTTTGTGGCCTTCATGGCGTGGGGAAAACATGCAGATTTATCGCGGCACAATAGTTGTTTTCATCACGGTTTGGTGCGCGCTGTTCGCCGGAGCTGCCAGGCCATACTCGCCTCCTTTTGTCTTAAACGAAGTCGTGATGGTGCCATTTCGCTATGTTGCCGAGTGGTTGGGCGCCAGCGTCACGTATTATCCCGAGACATCTTCAGTCACCTCAGACATTGGCGACCGTCGCGTTCTCCTCAAAATCAATAACGCCACCGCGCATCTCAAAGAACAAGAAATCTGGCTGAATACCCCGCCGACGTTGAAAGATTGGTTAACCTATGTTCCCCTGCCGTTTGCGATGAAAGTCCTGGAAGTAGACGGTCAATGGGATGAAGCCTTACAAAAGGTGACGATCACGCATGCTCCGTCGCAGCGCTCCCTGGCGCTTCGCGCCGGCAACGGCCGGTTCCTGTTCGATGCCGCGGAAAACGGTTTGGTGAGTGTGATTACCGACGAACTGGCCGTGCATCCCGATGCGCTTAATGCTCGCGACATGAACGGCGCCACCATGTTGCACGTGGCGGTCATCGCAGGACGTCGTCCAATAGTGGAATACCTGATTGCCCATCAAGCCGACCTCAATGCCGAAGATAACATGGGCATGACGCCGCTGCACTACGCCGTCGCCACCCGGCAACCCGCATGCGTAATGCTTCTGGTCAGCCATGGAGCGACCATCGCTTCACACAACCTCGACCTCGTCGCGCTGAACCAATTGCTCCTTGAGCCATCAACCTCGACTACGGAGACGGCGAGTGCACTACTCGACGCGGTGGCGCTCAACCTGGACGAAGTAGCTGGCATGTTGCTTGCGCAAGGTGTGAAGGTGGATGTACGCAATGCGCAAGGCCAAACACCACTGCACATCGCGGTGAAATCTGGATTCGAGCGGATGACAAAATTGTTGCTGACCAAGCACCCGAATCTTAACGCTCGGGATATGGCAGGCCACACGCCGCTATATGAAGCAGTCACGGCCGGCAACGCGACACTGGCGAAGCTCTTAGTCGCGCAAGGCGCCGAGTATTCCGCGAACGATTTTGATCTGGCGCAGTTCAATGTGTTACTGACGGCGCCGGTGGCGCCGGCGGCAGCCTCCGCCGCGAAACCGTCCATACTACTGCATGCCGCGGCTGCACAGGGATTAAATGAAGTTATCAGCACGACTCTCGCGCGAAGTGCTCATCCCGACGATGACCTTAACGCCCGCGATCACATGGGCAACACCCCGTTGATGCTGGCCATAATTAATCGTTTTTCCAACACCGCGCAGTTCTTGCTCACTTCCGGGGCTAAAGTCGATCTCGCCAACGACCTGGGACAAACAGCATTGTGGCACGCATGCCACAGCGGCCAGGATGAAATGGCACGTATGTTGATTGAACGCTGGCATGCTGAGATAAATATTGTCGATAAGCAAGGAAACACTCCGCTTGCTGCCGCTGTCGCGGGAGGAAATACCTCGTTGGCTCTGTATCTGGTGAAGAAAGGCGCTGATTTCACCGTACCTTCCGTCGATTTACCGCGACTGGAAACGATGTTGCATCAGCCCGCGTCGCCGACTGCGGATGTAGTGATGGATGAACGCATGCTGCCTCCGCTGCATCATGCAGCATTCAAGGGACTTGACGGGGTGGCGCAGTTGCTCGTACAACGCGGCGCGGACCCGAATGAAACGGATGCCTACGGCGCAACTCCTCTGCATTATGCGGCGGCCAACGGTTCTACCACCCTCGTGCAGTTTTTCCTCAACGCGCACGCCCTCCCCGGCGCGGTTGACTCTGCTGGCAGATTGCCGCTTCATCGGGCACTTACCGCCGGGCATGATGATACGGCAAAACTGCTCATCACCCATGGATCTCCGCTGGGGCTTGCCATGCAAGATGGTAATACGCCGCTGCACCTGGCAATACGCGTAGGCGCGCGACAATCAATCAATGCGCTCCTCGAAGCCGGCGTATCCCTCAATGAGCAGAATCGGTATGGGCAAACCCCGTTGATGCTGGCCGCATTGCACGGGGATGCAGAAACGGTCACACGGTTGCGCCGGCAAGGCGCCGATGCCACCTTGCGCGATAAAGATGGCTACACCGCCTTTTCGCTGGCCAGTTCTCTTGCCATCACGCAGCAGACGATGAATCCGGTGGTGGACAACGGCGTGA
>Ga0118677_10004630_pt1 | contig 24874 bp, 16 predicted proteins | sample AliMusrvi5mmetaG_FD_86154 | JGI IMG/M metagenome (GOLD analysis project Ga0118677, IMG submission 86154)
CAAGGAGACGGGGGGACTGGGGGGAGGGGAAATTATGAGTTATGAATTATGAATTATGAAATGGGGATTGTGGGTTGTTGAATTCGGGGTAAGGAATGTAAACATGGATATACAGAATGCACAGAATGTTTGTTATTTATCCTGAATATCCTGTTTATCCATGTTAATGAAGACTTTAGGCGTTCTCTTTGATATGCCTGGCGATGTCGTTTCCGACTTCGATTGTTGTTGATTTTCCTCCCAGGTCCGGGGTACGGACTGTTCCGGATTTAAGGTTTGCGTGCACTGCTGATTCGATCAGCCTGGCTGCATCAGCTTCTCCCAGGAAGTCCAGCATCATGGCTGCGCTTCTTATGGCTGCGATAGGATTTGCAATCCCTTTGCCGGCGATATCCGGGGCGGAACCGTGGACGGGTTCGAACAGAGATGGGAACTTGCGTTCCGGATTGATATTTGCACTTGGGGCTAATCCCAGGCTGCCGGTGATGGCTCCTCCGAGATCGCTCAGGATGTCTCCGAAAAGATTGGATGCAACTACTACATCAAAGTTCTGTGGGCAGCGGACAAAATACATGCTCAGAGCATCCACATGGAATTTGTTGGATTCTACATCCGGGTAGTCTCCCCTGACTTCATCCAGTATACGGTCCCACATCACCATACTGTATTTCATTGCATTGGACTTAGTAGTCATTGTCATCTTTTTGCGGCGCTTCCGGGCAAGTTCAAATGCATATCTGATAATGCGTTCTACACCTTTACGGGTGTGAATAGCATTCTGAGTTGCGATTTCATCAGGTGTTCCGGATCTCAGCGTCCCCCCGGCGTTTGTGTATTCACCTTCGGAGTTTTCGCGGACGACCACCATGTCGATATCCCCGGCAGATACTCCGACCAGCGGGCACTCAACTCCAGGAAGCAGAGTTGCTGGTCTGATGCAGGCGTACTGATCGAACTGCTGCCTCATTTGGATGAGAGGTACCAGCGTTACATGATCAGCCAGATTAGCAGGATCACCGATTGCACCGAGGAATATAGCATCGAAGCCTTTTAGTGTCTCCAGGAAATTATCAGGTGCAACTTCACCGATCTTTTTCCAATACCTGTGTCCCCAATCGAACTCAGTCGTTTCTAGGTTGAATCCAAACTTATCCTGCGCAGCCTGAAGAGCTTTGACAGCCTCCTGTGTAACATCAATACCAATCCCATCTCCCGGATATAGTGCAATTTTATAAGATTTCATACCACTCCCTTTAGGTGAATTATGGTCGCTGGTGTTTATCAGCGATACTTCTTTTACATGTCTCCAAGAGCAATTATACCATTCCTTGTGGCTCGAGTAGAATCCGATGTATACTTAGCGCGAGCAATCGTTCGTTATTTACAGGAGTATTGAAGTGAATAAACTGCATATAGCTCTGATCGCAATCTCATTGGCCAGTACCTCAACACCTGCAGTATATGGCAGCATTAATATGGTAAAGCGCAACATCGTATTGAAGTCTGTGATGCCGATACTGGATAATCCTGTAGTGCCATTGCTTACCCAGGCGACAACAGACGCTGACGTTGCAAAAAACTCCGGACTGTCAATCGAACCCGAGCATCTCTACCGTTGGGTATTCAATCCCAGCGAATCATTCAGCTTCGTTGTTGCAGGCAAAGACATTGATCATAGCGATAGCGCCATACTGACTGTTTGGGACTGGGAGAACCATCCTGTAGCCCAAACCAGGTTCGTTATTCCATTTACAAACAAAATGCAATTCCTCCCAAAGTGCAGGGGAACCTATGTATTGACACTGGATGGAATGAAAGACGATAAGTGCATATACCGATTGATCCGCAGTTTTGCTGTATGCCCTTCTAATGGTGAGAAGCGGAAGCTCTGGAAAGAGAGCGGTTTCTGGGTAGGACAGTGCAGTTTTCCAGGCTGGCAGGGGGCCAGGCTTGATGATGGAAGACTTACTGCCCCTGCAGGGCTGACAGTAGATGAATCTCGTGATCTTGATGCGGAACTTGTTGCCAGGATGGGTGTGCAGGTTGCCCGTATAAATCTGGCTGTTGAACGCCGTGATTCAAACGGTTACAAACTGGATTTCGATCTCACCGATAAGAATGTAAAAGCGTTTGTTTCGAAAGGTCTGCAACTTGATCTGCAATTCTTTATGGCTTATGGTGCAGGTTCGGGGCCTATAAAAGATCAGTATATTGATGTTCCAGTAGAACAGGCAGCGCTATATCCCATTCGGGAGATACCATATAGACATTATGTAAATGAGATTGCCAGACGGTATGGGAAGTATGCAATGTTCTTCCAGGTCGGCAATGAACCGGGGAATGAATACCAGTATAAGGGAACAGCGGATGACTTTGTCGAAACCTCAGTACAGTCAATCGATGAAGTGCGCAAGACCTGGCCACTGATACCAATTACAAATGGAGGTTACTGTAATACCGGAGACACGATGAAGGCAATTGTAAAGGGACTGAAGGGGAAGATGGATTTTGTTTCGTATCACTGCCACGATACTTTTGCAGGTCTCAAGAACTGGTATGCAGCAATGCAACAGGTTCACAGCGAAGCAGGATATGCTAGTCCGAAGTTTGCCAATACCGAAATGGGTTTTTACATGACTACAGTCGGTGGCGAGAGGACAAATGCTGTCTACGAGATACAGAAGCTCATATACTGTTGGGCGCATGAACACATCGGAGTGTTGTTGTACTCCAGTCGCGAGATATACTGGCCCAGGCAGTACCTGCCGAAAAACGGTGCGGATTATGGTTTTGTTGACTACTTCTTTTGCCCCAGATTTGTATATGGCGCCACATCGGCATTTCTGGACAGGTATGCAGGATACAGGTTCGAGCGCGTGATCAAAGAATCGGATAATGTGCATGCCTATGAGTTCCGCAGAGGAAAGACTAGTATGGTCGCATTTTTTGCGGTCAACGGATCAACATCTATTAAGATTCAGACTGATGCGAAATCTGTATCACTGATTGATCCGATGGGAAATCAAACCGGAATCAATTGTAGCAACGAAGTAGTAATCAATGCCGGAGAATATCCTCAAACGCTTGTATTTAGTGGAGCAGAGAAGATCGAGTTGCTGTAAGATTCCCTACTGTTTAAAACGCTGAATGGATGATCGGATAGATCCATAGTCACAGTTCACTCTTGTTGAGTATATCGTCACGATAAACTTGATTCAGCACCCGGGCATGTTTGAGATGGGTCCTGAATCAAGTTCAGGATGACGTGTTTCCAATTACTCTGAACTGTTACGGCCTAGACTGGTTTGGGCATAGACTTGGCTTCCCCGCTGGCCAGTGTTTTTAATGACACTGTATTATCGTCGTAGAACCAGCCTAGTGGCAGGATGCGCATTTTAAGTGAACAGACATCCGTTGGGAAGTCGTATGTGATAATTACTCTATCGCCGACAAATGTGCACGAAGGATAAGAGCAGTTCAAAGGACCGCTGGGTGGGATAGGACTGTCCCAGATGCAGCCGAATGGAACCGGACCTTCACCGATCGGTGTTGGTTCAGAATGGGTGATGTCATCGAGTGATTCCAGGTTTTTGAAATGGCCCCAGGTTTTTCCATCATCGCTGCTTATTGCACAAGACAGTCTATTGCGTTGAAATCCCCACTCAAGTTCCTTTTTCGAACACTGGTTCCAGATAACCATAATGTCGTTGGTGTTTGGTATACGCTTCAAGCAGATGGGAGAAGCGCTGGAACCGAGTTCGGTTGGTGTAGGGCGTTCCCATCTGGCCCCTCCATCGAGTGATATCGCCTGCCAGATGCGTCCGCTGTCATTGCGCATAAACATCAATATGCTTCCATCCGAGAGCTCTACAACGGCTGGTTCAGTGGTCCCAGCTTTCGAGTATGGGGCTGCTAGCGGAGGCATTGAAAGATTCCATGTCTCACCTAAATCATCCGAATACAATACCTGAGCAACACAGTACCACGGTTCCTGAAAAGCATCCTGGATGTCATACCAGAATGGCAGAATAATCCGTCCGGTGGATGTAAGAATAGAACGGTCGTTTGTAAGTGCAACATAACCGTGCCAGTCGGATAATTGCTTCGGTTCGCTCCAGGTAGCTCCATTGTCGCTGCTCTTACGCATCATTACTCTACAATCATCATTACTGTTCTTTTTGCAGTAGAATAAGCAAAGATCGCTATTTGGAAGTCTCAGGAAATCTACTTCCATTGTTGACTGCGTAGCTTCGTTATCCAGCAGAATTCCGGTTTCAGACCAGCTTAGACCACCGTCAGGACTTGTTTTCATAGCAATCCGGCAGGGGCTCCAGTCATCACCCTTTCCCTCATAGAACTCCGACCAGGCTAACATCAAGCGACCATCCATCAGTTCGATTATCGCTGCTTCACTGTTGCGCGGGTGCTCAATATCTCCAGGTACTGCCAGTAATTCAAATGTGTCCCAATTAGTCATTTTATCAGCTCCAAATAATAGCATATATCGCGAAAGTCTAGCATATATAGTGGGGGGAGTCAATGAAACGCAGAAGATATTCAGCACTATTTAGCTTACAATGTTTTCATCTGCAGGACGCTGAATGAAATATGTCGCATTTTTGTATATCAGGAACACATATCGAAGTATGTGACCCGTCTACGGCATGTTTGACTAGTAGTTAATATTGTCTTATAATAATATATCTAGATGCCAATTTATGGATAATATCTTAAGCAAGCATCCAAAGGAGAACTATTGAATACTAATAGAAAAGGATTCACATTAATTGAGTTGCTGGTCGTTATAGCTATCATAGCCATACTTGCAGCAATCCTATTCCCGGTCTTTGCAAAGGCTAGGGAAAAAGCCAGACAGTCTGCATGTTCATCAAACCTGAAGCAGATTATGCTTGCAGTCACCCAGTATTCGCAAGATTATGACGAAATGATACTGGTAGGTCCCGATACTGGTGGGCCAGTAGCCGTCCTTGAGCCCTATATAAAGAGCAGTGCCATATGGGTCTGCCCTTCGGCTCTGGTCAAACCGTTCAGCCGTTGTGATGCTGCTTCTCCTGTTTGGGCAATGAGCACTTACGCACCATACTATTGGAGATTGGGCGCTGCTTCTGCAGGTATTCAGTCACCGGCAAGTAAGATTTTCATCACTGAGCTTTTGCGCATTGCCGGTGGCAATGGCAAAGGATGTGGAGTCTATTTCTCACGCTATCCAGAAGCAAATCCTGCACTTGATGGTGGAAATGCAAGCGTTCTTACAGTGCACAGTGATGGATGTAATAACGGTTTCTATGATGGTCATGTCAAATGGATGAAGCAGACCCAGGTTATGGACCCGGTCATGTGGGACAATCCATAGGATTTACCCAGTAACTCAATATTCACCAAAACAGGGCGGTCAGTTAGATTGCCCTGTTTTTTGTATCTCAGACAATCCCTCAAACATCTTTATTAAGTGTCGTTTCACACACATATTCGATCTGCACAATAAGGCAACAAATGAATATATTAATGTATGTTATGATATATTTTGTCTGTTATTGGAGTTTTGTTCGATAATTATGCATCTGGTTACTCATACTTGACAACATATTACAGTGCAAAATATAATTATATCAACGAATGCCACACAATGACTCAAATGATTAAGTGAGCATCCGACAGGAGGAAATATTGTCTACTACAAAAAAAGGATTCACACTAATTGAATTGCTGGTTGTTATTGCTATTATTGCAATACTAGCGGCTATTCTATTCCCAGTTTTTGCAAAAGCCAGAGAAAAAGCAAGGCAGTCCGCTTGTTCGTCAAACCTGAAACAGATTATGCTCGGTGTAACACAGTATGCACAGGACTATGATGAGCATCTTTTGGCTAATCCAGATGCAGTCGGCAGTGGTCCAGTTGCACTTTTACAACCATACGTAAAGAGCGAAGCTATTTTTGTTTGCCCTTCTTTGAATGTAAAACCTTCCAACAGATGCAATGCAGCTGGCGATACCTGGCGGATTTGCACCTACACTCCTTTCTTCTGGAGGATGGGCGCTGCCATGGCAACCATTCAGGCACCAGCCGATAAGTTGTTCATGACTGAACTGCAGCGTGCGTGTGGAATGATGTTTTCACACTATCCGGAAACCAATCCGGCTATTGATGGTGGTAACGATCTGATTATTACCCAGCACAGCGGTGGATGCAACAACGCTTTCTACGATGGTCACGTAAAGTGGCTGAGACAGGAAAAAGCAAAAGACATTACTATGTGGGACAACCCATAGGATTCAGTTATAAACTTAATAATTAATGAAAACAGGGCAGCCGATATGGTTAGCCCTGTTTTTTTGCAGGAATCTCAGTAGTATTAGCCTAACTATCTTGAAGTGAGAATATATCCTACCTTCCAGGAACAGGGAGCTACATAGATGAATAACACCGAAAGATTCCACGCAACTATGAACTATAAGCCGGTCGACAGAGTTCCTTTCTGGGGGTTTGGAGCCTGGCCAGAGACTATTGACAGGTGGAAAGACGAAGGATATGATCCCGACACATATGATATTGGTGCAGGAATTGATATATCGCATGTCCTGGGCCATCTCTTCTTTCCCAATCCCCCGTTTGCACACGAAGTTTTACAGGAGGACGAGACTCATATTCTGTATGTGAACCATGAGGGTATACTGATGAGAGAGATGAAGCAATATGCTTACAGCTCTATGCCCCAGTTTGTAAAATTTCCGGTTGAGACCAGGGAAGAGTTCCGCAAGTTCTGGAAAGAGCGAATGCAGCCGGACATGTCCGCCAGGTTAGGTGCAGACTGGAAAGAACAGCTTTTGAGCCTCAGGGCTCAGGAACCGCCGCTTATGATATGTTCAGACAGGTGGGGAGGGTTCTTTGGACCGCTGCGGAACCTGACCGGTGTTGAGTCGTTATGCATGCTCTTTTACGATGATCCAGCATTCATCGAGGAAATGATGGATGCCGATGCTGACTTTATCATCGCATTGATGGGGCAGATACTGGACGTAGTCCCTATAGATGCGTATATCTTCTGGGAAGATATGTGCTACAACGCAGGCCCATTGCTGACTCCAAGGCTGGCCAGAGAGTTTATGCTGCCACGCTACCGCAGAGTAGTAGAGTTCCTGAAAGGCAGAGGAGTGCCCTGGATAGGCCTTGACAGCGACGGCAAGATAGATGAACTGATCCCTGTTTGGATGGACGCAGGCATAGACTACCTCTACCCCTTTGAAGTTCAGTGCGGGATGGATGTTAACCGGGTTCGGAGAGAATTTGGTAAGGATCTAAGGATAGTCGGCGGGATAAACAAGAGAGCTCTTATATACGGTCCTGAGTCAATAGATACCGAGATAGAGAGAGTCCGTCCACTGATGGAACAGGGAGGTTACATCCCAATGACCGATCACTCCATTCCCCCGGACGTAGCGTTCAAAGACTACCAGTACTATATGAAGAGAATGACCGAAGTCTGCGGTGGCATCAGTAGAAAGTAGTCATTGGTCATTCGCAGATTTCGCAAAATAAGGATACAGAGTTCCCCCTCATGCAAACGAGGGGGAATGACTTTCCTGATTTCCTGGGTGGAATCTGCGCCTGCAGCATTGAGTGCGTGTAAAATCTACGGAATATAGTCATAGATATATACACCATAGACTCTGTCTCTGGACTCTGCCAGGGAGGTAACCTCCCTGGACCCACTAAACTGTTTTTCCCGGAGGGTCTTCAGACCCTCCGGGAAAAACAGAATATGGGGTCTGGGGATAATATCCCCAGCGGGGTGCAGGGGTGGAATCCCTGCAGATATAATCCTATAATATCGTTTCCGTAGATTCTACATGCACCGCCTTTCTCCCTACTGCTGGACAAAGGCGAAACTTGGTGAATAATTCAGGTTAGGAAATATAGTGCAGCGATGAGATATGCAGGAAGCACCGTATTGAATGGCGAATAGTAACAGCACTACTAACCCGCATTATTCACCAGTCTCTACTTTCGACCGGTAGTAGGGGCGAAAGTGAGTCTATCATGCATAATGCGGGCTAATCAGTGGGAGTTTATTATGTCTGTTTGGCAGCGGAGTGCGATTGGGGCATTGCTCGTATTAGTGCTGGCACGTCTCTTCGGCGTCTCTGAAGGGCTCAATACATGGATAACTGATGCTCACTGGATACGTAAAGCAGCTACCAGTCCAACCCCTTTTCCGTCAGATATTGTAGTCATTGCAATAGACGACAGCACAGTGCAGCACTTTGGCAGACTGAAATACTGGTCCAGAGCAAGGTATGCTGAGCTTCTTGCTAGATTAGGACAAGCAAAAGCAGTAGCAGTAGATATTCTATTCACTGAACCTGATCTTCGGGATACTGCAGGAGATAGGGCTCTTGTAAAAGCTATACATTCTTTCAAGAATGTGGTACTGCCGTGCTATGAATGGACTCAGCCGCCTCCAGTTAACAATGAAATATTGAAATCCAGAGAAGCATTACTGGGTCAACTCCCCAGGGCGAATGGGATGTTTTCAAATGCAGTAAATCCACTGTTAATTGAACCGCCCTTTCCGGATCTGTTCAACCCACGCAAAGTTGGATTGGCAACTGTAAATTCAGATTCTGATGGTGTTTATCGCTCCCCGGTTATTCTAAAACAAACCTACAATGGAGGATTGATGCCGAATATATCGCTAGCTCTGTCTGCAATTGCGGTAGGCACTCCAATTGAAAAGGTTGTGAAGGAAGGCTATTTCGATTTTGCAGGAAGAATAGTTCCAAATGCAAATGGACAAATAATGATGGAACCTATTGCCACTAGAGGAGGGTCATATAGCAATAGAATTGGAAGTCCGGTTCCTACAATAAGTTTTTCAGATGCACTCACGCTGCCTGTTTCGGCTTTTAGAGACAAAATAGTGCTTATCGGCGAAACGGCAACCGGCACGACGGATGTCCGTCCAAATCCATTGGACAATGGTCTGCGTGGAGTTGAACTCAATGCACAAATAGTAGCGAATTTGTTGTATCTCAAGCCTGTGAGACCGTTACCTGCAGGATTTCAATGGCTGTTGGTTATTATTGCAATAGCACTTCCTATCCTAATGTACGAACGGCTTTCATCATCCAAAGCTAACATCGGAGCAGCAACAGGCTTAATAACTATAATCATAGTAATGGAGATATTGTTCTGGGGAGGGAGGCTGGTTCCATCATGGTCTGTAGCTATACTCGGTTTTATTGCATCTACATCATTGATGGCATTGCAGAAATATGCCCAGGAGGAAGCATTAAAACGCAACCTGAGACATAGTTTTTCGATGTATGTAGCTCCGGAGCTGGTTGAACAGATTGTCAAGCATCCTGATATTGCTCAGCGTGAGGGAACCCGCAGAGAGGTATCGGTTTTGTTCTCCGATATAAGAGATTTTACACCTTACTGTGAACAACACAGTCCGGAGTTCGTGGTCAGCCAGATGAGGGAATATCTGGATGCGATGACCGCAGCAGTCGTGGAGAATGGTGGTGTGCTGGATAAGTTTATTGGAGATTCAGTCATGGCACTTTTTGGTCCGTTCATTCCTGATGAAGATAATAAGAGCGCTGCAGCGGTCTCCTGTGCTCTCGATATGCATTCCCGTCTTGCAATGCTTAACAAATCCTGGGAAGAGTCAGGAATGCCACAGCTCAGGATGGGGATTGGTATACACACTGGGGAGGCCATAGTTGGGAATGTAGGTGCACATAAGAGAATGCAATATACAGCACTGGGAGATACAGTCAACCTGTCTGCAAGACTGGAATCTGTTACTAAAGAGCTGAAAACTGATATTATAGTTAGCAACAGTGTGAAAATCCAGGCTCAGGAAGTATTAAGCAACCTGGTTGAGTTCATACATAGAGGACCAGTCAGCGTAAAAGGTAGAGAACAATCAGTCGAAGTATATGAAGTCCGCGTCAAAGATGCGGCTCATGGAGGATAATAGTTTGGCCAGGAAACCTAAATATGAGAGACCCTTAACGCCGGAGGAGCAGGTGCTCAAAGCTGTGCGTGACTCCAATACCCGTCACGAACAGGAGGTCAAACGCCAGAGAAAGCGGCATAGCAATTACCGAATGGGGCTGATGGGAGCTTTCCCTGACTGGGCACGTAAAGTACTAAAGGTGGCTCTCTTTATAGCTATTGTGCTCATTGTAGATGGAGTTCGGAGAGAAAGTCTGGAGTTTTCCGCCAGAATATATAGCTATTCCGGACAAGTGCAGGTTCAAAAAGCTGATGAACCGGGATGGGAACCTGTGGCTAGTGACACAGTGTTGCTGGATGGAGATCTGGTAACTACAGGTCAGTCTTCCTATGCGGTAGTGGTCTTCTCGGATGGCAGCGCAGTACAATTGGATCCAAATACACAGTTTGTCGTACGCATTCTTGATTTTACAAGAGGTGGTCGAAGAGATCACTCCTTTATGCTCAACTATGGTACAATTACCGCGCGCATCTCAAGTTTCTTTGGCACTGATTCGTTGACAACTGTATGCTCCCCCTCATCAGTTGCCGCTGCCAGGGGAACTGGATTCAGGGTTTCATATGAGCCGGATACTCACCAGACCAGGCTGCAGGTGCACAATGGTATCGTTAATTTTCAAAGCGGCTATAACATTGTCAATTCCACAGCTGGGCAGGAGGTAAATTCAGAATACTATGAAATGTCTCCTCCCAGGGCAGCACCTGTGACGGCTCTGAGTTATGTTGGAGGACAATTGAACTCTATGAGTACCTATGAAAAGGAACCAGGTACTCTCCAGGAAACTGAGTATAATCTCAATTCATTCTGTGATCCTGTTCTGCAACTGGTAGGACTTGCTCCAGGAGGGTGGGGCTACAATTCGATTGACTTTGCACGCCGGGGCGCTTGTATGGAGGCACTGAGAAAATTGCAAGCCGCAATTGAAGCCGTCGGCATTCAGGGAATTCCTGTATACCTAAACCCTGTTACCCTTGAAGAACTCAAGCTTTCAGATAAGGAAACCAAGGCTATATTGGGCACATTTTCGGATATGATGCTGCAAGGTTACGTGAAGACAGGGCAAGATCGCTATACTATTTATGCCAGAGCTAGAGATAGAAATAGAACACTGTATGAACTGACTGAATCGAGTCTCGAAGAGCTAAAAGGGCAATAATCAAAATAATGATGATACGTAATGCAAACATAAACGTATCCGCAATGGGGAGGATGTTTGGATGAGTAATGAATTAACTCGGGAAGAACTTGATAGTCAGTTAACAAAACTGATCCGTGAGGTAGATGAACAGCGCAGAAGACTGGATGCAGTCTTGCGTATTGCATGCGAACTTGGATGCATTATCAAGGTCAAGGACTTGGTAAAGCAAGCCCTAAACACAACTCTGGATGTGGTTGAAGCCGATGCCGGCTCAATACTGCTGTTCAATCCGGATAAGAACAAACTGGTTTTCGAATATGTAGTTGGACCAAAAGAGAATGAACTCACCGGAATGGAACTGGATCCGAACCAGGGACTTGCCGGAGCCACATATATGACTGGTAACACGAGCGTGTACGACGATGTCAGCCGTGAACAGACTCACCTTAAAAGTGTGGGAGAGAATATAGGGTATGTTACAGTCAGCATGGTTACTGTAGCGCTCAAGTCACCGGACAGAACTCCAATCGGCAGCATGCAGATCCTGAATAAACGCAGCGGCGGTTTTAGCGAGAATGATGTCAAACTGATAGAGATCATGGCTGCACAAATAGCTGTGGCAATTGAAACAGCTAAGCTTAATGAACAAGCCCGTCTTGCCATGGTCATCCGTTTCATAGGAGATATCAGCCACGATATAAAGAATATGGTTACTCCGGCTATGTCGGGTGCGGATACGCTGAAAATTATCGCTGACGACTGTTATGCCAGGCTCGAGTCCTGTATCAATGGGACTGGAACATGCGACCCGCAAGTTATGGAAATGGCCGAATCAATGTGCGAATTGCGGGATATTTATCCTGAGATGATTGAGATGATTACAGAAAGTTGTGAAGCAGTCCAGCAGAGGATGGCAGAGATTTCAGCAGCTGTTAAGGGAATAGTCTCAAAACCCAACTTCGAACACACCGATGTACTGAGCATTGCAAAACGTGTTGTTGGTATGCTGGCGGCTCACGGTCAGAAAAAGGGTGTTACAGTTTCACTGGAATCAGACTGTGATGAGCCAAAAGCGGTCATTGACCCTAAGCAGATTTACAATGCAATGTACAACTTAATATTCAATGCCATAGATGCTTGTTCGGATGGAGCATCGGTTACTTTGCATATACACTGCACACCCGATGGAGAGTTTCCAAATGGCAACTGTCTAGTGATTGAATGTAGAGACACGGGACCTGGTATGCCTGAGCACGTGAGGACAAAACTGTTCACCGACCAGGCTATCAGCACAAAACCGATGGGAACAGGACTTGGCACGAGGATTATCAAGAATGTTGTAGATGCACACGATGGTCTGATCGAACTGGATAGTGAAGAAGGTAAAGGCACATCGATTCGCTGCACTATTCCAGTAAATCGAGCCAGTTCGGTTCACTGAGTTAGTCGCCGTCACATTTACATATCGAGTATTCGGAATTTGGACTAGATAATTTTCGTTTCCGAATACTTCTGTAAGTTAGAAGGCCATATGAATAAAGTTGCACTTGCTACATTTTTCTGGGAGTTGGATCCGCTTGCGGATGTCATGGTGAAGCTCAATCAAAAGGGTGTAAGCTTGGTTGAGGTCCACTCCAATGCTCCAGGGACCCATATTGATATGTCTGACGAATCGCAGGTTCAATCTGTGCTGGATGTGATGGCACGCATACCCATAAAGGTTCGATCGGTACATTCCGGATTTACCCGCCCGAGTGAACTCGCCTGGGATATTTCTGATCCGGATGCAGCGGTTCGCAACAGAGCTATTCACATGCACCAGCACGTGATTCGAGCAGCGGCTAAACTCGGGGCAAATCATGTCGCCCTCCATGCTGGACCTCAAGAGACCGGAAGCGACCGCCTAAAAGCATCAAGAGACAGCATTTTTGAATTGGCTGAGACGGCTCGTGAGGTTTCAGTAAAAATCGCTGTTGAAAATCTTCCTCCCGGTCATTTAGGCTCTTCCATTGCAGATATGCAATATCTACTTGATGGATCAGATTCCAGCGTTGTCGGGCTTTGCCTGGATACAGGCCACGCGGGTATCGGCCCTGAAAGTCCTGTAGATTACATAAATGTTTTCAGCGACAGACTCACAGCTGTTCACTGGCACGATTGCCACCAGGGACAGGATGCCCACCGTTTTCCTGGAATGGGAGATACTCACTGGCAGGAGTTCTTCGATGCATTGCAGTGCTGCGAAATCTGCCCCAGATTCGTGCTTGAAGCCTTGCCAACAAGCGATTACACCATTGCAGAAGGCATCGAAGAGATAGAACTAGCTATCAAAGAACTCCGGCATCCTAATTTTGAATGAAGGGATAGGCTTTGGACTTCAGACCATTATTGGCGTTCTAGATCGGTTTACCATTGTGGTGCAGGCTTCCAGCCTGCCTTCCCGAGTTTCAGATGGGTCGGGCGACCCATAACCCGACCCTGATGTCCACCCGTTCTATTATTTTCGTGTCATGTTCTTCTGGACCCACACTAGCGCATAATCATATGACTGCAGATTTACTTTTAAACTTCCCTTGTCTATTTGTATAGATTCGCCAGTAAGCGCATTTCTGGCTGTGACATTTGAACCAAGTTTCATCTTTTGCAGATTCAGGGCGACCTTTACATCGGAGGTCACTTTGCTCAGGTTTGAAACTATACACATGACACGTTTTCCAGGTTGAAGATAGAGTGTTGTGTAGCTCTTCGTGGGTGACACTTTGGCGTATTCTGAGTTATTCCAGTATGGTAAGAAATGGGCCTGTTTGCGACCGAATTTATCCATTGTTTTCCAGAGAGATGACTCCTCCAGAAGTGCTTTTCCCCCAGCCCTGACCAATACATCATGTAACAGCGTAAATGACAGGGCTTCGTGGGTTGTGAATGGTGTTTCGTAACAGAGCAACTCCGATGGTACACCCCACTGCCTGCCCATAAACTCAGTTCTGAAAGCATCCAGAGGAAGAAGTTTCTCAATGTCCGTGTGCTCAGTCAGCAGAGTGAACTGTTCTCCGTCCCAACTGCTGGTAGCCCAGCCTACAGCTGGGATATTCATGGTCGATGAGTTATGCAGGTTAACCTGGCCGTTTGGTTTCTTTGACTTAACAACTGTATAGAGCCTCCGGAGCATATCGCGGGTGCCTTTGAAAGTATATGTAACACCTAATGAGCCATCGGGTTTCACATAACCGCACCCGTGGTCGGTATTTATACATCCCCAGGCAACTGCTGTGGAATCGAGGTAAACCCCATCGATATCGTATTTATCTATCATCCTGCTGATTCCGTCTGCCAAATATTCAGGCCAGCGGCTGTTGTAGCAGACAATGTAGTCTTTCTGCTTTGGCTCTCTAGTGTAGCTGTTCCAAAACGGATAAACCAGACATTCATTGTGGTAAAGATCCCACTCAGGTGAGATGTCGGAAAGTTCATAACCGAAGTATAGCAGCAATTGAATCCCCCGAGCGTGACAGGCTTTGACCAGTCTTTTAAGCTCATCCTGATGGGAAGTCTCGGTTGAGTTCTGGTATTCTGTCCATTTCTCATGGAATACTATTGTCCTGACTCCCAAATCCCGAAGGTAGTCAAGCATTGGCATTTGTTTCCCGCTGACAGTAATTGAATTGCCGAATTTCCCTGGAGTAAGTCCAGCTGCTTCATCCAGGACCGAACTGAGTCCTTTCACCGGAACTGTAGTAACTCTGGAGCCTGTTTTTGACACATTATCAAGATGGTCAAGAAGCAGAGTGTGCGAATCCACAGCATAAGGAGCAGTTGGGACCACAGGTTCTCGTGCTATATCTGATATACGCAATTCGTCGATATCGAAACCGCCTTTTGTGCTCGTGATTCGCAGTGTACCCAGGGGTTTCGTTCCAATTGCAAGATTGGGCTGAACTTGCTCAACAATCAACTTACCATCAGCATACAGCCTTATTGATTTGCCCCAGGTCATTGAAATGTGATGCATTTCCCCCTGTTTCCATTCGCACCGTCCACCTTTGATATACACATATTGCTGGTTTTTCATGGCAAAGATGCGCATACCGTGATCATCTACATTCCAATACATATCCAGCATCTCATCCATATTGCCGATGACCAGCAGGTCATGGTTCATAATGCCTTTGTTGTTTGGATCAATAATGGGTGCATCGGGGTTGAATTTTATCCTGACCCACAAATCCAGGGTGCCTTCATTTGATTCAAAAAGCTTGCTGGACTCGTACGATAATGTTGTAGAGGAATTGGCCATTTGGTCGACCATTCCATAATCCCCGGAATGATTTATTCGGTAATCCCAGACATCTTTGTCCGGTTTTCGGACTGGTGTTGCTTCGAAACCAAATTCATAATTCAATCCTGTTTGAGCCTGCTGAGCGCTCAGAACTATCGGCCTGGATACCACATTGAACCTGAGTGAGACCACATCCCTGCTGCTGTGCACCGCCTGCATTGGCTTGATTTTAGTATCCATCGTCCAGTTCTGTTCAGATGTCGTGTAGAGTGTAAATCCTCTGTCTTCGTCACCCAGCCAGACCATAGGGACAAAATCGTGCTCCCAACCCTTTACAGGCAGGTATCCATCTGCGACAGATGATGCCCAATTGGTTGAAGGGTAGAAATATCTATATTTTGCATACTGTTTCTTGATCGGCGCTTCAATGGACATGCTGTCCAATGTGACATTTGAGCCGCCTTTCAGTTTCAGGTTCACAAACGAATGGCCGTCAAAGTCGATGGTATCTTTAAATTCAACATTCAAGGAACCGGCTTTTCCGGAACCGACCAGGATCATCTGGCTTCCGGTTTTCTTGACTACTTGAATCAGCCCTTTGTAAGTTACCGGCTTGCCGTCAACAACTAACTTCAACGTCATTGGACCACTGAGTATTGAAGCCCCTCTGGTTGAGATAATTGCTGGGAAAGGAGTTCCTGCGAATGTGTAAGTTCTGCCCCACGGTGATACGCTTACAGTTCCCCTGGATATGGATGTCTTGAGAGGAGTCCAGGGAGCAAGGACTTTATCGCTGATGCCTGCTTTGGAGTTCAACCATACCGGCGTAGGAGGTATAGCAAAAGTTGCTTGAGCCGTAGCAATTGTGTTATTGCCGGCGTCTACAACATTTACATTCACTTTGTAGTCTTTGGCAGCCAGCTTGGAAACATCGAAATATATCGTTGATTTTCGTTTTACGATGGAATCAGTACGCTGTGTTAAAATCTCTTTCCCATCATATCCAACTATATTTGCCTGAATTGCTGCTGGTTCAGGGCCATCCAAACCAGCCATATCAACATCGACAGCTAGTTTGCCCTGTATAAAGAACTTGCGGAGTGAAACTGCAAGGGGAGGGCTGATAGTTAGAACACCAGCATGGTGGTACAGTTGATTGCCGGTTGATGACTGAGTCGCGTCTATCTCCCAGCGGTAATCTGCTGGTTCGGGTTTTTCGCTTCCGGTTATTGGAACCATTAATCTGACGGTACCATCCAGACTCTTACTTGACTCTCCGACTGCCACACCATTGCGGGTGACTTTAAGGCTTGCGATAATGCCAGGTGTCTGGGGGATTGTCTGCATATCGAATCCGAGGTTGTTACCTTCCGTGAATAATAGGCCGGACATAGATGGACCATTCGGCGCCAAAATAAGATGCCCAAGGATACCCGGCTGGTGGAATGTTCCTGATACGAACGGAGCCCAGGAGTAATAGGCCGTCAGCTTGTCTTTTTTGTCCAGGCAGATATTCAACCCCATAGTAGTTGCAGACTCAGGGGCAGTGACACCAAGTGTAGTAAAAGGAATCCTGAACTCAGCACTCCACGAATCTGTCGTATGAGAAGTTGCGACCTGCCAATCACCATTCCAAGCAGCATCTGCGGACTTTGAATCCGATATCGAATTAGCTGCATTTACCACAAATTGATAGGCTGTTTTGTGTTCGTGGGTTGGATCTATAAAGACTTCAAATGCATCGTCCAGCCATAAGTCACCATCGCGTGCTCTCTTTTCAGCTTTCGGTTTTTCACCGTATGCGTAGGGGCAGATAATTGCAACATAAATGGCATCCTTATCATAGCCGATCAGTGCTTTCGCTGCCGGTAGTAGAATACTTTCCGAACCAAGTTTATGGAATGTGTTGGTGGCAGCAGCATCTTTCCATTCCTGAGCATTCACGACCCCATCTATAACAGGCGCTGCGTGAAACAGTCCCGCCTGAATACTCGGAGCATTTCGATCCCCAAGGTTGTAAGCAGAAGATAGAACGGGCAGCAATATTATCAGTATAAGGACAGAAGTAATTGCAGATTTCATATGAGCCATGTATATCATTCTCCGGGTAGTTGAATATGAGGGATTCAATATTTATGCTCTAATTCTAACAGTCCCCGATTAACACGACAACAAATACGGGAATCTCATACAAAGGCACCAATATGTTCCACTTGATACTTGTGCGCTTGATTCCTGACCCGAGTATAGTGTAAACTCACATTGCACAGATATATGAAGTTACAAGAAGAAGGGGTGCAACAATGTTAATTACTGGGACATTTCTGGATGAGATAAGCCACGACATTCCAGCTCAAAACTGGGGACTTAAGGACTGGGACAAAGATTTTCAGGCTATGAAAGCCATTGGGATAGATACCGTTGTCCTGATCAGAAGCGGACATAAAAGATGGATGACATATCCTTCGAAGGTACTTGAAATTAATCGTAATGGTTTCATACCACCAGTGGATCTAGTGCAGATGTATCTTGATCTTTCTGAGAAATACGGAATGGCTTTCTACTTCGGCCTGTATGACTCAGGGGAATTCTGGCACAAAGGGGAACACAAGAAAGAAGTAGAGATCAATAAGCTGGTAGTTGATGAAGTCTGGGCAAAGTATGGCAATCACCCGGCATTCAAGGGTTGGTATCTGACACAGGAAGTCAGCCGAAGCGTGCTGGGCATAATCGAGATTTATGCTTCAATGGCTAAACACTGCAAAGATATATCCAGTGGACTGCCGGTGCTGATCTCTCCATACATCGAAGGCTGCAAGGCTGTTTGGGCGTTTTCAAATGAGATAGAGTGTAAAGGGGGAATCACTCCCGCACAGCACGAAAAGGAATGGAATGAAATTATGTCCGGGATATCCGGGGTTGTAGATATAGTTGCATTCCAGGATGGGCATGTGGACTTTGCCGAACTGCCGGAGTTCCTGTCAATAAATCAGGCATTGGCTGACAAACACGGTCTGAGATGCTGGACCAACTCCGAAACCTTTGACAGGGATATGCCGATCAAGTTCCTGCCGATCAAATGGGAAAAGCTTCTCCTTAAACTTGAAGCTGCCAAAAAGGCCGGAGTAGAGAAAGCAATAACATTTGAGTTCTCACACTTCATGAGCCCCAATTCAGCCTATCTTCAGGCCAAGGGGTTATACGAAAGATACTGCGAACACTACGGAATTGAAGTGAAATTATGAGGGATGAATAGGGAAGAAGCTTCTGAAATCAAGCTTCATCCAATATCCCAATTCACCTGTTGAAAAGAGCAAAAACCCAATTCCCCCTTGGAGAAGGGGGTTAGGGGGATTGAAGAAAGCTTGTGCAAGTTTTATCAATCCCCCTTCCCCTTCGCCAAGGGGGAATTGGGGAGTTCATTTCCAAAGGGTTGAGTTAGTTCAATATTACTCCAACATTAGTCTGCAGCTTTTACCAGACAGCGGTGGATTTTACCACTGGCGGTTCTGGGCATTTCTGAGACGAATTCAATGACTCTGGGGTATTTATATGGAGCTGTGATATTCTTCACGTGCTCCTGCAATTCGACTACGAGTTCATCTGATTCTTCATATCCATCGTGCAGAGCTATAGTAGCTTTGACAACCTGTCCACGGACTGGATCGGGGACACCTCTGACCATACACTCTCGAACTGCGGGATGCTCCTGAAGTGCACTTTCAACCTCAAAAGGTCCGATCTTATAACCTGAACTCTTGATAGTATCATCTGATCTGCCTACATACCAGTAGTATCCGTCCTCATCGAGGTATGCGACATCGCCGGTGAAGTAATATCCATCACACCAGGGTGATTGTATTATTCCCTGAGGAGTCAGATAACCTCTGAACATTCCTGCAGGATCAGATTCGTGGCGCTTGAAGACGATGTGACCGTGCTCATAAGGAGCGCATGCATTGCCTTCGTCATCCACCAGGCGGACATCGTAGCTGGGAGATGGTTTGCCCATTGAACCAGGTTTAGGCACCATCCAGGGGAAGTTGGCAACAGCGACAGCGGTCTCAGACTGTCCGAAACCTTCCATCAGCATCAGTCCCAGGCTGTCTTTGACTATCTTAAATACTTCAGGATACAGAGGCTCTCCCGCCACGCACAGATGCTTAAGGCTGGATAGATCATATTTGGTATAATTCTCACGAAGCATCATGCGATACACAGTTGCAGGACCGCAGAAACTAGTGATCTGATGCGATTCAATCATTTCCAGCATGTGGATAGGATCAAATTTATTGTGGTAGTCATAGACAAATACAGCTGATCCGCATATCCACTGTCCATAGAACTTGCCCCACATAGTCTTAGCCCATCCGGAGTCAGCAACTGTGAAGTGCAGTCCATCGTCTTGAATATTCTGCCAGAAGGCTGCGGTCAAAATGTGTCCCAGAGGATAATTGTGGTCGTGCAACACCATCTTGGGCATACCGGTTGTGCCTGAAGTAAAGAACAGGATAAGATCATCACCATCACACGGATAATCTGCAGGTCTCTCGAACTCATCCGATGCAAGTCCCATCTCCAGATCAAAGTCCATCCACTCATCCCGGGTGCCGCCAATGCATGCCCTTACTTCCAGAGTTGGTGACTGGTCATAACTATCATCAACATGCCCCATTACGTTTGGATCGGCTACACTCAGTGTCATCTTAATCTGGGCTGCATTGTTCCTGTATACAAGATCTCGACCTGTCAGCATGTGTGATCCGGGGACTGCTACTGCACCAATTTTATGCAGTGCCAAAACCGTCACCCAAAACTCCCACCGGCGCTGCAGGATAAGCAGGACTCTATCCCCCTTTCCTATGCCGGCTTTAACAAACACATTGGCCGCCTTGTTCGACAGGCGTCGCAGCTCATCAAAAGTGAATGTGCGTTCATTCCCGCGGTCATCACACCAGACCAAAGCCCTTTTTTCAGGATCCTGTTTCGCATAAACATCCATTACATCATAAGCGAAGTTGAAGTCCTTCGGTGTTGTAATGTGAAGATTATTCTTAAAGTCATCATAATCAACGAAGTCTGTGCGGTTGACAAACCTATCCAGTAGTCTCAATTCACTCCACCTTTATATACACGTTATTGCATTATATCTTAACAAATCAGCAAATGTGGGGGAATCCGTTCGCCCAGAGCTAATTAACCAGGATTTTTTTTGCATCGGATATTTGTTTCATTACGCTTGACGCTGCAGTGCCACCAGCAGCAGTCCGAGCTTCCACACTGGCATCCACTGTCAACAGACTTATTATGTCATCAGCAGATTCTGGAGCATACTGTCTAATTTCTGCAAGGTTCAGATCGTAAAGTTCCTTGCCTTCTTTGCTGCAATAACCTACTAGAGACCCGACTTGAGCATGTGCATCTCTGAATGCAACTCCCATTCTGACCAGATGGTCCGCCAGGTCTGTAGCAGTCGAGTATGCCTCGCCGGCAGACACGCGCATCCTTGCAGTATTGAACTCTGCGGTTGCCATCATAATTGCAAATACATCGAGTGATGCCTGTGCTGTATCTACTGCATCAAAGATTGGTTCTTTATCTTCCTGCAAATCTCGATTGTAAGCTAAAGGCAGTCCTTTTTGCAAGGTCAAGATCGCCATAAGGTCACCTACAACCCTGGCACTCTTCCCTCTTACAAGCTCAGCCACATCAGGATTTTTCTTCTGAGGCATAATAGATGAGCCGGTTGTCACTGAATCATCCAGCTTCACAAAACTAAATTCTGAACTGTTCCAGAGCACAACTTCCTCGCTGAACCTGGAGAGATGGACCATAAGCATAGCAGCCGACCAGATAAATTCTGCAGCAAAGTCTCTGTCACCAACAGCGTCCATACTGTTAGAGGACACAGAAGAAAATTTCAGTTCATCTCTAACCATCTCCCGGTCAATTGGGAATGTTGTACCTGCAAGAGCTCCGGAACCCAGCGGTAATACATCCATGCGCTTCAAGCAATCAGACATCCGACCTTTGTCTCTCTCCAGCATAGAAAACCATGCCATAAGATGGTGGCCAAGGCAGACCGGTTGTGCATGCTGTAAATGGGTATAACCCGGCATTATAGTTTTTACATGCTTTTCGGCTTGTTCAACCAACACAGACTGCAGTCTGGATATAGAACCGATTATTATGGAAATCTCGTCCTTGAGGAAAAGTCTAATGTCTGTTGCTACCTGGTCGTTGCGGCTGCGCGCTGTATGGAGTCTGCCTGCCGGTTCTCCTATCCTCTGCTTGAGGATACTCTCAACGTTCATGTGAACGTCTTCTGCTGATGGGTCAAATTCTATATGTCCAGCTTCATAGTCTGCAAGTATTCCCTGCAGGCCAATAATGATAGCATCTGTATCTGATTGAGGAATTATATTGCATGCGGCCAACATTCGAGCATGTGCAATACTGCCGGTGATGTCGTGCCTTAGAAGCCTGCTGTCGAATGAAATCGATTCAGTAAAAGCTTCTACTGTTTTGTCGGTAGCCTTATTAAATCGGCCGCCCCATAGTTTTTTGCTCAACGATTGCTCCCTAACAGTGGATCCACATACTTACTGGAGTCTACCTTATAGTTCCGCCAGGAAACGGCGTTTATCAACACTGGCTGCCCCTACAACACTGTCAGCACCGCCATAATACATTATATACCGGTCTCCGATTTCTACTACTCCACAGCCGAACACAACATTTGGAACTAATCCGTTCAATTCATAAGGTTCGACTGGTGAAAGGCAAGGCTCATCCGGTCTGGATAGAATCTTTGTCGGATCATTCAGATCAAGTAGTACCGCTCCCATGCGATAAACCCTGTTTTCATCGACTGCATGGTAAAGCTCCAACCACCCACGGTCTGTGAGAATTGGAGGTGCACCTGCTCCTAATCTGTCGTTATCCCACTTTCCCGGCCTCAAACCAAATAGAACCTGGTCGTCATACCAAGTTTTCATATCGTCGGAGAAACAAATCCACACATCCGGAAATATTCTATGAATAAGGGCATATCTACCGTTAACTTTTCCGGGGAATAACACTCCGTCCTTGTCATCCAGGTCCGGTAGAGCTATGCCTGTTCTTTCAAATGTCTGAAAATCTTTAGTTCTGGCTATGCAAACTCTTGTCTTCCAGGGTGCTCCAAAACTGAATGCAGGTCTTGGATGACTTGCCGGATACAATGAAGCCCCTACATATGTAATATAATACCAGCCATCAATTTCAACTGCCCTGGGATCTTCTACCCCGCTTCGTTCCGTGGACAGATAGTCCTCATCCGGCTCAAAGACTGGAAGCTCCCCCCGGAAGTCAATATCGAACCCATTCCTGCTGCGGGCATATCCCAGACGCGAGACATTGTCTTCACCAATCGCACGGTATAAAATGTGCACATACTCGCCATCATAGACCGCAGATGGATTAAACACGCTCTTACACTCCCACCAATTGGATGTGGGAGCAAGTATAGGGTTGTTCTCGTGGCGCTCAAACTGTATCATAGATAACAGCGTACCACTAAGAAAACTACAGGTCAAATTACACAGTGTTCAAATCGCAAATAATCTAACCTGCTTTATTCACCAAGCATCGCTTTTGTCCGGCAGCAGGGTCAAAAGCTGAGAGTGTAAATGTAGAATATTTACACCGTCAATTATAAATAATGCGGGCCAGGGGCAATACTGTATACTTTGTTGTTGTGATCGGAATTCCCACTTTCGCGGGAATGACATGAATTGGTATCTTAATGTTAGGTAAACAGTATTGGGGCTAGGGGAGAATGCATGAGAGGCAGAAAACGCAAAATTGTGGACAGCGACACTCCTATACTGGATATACAGCTGCCTGTGTTGGAGACAACGCTTCCGGAACCAGTGGAAGTCCTTCAGATTGACGTTACTGACTTGATTGATGCTGTAAAGACAGTGTCAGCTCTTGAGGGGATCGATAAAATTCGTCAGGGAGTCGGAGCAATCCTGAGCCATCTTGAGAGTATTTCCGAGCAGGAATCCATACAATTACCAGCCGAAGCTTCATATATTGTAAAAGAACTCAACCAGGTCATCGAGAGCCGCACTCCAGTTAGAGCACGCTATTATCTCAACCGGTTAGTCAAGGGACTGACCAAAGTTCGCACCAACCGGTTCAATGATATAAACCTCAACCGCTGGAAAGAATATACCGATATTCTCACCGATAGTTTGTGGATTCTGGACAAGAGAGATGCTTCCGGAGTTCATACAGCGGGGTATTGGGGGAACTTTGTACCTCAAATTCCCAATCAACTTATCCGCAGGTTTACGAAACCGGGAGACTGGGTTCTGGACACCTTTGCCGGCAGCGGAACAACCCTTATCGAAAGTCAGCGCCTGGGCCGCAATTGCCTGGGTATCGAGCTTCAAGAATCAATCGCTGAAGCATCTTCACAGCTGGTTTCCAGGGAACTCAATCCATATTCCACAAAGTGTGAAATAGTTGTCGGTGACTGTACTGATACGGATATTCGAAAAGAGCTCAAGAAGCGTGGAACTGACAGCGTACAGCTTGTGATTATGCATCCTCCTTATCACGACATTATCAAGTTCAGTGAAGACCCGCGGGATATGTCCAATGCAGCTGATGTGGATGCATTCCTGGAACTGATGGGCAAAGCAGTTGATAATGTTAAGGATTTGCTTGAACCTGGCAGATATCTTGGACTGGTTATAGGGGACAAGTTCAGCAAAGGGGAATGGATACCCCTGGGATTTCTCACCAGCCAGGTTATCACCTCCCGGGGATTTATGATGAAGAGCGTAATCGTTAAGAACTTCGATGAAACTCTGGGTAAGAGGACACAGAAAGAACTGTGGAGATATCGCTCACTTGCCGGTGGTTACTATGTGTTTAAACATGAGTATATTTTCCTGTTTACAAAAAACGAATAACCAAAACATTGGAGAATACTTTGAAAGAATGGATTGATGAGCAAACCGGACGGACTGTCCGCCAGCTAACTGAGAGTGCTAAAGGCACCAGGCTTTCGTATTTCAGATTGCCAAAAAGGATTCCAAATGGGCTGATGATGGCTTATTCCGAGCACTCCACAGGCAATATAATAGTGTTCGAACCTGAAAGCGGACAGGTTGATGAGCTGCCAGTGACTGTTGGCGGATATCTGAAGCTGAGAGAGTCCGATGGAAGATTGTGGTATACGCAGGGAAGACAGATATGGCATTTAGACTTGCCAGGTGTAGAGCCGGTATTTGATGTGGAAATTCCGGAGGATCTTCCCGGCAGTATAAATGATATTACCTGTGATGGAAAGTCTGTGATACTAAATGAAAATACGTCAGATTTTACTAAATATAAAGCACCTTATTCTATGGATATAGG
>Ga0118677_10004631_pt1 | contig 24872 bp, 21 predicted proteins | sample AliMusrvi5mmetaG_FD_86154 | JGI IMG/M metagenome (GOLD analysis project Ga0118677, IMG submission 86154)
ATCCCCACGAGGGCGAAACGTTCATCCTCGCCGAGCCGCACCCGCTCAACGCCGAGCAGACCGAGGTGTTTGCCCACGTCTGCGCGGCCATCGACAATCCGGCCACAGCCAAGCCGCTCCTGCTTTACGGCGTCACCGGCAGCGGCAAGACGGAGATTTATTTGCAGGGAATCCAGCGCGTGCTCGACCGCGGCCAGAGCGCCATCATGCTTGTGCCGGAAATCGCGCTCACACCGCAGACCGTGGAGCGTTTCAAGAGCCGGTTCGCCGCCATGCAGCAGGAGGTGGCCGTGCTCCACAGCCACCTCTCCGAAGGCGAACGGCACGACGAATGGCACAAGATCAACAACGGAGCGGCGCGCATCGTCATCGGCGCGCGCAGCGCCATCTTTGCCCCGCTGGACCGCCTGGGCCTCATCGTGGTCGATGAAGAACACGAGAACTCCTACAAACAGGAGGACGCCCCGCGCTACCACGCGCGTGATCTCGCCGTGCTGCGCGGCTCGTTTGAGAACTGCGCCGTGCTGCTCGGGAGCGCCACCCCTTCGCTGGAGAGCTTCCACAATGCCACGACCGGCAAATACCAGCTCCTACGGATGGCGCTGCGCGTGGACGACCGCAAGATGCCCTTCATCCGCATCATCGACATGCGGCTGGATGCGCGCGGCGGTGAAGGCCCCTCCATCATCTCGGAAAAATTGCGCCAAGCCATCGACGCGCGGCTCGCCCGCAAGGAACAGTCCATCCTCTTTTTGAACCGGCGCGGTTTTTCCACCTCCCTCTCTTGCAACGCCTGCGGCTACGTGGCCGAGTGCCCGAACTGCTCGGTCTCCCTCACCTTTCACCGCACGGAAAACCGCATCGTCTGCCACATCTGCGGCCACACGGCCCTCGCGCCAAACCGTTGCCCGGACTGCAAAGACCCGGGCATCAAGTTCGCGGGATTCGGCACGGAGCGGGTGGAGGAAATCGTCAACAAACTCTTTCCAAAGGCCGTCGTGCGCCGCATGGACGCGGACACCATGACGCGCAAGGAGGCCTACCGCGAAGTGCTCACGGCGTTCCGCACCGGCAAGATCGACATCCTGCTCGGCACGCAGATGATCGCCAAGGGGCTACATTTCCCGAACGTCACGCTCGTCGGGATCGTCAATGCGGACATGGGCCTGCACATGCCGGATTTCCGCGCCGGCGAACGCACCTTCCAGCTCCTCACGCAGGTGGCGGGCCGGGCCGGGCGCGGCGATGTCGAGGGCGAGGTCTTCGTGCAAAGCTGCACGCCGCACCACCCGGCCATCCAGTTCGCGCGGCACCACGACTTCGACGGGTTCGCCGAACAAGAAACCGAGTGGCGCAAGCAGTGGGACTACCCCCCATTCAGCAAAATGGTGCTTATCACCGCCCGCTCGGCCCATGAGGAGCGTGGCAGTTTCTCACTGGAAACCCTGCACCGCCGCCTCAAGGAAGTGCTCCCGCCCAACACCCTGCTGGGCGAACCGGCACCCGCGCCGCTGGAGAAAAGCCACGGCAACTACCGCTTCCACCTCATCATCCGCACCCGCTCCGTCCAAAAACTCTGCCGCGCACTCAACGGCGTGCTCGAAAAACTCACCTTCCCCGAGGACGTGACCGTGACGGTCGATGTCGATCCATACCAGTTGTTGTAAGAGCTGAAAGACAGGCGTTCCCTTCGCGCCGGGAATCCGCTATGCTGTCCCCCATGAGCATGACGAAGGAGGAGGTGGGCGAGGTTCTCGAAGCCATCACGCAGTTACTGGAGTTGAAGGGGGAGAACCCTTTCAAAATCCGCGCGTACCAGAACGCCGCGCGCGCGATGGAGACGTTTTCCGGCAACCTGGAGGCGACCGTCAAGGAAGGACGCCTACGGGAAATCGCGGGCATCGGCGAGGCGATCGCGGAAAAAATCACGATGCTCGTCGAGACCGGACACCTCCCCTATTATGAGGAACTCAAGGCGGAATTTCCGCCGGGGCTTTTTGAGCTCTTCGAGCTGACAGGCCTGGGGCCGAAAAAAATCCACGCGCTCTACGAAAAGCTGGGCGTTGCGTCGATGGACGCCCTCGAAGCAGCCTGCAAGGACGGGCGCGTGGCAGGCCTGGCGGGCTTCGGAGAAAAGACGGCCCACAACATTTTACAATCCATCGAAGCGCGACGCAGCGTGGCAGGGAGTTTCCTGCTCGGCGCGGTGGCGGAGGCGGCAGAGCCGCTTTATGAGGACTTGCGCGCGCACCCGGATGTCTCCCAGGCGGCCATCGGCGGCAGCTACCGGCGGCGCAAGGAGGTGGTGCATGATCTCGATTTCGTCGTCGCCTCGGCCCGTCCGGAGAACGTTACCGCCTTTTTCACCGCGCACCCGCTGGTGGAAAGCGTGATCGCCAGCGGCCCCACAAAATCCAGCGTGCGGCTCAAGGACGGCTTGCAGGCCGACCTGCGCGTGGTAAGCAACGCGAGCTACCCGTTTGCACTGAACTATTTCACCGGCAGCAAGGAACACAACATCGTCCTGCGGAGCCGGGCGCTTGCGCGCGGCTGGACGCTCAACGAATACCGCCTCGCCCCGCTGGAAGGCGGGCGGGTGACGCCACAGCCGGTTCCCGAGATCGTGGAAGAGCGCGAGCTTTACCTGGCGCTCGGGCTGGACTACATCCCGCCCGAGCTGCGCGAAAACCTGGGGGAATTCGCCGCCGCCGAGGCGCACACGCTGCCAGATTTGATCACACTTGAGAACCTGCGCGGCACCTTCCATTGCCACACCACCGCCAGCGACGGGCGCAACTCACTCGAAGAGATGGCCAACGCCGCGCGCGGTCTCGGTTTGCAATACCTGGGAATCGCCGACCACTCCCACAGCGCCTGGCAGGCCAAGGGCTTGAGCGCCGAGGAACTGCTCGCGCAGATGGAGGCCATCCGCCAGCTCAACGCCACCTTCGAGGACGGGTTCCGCCTCTTCGCGGGCGTCGAGTGCGACGTTCTCAAGGACGGCTCGCTTGATTACCCGGACGATGTCCTCGCGCAGCTCGACTACGTCGTCGCCAGCGTGCACTCCTCCTTCACCCTGTCCGAAGCCGAGCAGACCGCGCGCATCATTCGGGCGATCTCCAACCCGCACATCACCATGCTGGGCCACCCCACGGGGCGGCTCCTTTTGACCCGCAAACCGTATGCCGTGGATATGCACGCCGTCATCGCGGCGGCGGCGGCGACGGGAACGATCATCGAGATCAACGGCAACCCCCAACGGCTCGACATGGACTGGCGCTTGTGGCCGCTGGCCAAAGAAAAAGGGGTGCGCTGTTCCATCAACCCCGACGCACACAGCGTCGCCGGGTTCAAGCACCTTTGGTTCGGCGTGCAGGCGGCCCGCAAAGGGTGGCTGACGCGGGCCGACGTGGTCAACTGCCTGCCCTTGGGTAAGATCGAAGCCGTGCTCGCGGCCAAGCGCAAGAAGCTGTTGGGATAGGGACGGCGCGGCATCCACATGAACGCAAACAAGCCGCAGATTGCTCTGCGGCTTGCTTTGGAATTTTGCGCCAGGTTTTTGTGGCGGCTGCCTATTCAGCGGCAACAGTCTTTTCGCTTTCGATGGCGTCGCCCACCATGTAGCGGGTGAAGCGGCGGATGACGATGTTTTCGCCCAGCTCGGCGATCTTGCTCTTGACGAGCTCAGAGACGGTCTGGTCCGGGTTCTTGATGAACGCCTGGTCCAGCAGGCAGATGCCTGCCAGGAACTTGTCGATCTTCCCGTCCACGATCTTTTCAACGATGTTGGCCGGCTTTGTCTTGCCGCTCGTTTTGCCCTCTTCTTCGATCTGGGCCACAGCAATGGCCCGCTCGCGCTCGACGAGGTCGGCGGGAACCTGCTCGCGGGAGACGCAGATGGGACTGGAGGCGGCGATGTGCAGGGTGATGTCTTTGACGAAGTCCCGGAAGGCGTCGTTTTTGGCGACGAAGTCGGTTTCGCAGTTGATTTCCACGAGCACACCCACTTTGCCTTGCATGTGGATGTAGGAGGCGATGACGCCTTCCTTGGTGGCGCGGGCGGATTTGGATCCGGCCTTGAGGATGCCTTTCTTGCGGAGAAGGTCCTCGGCTTTTTCAAGATCGCCGCCAGTTTCGGCAAGGGCGCGTTTGCAGTCCATCATGCCGGCATTGGTTTTGTCGCGAAGGGTTTTGACGAGTTGCGGATTGATTTCGCTCATAAGGTGGTTGGGTTAAAGAGGCGCAGCCGAAGCGGGACTTCGGCTGCGCACAAGGATGTTGGAAGAGATGGATTACTCAGCGACGGCGGTCATCGCATCCTGGTCGCTCTTGCTCACATGTCCGCCGCCCGAAACGAGGGCGTCAACGAGCTTTTGAAGAATGATGCGGATGGAACGGATGGCGTCGTCGTTGCCGGCGATCGGATAGTCGATCAAGTCCGGGTTGGCGTTGGTATCGACGATGGCGACCACGGGGATTTTCAGGCGGCGTGCTTCGGCAACGGCGATGGCTTCGCGGGTGGTGTCGATGACGATCAACGCGTCCGGATATTTTTCCATGTTGCGGACACCTTCGAGATTACGGAAAAGTTTGGCGCCTTCGCGTTTGACGGCGGCGATTTCCTGCTTGCCCATCTTGGTGTACTCGGGCTGCTTTTCGAGATTCTCGATGTATTTCAGGCGGGCGATGCTCTTGCGGATGGTGGCGAGGTTGGTGAGCGTGCCGCCCAGCCAGCGCTGATTGACGTAGAACTGGCCGCTGGTGACTGCGGCTTCCTTCACGGCTTCCTGCGCCTGCTTCTTGCAGCCGACGAAGAGGACTTTGCCTTTGCGGGCGGCGATGTTGGAAAGCATCTCCGTGGCGGTCTGGAGTTGCTTGACGGTTACGCCAAGGTCGATGATGTAAATGGAGTTGCGTTTTTCGAAGATGAAGGGCTTCATCTTCGGGTTCCAGCGTTTGGTCTGGTGCCCGAAGTGGACTCCGGCTTCGAGCAGTTCCGTCATGAGTTCAGTGGACATAAGCAGTGGGCTATTTTTTATTTTTTCCAAAAGGGCGCGTAGTATCTCCGCCCTTTATTTTGAACGCAAGGGGGATTTTCGGTTTCCCGAGGCCCCTTCCCGTTCGGTGGGTTTTGGTTTTGGGTTGGTTAGTTTGACTACGTGGTTGAAAAGGGGTTGGCGCCAAGGGTCAGGCGTTGATTGGCTGGGGGCTGTTTTCCATGGTCTCCATCCACCGCGCCCAGAGCCAGAGAAGGTCGGAGAGGCGGTTGAGGTAGCGGAGGATTTCCCCGTTGAGGGTTTCGTCCGTTTCGCGCAGGGCGACCACGACGCGTTCGGCGCGGCGGCAGGCGCAGCGGGCGACTTCGAGCGCAGCGCTCGCAAGGCTATCCCCCGGGGTGGCCCAGCGGTGGAACTCGATGCGGTGATTTTTTTCCAGGTCGTCGATGATGGCGCTCAACGCGTCCACCATTTCGGCGCTCACATTCCCGAAATCGCTGTTGCGATGCCGTTCGCGATCCGCAGGGACGACGGCGAGTTCCCCCATCAACACGATGAGCTCTTTCTGGATCGCCAGAATCCGCGCGGTGATCAACGGATCGCCCAAAGTGGCTTTCAAGCTGGCGCGTGCCATGCCCAGTGCGGCGTTAAGTTCGTCCACTGCGCCATTGCAACCGATGCGGGGATCGGTCTTCGACACGCGCCGCCCAAAGAGGAGGCTGGTGGCGCCGTGATCGCCGGTCTGGGTTGCGATGGTCATGTGGAGCGTGTGAACTCTGAAAACAGATAACCGGCGGCGCCTTTGCGAGCGCCGCCGGTCAAGGTTGATTCGATCAGGCCAAGGGTTGTTCCTCCATTTCGGCCACCACGAGCGGTTCGGGAATCGCCTCGCCATGGGAGATGAGCTTGAGCGAACGGTGCGCCAGGAAGCCGGTGCCAGCCGGGATCAAGTGGCCCATGATGACGTTTTCCTTGAAGCCGCGGAGCTGGTCGATGCGTCCGAGCGTAGCCGCCTCGGTGAGGACGCGGGTGGTGTCCTGGAAGGAAGCGGCGGAGATGAACGAGTCTGTCTCCAAGGAAGCCTTGGTGATACCCAGCAACACCGGGGTCGCTTCCGCAGGCTTGCCTCCCTTCTCGACGACGCGTTCGTTTTCCGCGGCGAATTCGAGCTTGTCGATCTGGTCGCCCCAGAGCAGCGTGGTGTCACCGGGGTCGGTGATTTTCACCTTGCGCAACATCTGGCGCACGATGATTTCGATGTGTTTGTCGCTGATTTCCACGCCCTGGAGGCGGTAAACCTCCTGCACTTCGTTGACGAGGTGTTCCTGAAGTTCGTGCGGTCCGCACACATCGAGGATTTCGTGCGGCACCACGGGGCCTTCGGTCAACTGGCTGCCCTTTTTGACGGTGTCGCCCTTGAACACGATGATGTGCTTGTTGAGCGGGATGAGATGCTCTTCTTCGGCGCCGGTCTCCGTGTCTTTCAAGACAAGGCGGCGTTTGCCGCGGACGGAACCGCCGATTTCGACGACACCATCGATCTTGGCGATCTCGGCGGCGTCCTTCGGGCGGCGGGCTTCGAAGAGCTCGGCGACACGCGGCAGACCGCCGGTGATATCCTTGGTCTTGGCGATCTTGCGCGGGGTCTTGGCGAGCAACTGCCCGGCCTGGGCTTTCTTGCCTTCCTGCACGGTGATGTGCGCGCCGGCCGGAATGGAATAGCTGGCGAGAACTTCGCCCTTGTCGTCCACAACGACGATCTGCGGGTGCAGGTCTTCCTTGTGTTCGATAACGACGGCGCCCATGACGCCGGTGGCTTCGTCCACCTCGCGTTTAACGGTGACGCCCGAGATCATGTCGCGGTATTCGATCTTACCTGGCTTCTCAGTGAGAATCGGCACGTTATACGGATCCCACGTGACGAAGGTCTGCCCCTTCTTGACGGTTTCGCCTTCGCCGACGGAAACGACCGCGCCGATGACGACATTGTAGTGCTCCACTTCACGGCCGTCGGCGCCATGAATGGTGACCGCGCCGTTTTTGTTGAGCACGATCCAGGTGCCGTCGAGCGCCTTGACTGCGCGCAGGTCGTCGCTGAAGCGGACGGTGCCTTCGCTCTTGGCCTTGATGATGGGCTGTTTGAAGGTCTGCGATGCCGTGCCGCCGATGTGGAACGTACGCATGGTAAGCTGCGTGCCGGGTTCGCCGATGGACTGTGCGGCGATGATGCCGACGGCTTCTCCGAGCTTGACGGGCTGGCCGGTGGCCAGGTTGCGTCCATAGCACTTGGAGCAGACGCCGCGCTTGCTTTCGCAGGTGAGCACGGAGCGGATCTTGAGCTGTTCGACGCCGATCTTGACGACCTTGTCGGCGACGATTTCGTCGATCAACTGGTTCGGCTTGACGAGCTTGGTGTTGGTGATCGGGTCCACAACACTTTCGCAGCTCACGCGGCCGACGATGCGCTGGCCGAGATCCACGACCTCTTCGTCACCCTCGTAGATGGAGCGGACGACGATGCCGTTGACGGTGCCGCAGTCTTCCTGGGTGATGATGACGTCCTGGGCGCAGTCCACCAGCTTGCGGGTCAGGTAACCCGAGTCAGCGGTCTTGAGCGCGGTATCGGCGAGACCCTTGCGGGCGCCGTGCGTGGAGATGAAGTATTCAAGAACGGTGAGCCCCTCACGGAAGTTGGAGGTGATGGGCTGCTCGATGATTTCGCCCGAGGGCTTGGCCATGAGGCCGCGCATACCGGCCAACTGCTTGACCTGCTGGCGGTTGCCGCGCGCGCCGGAGTCCACCATGACGTACACGGGGTTGAGCTCCTTGCGGCCCTCGTTGTGTTCGAGGGTCTGGAACATGACGTTGGAGATCTGCTCGCCAGCGTGGGTCCAGATGTCAACGACCTTGTTGTAGCGTTCGCCGTCGGTGATGATACCGCTGCGGTATTGCTTCTCAACTTGGGCGATTTCCTTGTAGGCGCGCTCCAGTTCGACCTTCTTTTCGACAGGGATGATCATGTCGCAGATGCCGATGGAGATGCCGGCGCGGGTGGCCCAGACGAAGCCGAGCGCCTTGAGCTTGTCAAGGGTCTCGACGGTCTTCTGCGGGCCGCCCACCTGGTAGCAACGCCAGATGATGTCCGAGAGCTGTTTCTTGCCCGCGGCTTTGTTGAAGAAGCCGAGGTTTTCCGGCCAGATGGCGTTGAAGAGAACGCGGCCCGCCGTGGTTTCGATGACCTTGAGGTCTTTGTTGCCGTAGTGGGTCACCTTGCCGAAGTTGGGATTCACGAAGCGAATCCGGTCGGCGATATGCAGTTTGCGCTCGGCGATGGCGAATTCGACTTCGCTTTCATTGGCGAAGAGCGGTTGCCGCGCGACAGGGAGGTCCTTGTTGACCTTGCGCGGGTTCTGCGTGAGGTAGTAGCAGCCCAGGGTGATGTCCTGGGAAGGCGTGGTGATCGGCTTGCCGCTCGAGGGCGAGAAGATGTTGTTGGAAGCGAGCATGAGCATGCGCGTTTCCATCTGGGCTTCGATCGAGAGCGGGACATGCACGGCCATCTGGTCGCCGTCGAAGTCCGCGTTGTAAGCGGTACAAACCAGCGGGTGAACGCGGATGGCTTCGCCTTCGATCAACTGCGGCTCGAAAGCCTGGATGGAGAGGCGATGCAGCGTGGGGGCGCGGTTGAGGAGGACGGGGTGGCCCTTGGTCACTTCGTCGAGGATGTCCCAGACTTCCGGCGTCTGGCGCTCGATCATCTTCTTGGCCGAGCGCACGGTATGCACGTAGCCGAGTTCCTTGAGTCGGCGGATGATGAAGGGCTCGAACAAGACGAGCGCCATCTTCTTGGGCAGACCGCACTGGTTGAGCTTGAGTTCGGGACCGATGACGATGACCGAACGGCCCGAGTAATCGACGCGCTTGCCGAGCAGGTTCTGGCGGAAGCGTCCGCCCTTGCCCTTGAGCATGTCTGAGAGGGACTTGAGCGGGCGGTTGCCGGCTCCGGTGACGGCGCGGCCGTGGCGGCCGTTGTCAAAGAGGGCGTCCACGGCCTCCTGCAACATGCGCTTTTCGTTGCGAATGATGACTTCCGGCGTCTTGAGCTGGAGCAGGTTTTTAAGCCGGTTGTTGCGGTTGATGACGCGGCGGTAGAGATCGTTGAGATCGGAGGTGGCAAAGCGGCCGCCTTCTAGGGGAACGAGCGGGCGAAGGTCCGGCGGGATGACCGGGAGCACATCGAGGATCATCCACTCGGGACGGCTCTTGGAGGTCATGAAGCCCTGGACGAGCTTGAGGCGCTTGGCGACTTTTTTGCGGATTTGCTTGGAGCGCGTGGTGCCCATCTGCTCCTCCAACTCTTTGTTGAGGGAGGCGAGATCGGTCTGCGCGAGCAGGAGCTTGATGCCTTCGGCGCCCATGCCGGCGTGGAAGCTGCCGTCCCCATACTGGTCAAGCGCTTCGCGGTATTCATTTTCCGTGAGGAGCTGGCAGCGCTGGAGCGGGGTGTTGCCGGGGTCGACGACGATGTAGTCCTCGTAATAGATGACGCGTTCGAGCTGGCGGCTGGACATGTCCAGCATCAGGCCGATGCGCGAGGGCATGCACTTGTAGAACCAGATGTGCGAGACGGGCACGGCCAGTTCGATGTGGCCCATGCGTTCGCGGCGCACGCGGGAGAGGGTCACCTCCACGCCGCAACGGTCGCAGATGACGCCCTTGTGCTTGATGCGCTTGTACTTGCCGCAGGAACATTCCCAGTCCCGGGTGGGACCGAAGATGCGCTCGCAGAACAAGCCGCCCTTTTCGGGCTTGAACGTCCGATAGTTGATGGTTTCTGGGTTCTTGACCTCGCCGCTGCTCCAATGGCGGATGGTGTCCGGGGCGGCCACGCTAATGGCAATCTGGTCGAAACCGGTCCCGCTGCGTTCAGCGGGGAAGATGTCACGGAAGTTGGGATCGCTCATACTTTCTCTGAGATTCTTTTGGTTACGCGGTTGGATTGGTTAGGCGAGGCCCTCGGGCAGGACCGGAGCTTTGGCGCCGGCACGGACATCGAGACAGAGGCTTTGCATTTCTTTGATTAGAACGTTGAAGGACTCCGGGGTGCCGGCTTCGAGCGAGTTGTCGCCTTTGACGATCGACTCGTAGATGCGGGTGCGGCCCTGGACGTCGTCGGACTTGACGGTGAGAAGCTCCTGGAGCGTGTAGGCGGCTCCATAGGCTTCCAACGCCCAGACCTCCATTTCGCCGAAGCGCTGGCCGCCGTATTGCGCCTTGCCGCCCAGCGGTTGCTGGGTGACGAGCGAGTAGGGGCCCACGGCGCGGGCGTGGATTTTGTCCGCAACCAAGTGGCCGAGCTTGAGCATGTAGATGTAACCGACGACGACCTGCTGGTCGAACTGATCACCGGTGCGCCCGTCGTAAAGGAAGGACTTGCCGGGGATGGTGTTGTTCAGACCGTCGCCGATCCATGTGAAGCCTTCCACTTTCTTGGCTTGCTTGAGGTAGTCGATGATGCGGGATTCTTCGATACCATCAAAGACCGGCGTGGCGACCTTGAAGCCGAGCGCCTTTGCGGCGACGCCGAGGTGGGTTTCGAGAACCTGCCCGACGTTCATGCGCGAAGGCACGCCCAACGGGTTGAGCACGATTTCCACCGGGGTGCCGTCCGCAAGGAACGGCATGTCTTCCTCGGGAACGATGCGGGCGACAACGCCCTTGTTTCCGTGGCGGCCCGCCATCTTGTCGCCCACGGAGAGTTTCCGCTTGCTGGCGATGAAAACCTTCACCTGTTTGATGATGCCGGGGTCGATCTCGTCGCCCGCCTCGATGCGGTCCATGGAACGCTCGGTCTCCAGGTCGAGCTCGTGGAAGCGGTGCTCAAACTGGCTGATGATCTCGCGGATTTTGTTGCGGATCGGGCTCGGGTCGATTTCGACGTGATCATGCACGCTGGCGAGCTTGCGCAGGAGCGTTTTGGTGATCTTGCGGTTGGCCGGGATGATGATCTCGCCGGTCTGGGCGTTGACGACATCCAGCGGGATTTTCTCGCCCAGAAGGATGTTGGAGAGGGCTTCCGTGAGCTGTTCGTGGAGCTCTTCCTTGCGGCGGTTGAGGTCTTCGGTGGCGGCCTTGATCTGGCGCTTGGTTTCCGCCGGAGTCAGCTTGGACTTGGCGATTTCCTTGCGGGAGGAGACCTTCACGTCCATGACGATGCCGTAGGTGCCCGAGGGAACCGTGAGCGAGGTGTCTTTGACGTCGGCGGCTTTCTCGCCAAAGATGGCGCGCAGGAGGCGCTCTTCGGGGGCGAGTTCGGTCTCGCTCTTGGGCGTGATCTTGCCGACAAGGATGTCCCCCGGCTTGATTTCCGCGCCGATGCGGATGACGCCGTCCGGTCCGAGGTTGCGCAGGGCTTCCTCGGAGACGTTGGGAATATCGCGCGTGATTTCTTCAGGCCCGAGCTTGGTGTCGCGGGCGCCGATCTCGAATTCGTCGATGTGAATGGAGGTGTAGATGTCCTCCTTGACGATCTTCTCGGAGATCAGGATGGCGTCCTCGAAGTTGTAGCCGTTCCACGGGGTGAACGCGACGAGCACGTTGCGGCCGAGGGCGAGTTCGCCCCCCTGGGTGTTGGGACCGTCGGCGAGCACGTCGCCCTTCTTGATGGTCTGGCCTTTCTTGACGATCGGCTTCTGGTTGACGCAAGTGCTGGCGTTGGAGCGCATGAATTTGCGCAGCTCATAGACGTAAACGCCTTCTTCCGGGTCGTGCTTGACCTTCTTCTTGCCCTCGGGCAGCGAGCCGTCCTTGGTGACGATAATGAGATCGGCAGTTACTGAGGCGGCAACGCCGTTGGCTTCGGCCACGATGACGGCTTTGGAGTCGCGGGCCACTTTGCCTTCCATGCCGGTGCCGACAAGCGGCGACTCGGAAACGAGAAGCGGCACGCCCTGGCGTTGCATGTTCGAACCCATCAACGCGCGGTTCGCGTCGTCGTGTTCCAGGAACGGGATCAGGCCGGCAGCCACGGAGACGAGCTGCTTGGGCGAGATGTCCATGTAGTGGACCTTGCTCGGCTCGACCTCAAGGAAGTCTCCCCGGTGACGGACGGAGACTTTCTCCGCCAGGAAGTTGCCCTTGGCATCGATGGGCGCATTGGCCTGGGCGACATGGTAATTTTCTTCGCGGTCGCCCGTGAGGAAGTCGATCTTGTCGGTGACGCGCGAGTTTTCCACGCGGCGATACGGGGTTTCGATGAACCCAAAATCGTTGATGCGTGCAAACGTGGACATCGAGCTGATCAGACCGATGTTGGGACCTTCAGGGGTCTCAATCGGGCAGATGCGTCCGTAATGGGAAGGATGCACGTCGCGGACTTCGAATCCGGCGCGATCGCGGGAGAGACCGCCTGGCCCGAGGGCCGAGAGACGGCGCTTGTGGGTGAGTTCGGCCAGCGGGTTGGTCTGGTCCATGAACTGCGAGAGCTGGGAGCGACCGAAGAAGTCCCGGATGACGGCGCTGAGCGCCTTCGGGTTGATGAGCTTCTGCGGGGTCATCCCCTCGATGTTCACATCAAACAAGGTCATGCGCTCCTTGACGAGGCGCTCGGTGCGGGCCAAGCCGACCCGGCACTGGTTGGCAAGCAATTCGCCCACGGTGCGGACGCGGCGGCTGCCGAGATGATCGATGTCGTCCAAGGAGCCTTCGCCGCGGCGCAGGCCGATGAGGTACTTCATCGCGGAGATGAAGTCGTCCTTGGTCATGACGCGCTCGTTGATATCCACTTCGAGCGTCAGCTTCTGGTTGAGCTTGTAGCGCCCCACGCGGCCGAGATCATACTTCTTCGGATCGAAGAAGAGCCGCTTGAGCAGCCCGCGGGCGTTGGGCACAGTGGGCGGATCCCCAGGACGCAGACGGCGGTAAATGTCCTTGAGCGCCTCTTCCTCGTCGTGGGCCGGGTCTTTTTTGAGGGCTTTGATGATGGTGTCGTCGAGCTTGGTGTCAACAACTTGCACTTCCTTGACGCCCAGGCCGAGAATCTGGCGCACGGTGGCCTTGGTGAGCGGCTCGAAGGCGCGGGCGACGGTGATTTCCCCGTCGCGGATGTCCCGGATGAGCACCTTGCTGCTGATGGTCTCTTCCTCAAGCTTCTCGCTGAGTTTGAGGTTCTCGATGGTGTAAAAGAGTTTGATGATCTCCTCGTCGCTGCCGTAGCCGATGGCGCGCAGGAAGGTGGTTGCCAAAAATTTGCGGCGGCGGCGGCGGCGGTCGAGGTAGATGTAGAGCAGGTCGTTGGTATCGAACTGCACTTCCAACCAAGAACCGCGGTCGGGAATGATCCGGAAGCTGTAGAGGACCTTGCCGTTGAGGTGGACGGAGGACTCAAAGGCGATGCCGGGCGAGCGGTGGAGCTGGCTGACGACGACGCGCTCGGCGCCATTGATCACAAAGGTGCCCTGCGGGGTCATGAGCGGGATTTCGCCCATATACACCTTTTCCTCCTTGGTCCCCTTTTCGTCGGCGAGACGGAAGGTGATGTGCAGGGGGGCGCTGAAGGTCTGGCCTTCGCGCTGGCACTCCAAGGCGCTCATCTTGGGGTCGCCGATCTCGTAGCTGACGAAGTCCAGGGTGACTTTCTCGTCGTAGCTTTGGATGGGGAAGACCTCCCGGAAAACCGCTTGGAGCCCGATGTCCTTGCGTTTTCCCGGTGAAAGGTCTCTTTGAAGAAACTCGACGTAGGAATTGACCTGAACCTCGATGAGGTTCGGCGGTTCACTGACTTCCTTGAGTTTGCCGAAGTAGATGCGCTCTGACATAGGTGGTGCGGTTGGGTTTGTCTGTCAGCCGGCCAGAAGGGAACGCGGCGACGATGGATTTAGCAATGAATCTCAGGAGACCCGGTGGAATTCCGGGAAAAAGCAATAGGCCGAAAGTCGCGTGCCGTCAAACAGCGCGCGACTTTCGGTCTCTGATTGTGGGATCGGTGATGTGCTGAGTTCAGAGTAGTGCCTGTTCCCTGGGCAAAAGTGGGGTTCAACCTTAAGAGACAAATCGGCGTGCGGCAAGCTTTTTCTACCTGCCGCACGCGCGAAAAGTGCGTTTCTCTCGAATTATTTGATTTCGACCTTGGCGCCGACGGCTTCGATCTTCTTCTTGATCTCTTCGGCTTCTTCCTTGGTCACGCCTTCCTTCAGGGTCTTGGGAGCTCCTTCGACGAGGGCTTTGGCTTCGGCAAGGCCGAGACCGGCCACGGCGGCGCGGACTTCCTTAATGACGCCGATCTTGTTGGCGCCGACTTCCTTGAGGATGACGTCAAAGGCGGTCTTTTCTTCCACCGGGGCGGCGGCTGCGCCACCGGCGGCAGGAGCTGCGGCGGCGGCCACAGGAGCCGCGGCGCTGACGCCCCACTTGGTTTCGAGGTTCTTGACGAGGTCAGCGATTTCCAGAACGGTGAGTCCGCTGAGTTGTTCGACGATTGCGTTGATATCGGCCATAGTATTATTTTTGGTGTCGTCGCGATCCGGAAGCTACCGGACATTTAAGGCGAACTGCCGCCCGCCCGACGAGGAACCAGTTGGATGTTGTGTTTTTTGGGTTTTGCGGAGCCATCGCCCCGCAAAAAGTGGTTTTAGGCTGCGGTTTCGGTTGCGGCTTCAGGAGTGGCTTCGCCAGCGGCGTCGGCTTTCGCCTTGAGGACGCGTGCGAGGGCGGAAGCGGGTTCGTTGAGCAGGCGGACGAGCGTGCTGGCCGGAGCCTGCATGACGCCGAGCAACTGGCCCAGCAGGATCTCGCGGCTCGGGAGGTCGGCGATGGCCTGAATCTGGGCGGGATTTACGACCATGCGGTCGATCACGCCGATTTTGAGTTCGGGCTTCTTAAACTCCGCAACGAAAGTCTTGAGGACTTTACAGGCGGCGGCGACGTCTTTTTCGCCGATCACGATGGCGGTCTGGCCTTTAAGGTCGGCGCTGATGTCGGGCAGCCCGGCATCGCTCATGGCGCGGCGCAGGAAGGTGTTCTTGACCACCTTGCATTCGGCGCCGGCGTCGGCAAGACGATTGCGAAGGATGGAAAATTGGTCAACCCGCAGGCCGGTGTAGTCCGTGACGAGCACGAAGGGCGAGGCGTTGAGCCTTGCCTGCAAATCTTCGACGATGGTGATTTTCTCAGGTCTCATGGTGTGCGGCTCGTGTTAGTTCTTAAGGAAGGTGGAGGCGTCGATTTTGAGCCCCGGGAGCATGGTGGCGGCGAGGGTGACGTTGTCCACAAAAGCGCCCTTGGCGCTGGCGGGACGCGCCTTGACGACGGCGTCAATGACGGCGGCGGCGTTCTCGGTGAGGGCCTGTTCGTTGAAGGAAAATTTACCGACGGGAACGGCAACGTTGCCGTTCTTGTCGAGCTTGAACTCGACGCGGCCCGCCTTGACTTCCTTGATAGCCTTGGCGGTGTCTTCGGTCACGGTGCCGGTCTTCGGGTTGGGCATCAAGCCGCGCGGCCCGAGCACCTTGCCGAGCTTGCGGACTTCGGTCATCGCGCCGGGAGTGGCGATGGCGACATCGAAATCCTGGAAGCCGTCCTGGCACTTTTTGATCATGTCTTCAAAACCGACGTATTCCGCGCCGGCTTCGCGGGCGGCGTCAGCGGCCTGCCCTTGGGCAAAGACGAGGACGCGCACGGTCTTGCCGCTGCCGTGAGGCAGAGGGCAGGTGCCGCGGACCATCTGGTCGGACTGGCGGGGATCGACGCCCAGCCGGAACGAAAGGGTGACGGTCTGGTCAAATTTGACGGGCGGAAGCGTCTTCAAGAGACCGATTGCTTCCGCGAGGGAATACGCCTGGACGCCCACTTTTTCAGCGGCGGCGCGATAGCGTTTGCTTCTGTATTTAGCCATGGTGTGATGCAGTGCGAACGAGCAAGGGTTGCTCTCCTGCGGTTTTGGGTTTAGCTCGCGGGGGGGTCCCGCGAAAATTTGGGGTCTTCCTGGGAATTAGCCTTCGATCTCGATGCCCATCTGGCGGGCGGTGCCGGCGATGACGCGGAACCCGGCTTCCTCATTGCGGGAGTTCAGGTCCTTGGCCTTGATCTTGACGATGTCAAGCACCTGTTTCTTGGTGAGCTTGCCGACCTTGGTTTTGTTCGGCTCCTTGGAACCGGCGGCGATGCCGGCCGCTTTTTTGAGGAGGATCGCCGCGGGGGGCGATTTGGTGATGAAGGTGAAGCTCTTGTCTTTGTAAACGGTGATGACCACCGGGAGGATGTCTCCTGCCTGCTTCTGGGTGGTGGCGTTAAATTCCTTGCAGAATGCCATGATGTTGACGCCTTGCTGGCCGAGGGCTGGGCCGATGGGCGGGGCCGGGTTTGCCTGGCCGGCAGGGATCTGCAACTTGATTTGGGCGACGACTTCTTTTGCCATGTGAAATGATGTGGTGAGGTTGGATTTGGGAAACTGGCAGCGCTGGAAGGAGATTAACTGCGCTCAACCTGCCAGTATTCGAGTTCGACCGGCGTGGAACGCCCGAAAATGCTGACGGACACGCGGAGTTTTCCGCGCTCGGGGTCGATTTCCTCGACCACGCCGCTCTGGTTTTGAAAGGGGCCGTCGGACACTTTGACCGTTTCGCCCACTTCAAAGCTGACCTTGGGCTTGACGGTGTCTTCCCGCTCGGCCATCTGCGCAAGCATGGTCTGCACTTCCTGGTCGCGCATGGGGATGGGGCGGTCCTTGGTGCCGGCAAAGCCGATCACGCCCGGGGTTTCGCGGATGAAATACCAGGTGCGGTCCACCAACTGGTTCTGCTCGTCGAGCAGCGACATGTTGATGATCAGGTAGCCGGGAAGCAGCTTGCGAACGGTTTCCGTGCGCTTGCCGCGCTTGACTTCAGAAATGCGCTCGGTGGGGATCAAGACCTCAAATACGAGGTCTCCCATCTCTTCGGTCTTGATGCGTTTGACGATGTTGTCATGCACCTTCTGCTCCTGCCCGGAGAGAACATGCACGGCAAACCACTGACTGCGAGAGGATTGAGCCATTATTTTGCCGCGCCTCCACTGGTTAACACGCCCATCACAATAGTCAAAACGAAATCCAGAAACGCCACATAACCGCTGAGCAAGAGCATGGCGATGATGACGACGAGGGTGGAATCCACCAATTCCTTGTACTTCTTGAACCCTTTTTCTTTCGGGTCCCAAGGCCAGCTGGCTTTGGCGAGTTCCCCCCGGACTTCGGAGATGAATGTTTTGGTGCGCGCGAGCATGAATGATTTTGAGAAGAACAGGCCAGGAGGGACTTGAACCCCCAACAAGCGGTTTTGGAGACCGCTGCTCTACCAATTGAGCTACTGACCTAATTTCTTCAGTGGTTTGGACTAGGCGATGATCTCGGAAACGCGTCCGGCGCCCACCGTGCGGCCACCCTCACGGATAGCGAAACGGATGGTCTTTTCCATGGCGATCGGCGTTACGAGCTCGACCTCAAGGTTTACATTATCACCAGGCATCACCATTTCAACCCCCTCGGGCAGTTTGCAGCTTCCGGTCACGTCGGTGGTGCGGAAGTAGAACTGCGGGCGGTAGTTGGTGAAGAACGGCGTGTGACGGCCGCCTTCTTCCTTGCTCAGGACGTAAACTTCGGCCTTGAACTTGGTGTGGGGCTTGATGGTGCCGGGCTTGGCGATGACCTGGCCGCGCATGATGTCTTCCTTCTTGATGCCGCGCAGCAGCACGCCGACGTTGTCACCCGCGCGGGCTTCGTCGAGAAGCTTGCGGAACATTTCAATGTCGGTGCAGGTGGTCTTGGCCGTCGGACGGATGCCGACGATCTCGACTTCTTCCATCTTCTTGAGGATGCCGCGTTCGACACGACCGGTGGCGACGGTGCCGCGACCTTCAATGTTGAACACGTCTTCGACGGGCATCAGGAAGGGCAGGTCGATCGGGCGCTCGGGGAGCGGGATGTATTCGTCCACCGCTTCAACGAGGGCGAGAATCGCCTTTTCGGCTTCCGGGTCGCCTTCGAGGGCCTTGACGGCGGAACCCTTGACGATCGGGATCGTGTCACCGGGGAATTCATACTGGGTGAGCAGGTCACGCACTTCCATTTCGACGAGTTCGAGCAGCTCGGGATCGTCCACGAGGTCGCACTTGTTGAGGAAAACCACCATGGCGGGCACGCCGACCTGGCGGGCGAGCAGGATGTGCTCACGCGTCTGGGGCATGGGGCCGTCAGCGGCGCTGACAACGAGGATGGCGCCGTCCATCTGGGCCGCGCCGGTGATCATGTTCTTGACGTAGTCCGCGTGGCCGGGGCAGTCAACATGCGCGTAGTGGCGCTTGTCGCTCTCGTATTCCACGTGGGCGGTGTTGATCGTGATGCCGCGCTCTTTTTCTTCGGGAGCGGCGTCGATTTCGTCATACTTCTTTGCCTGGGCAAAACCCTTTTTCGAAAGAATGGTGGTGATGGCGGCGGTCAGGCTGGTCTTGCCGTGATCGACGTGGCCGATCGTTCCGATGTTCACGTGCGGTTTATCGCGCTTGAATGCTTCCTTAGCCATGTTCTGGTCTCCTCGTTATCTGTTTTTAGGTTGTGTTTGGTTGAAATTGTTATTTTTTGCGGCTCGCCTTGCCGTTCGCCTGTCTGCGCAGCGGGTGGAGCCCATGACCGGGTTTGAACCGGTGACCTCGTCCTTACCAAGGACGTGCTCTGCCAACTGAGCTACATGGGCTTTTCCCTTGCGCGGAGCAAGACAGCACGGTCAAGACGGCTCGCGCCCCCCCAACACATGCCACTCTCCTCCACCTCACGAGTTTCAGGGCGAAAAACCCCTGAACCGAACCAGCCCTTCGGCAAGCACGATTTAGGGTTGTTTTCACTCTTGGCTCGTAAAAGCGAGTGGTGAAAGTAGCAAATGCGCGGGGCCTGTCAAAAGGTTTTCTTTGTTTTTTTCATCCAAATCCTGCGGCTGGAATCAACGCTTTTGGAAAGAGGCGGAAAAAACATCCGCAGATTTCACAGATTTTCCGAAAATTCCTTGCGCGGTAATGGATTTGCATTACCTTTTTCCCATGATACCGGTTCTGGAAGCCGAGGCTCGCCTCACCACGCAAAATCAAATCACGATCCCGGCCGTAGTCCGGAAGGCGCTCCAACTCAATGGAGGGCAGAGCCGGGTTAAATTTCAAATCCGGCCCGAAGATGGATGCGTGACCGTGGTTCGCGTTGAGCCGACCGCCCGGGAAGAGGAAGATCCGGCGCTCAAACCGTTCCTAAACCTGTTGACCAAGGACATCAGGGAGCATCCCGAGCGGATTGAACCGTTCCCCGTCGCACTTCTGGACCGCATCCGCACGGTGGTGCAGGGGGTCGATGTTGATCTGGATGGGCCGCTGACGGGAGAAGAGTAGCCGCGAGAATCTTTCCATGGCTGCCCCCCGTCGTCGGTCTGATCCCGCATCTCCACAGGCGTCCCCGATTGCCGTGGTAAACGGATGGAGCATCTACGCCCATCCGCTCTTTCTGGAACAGTGCGAAGCCCTTCTCACGGAGGTTGAGCGCCTTCGGGCCGTTGACCCGATCCGCTACCGCGCGTCGAAAAAAACCAAACTCCTTGCGGCGATCTACAAGATGGCTTTTGAGGTGATCCCAAAAAACCCGGCGGACCGCCTCTTCTGGCAGGGAAACACCCTTGGGGCCGACTACAGGCACTGGCATCGCGGGAAATTTTTCCAGGGCCGCTACCGGTTGTTCTTTCGCTTCACCACCGCGGGAAAAGCCATCGTATTGGCGTGGGTCAACGACTCTGACACCCTGCGAACCTAAACGAGCTTCACCTTACCATTCACTTGCGAGTCGTCAAGCAGCGCCAAAAGAACGGCCAGATTCTCACCGAAGTAAAGCCTTCCTTCACCCTTGTAATTCTTGGGTGAAAGCACCGACTGGATAGCAGCGGGGGGCATTTGAAGAATCTCCGCAGGTGTTTTCTTGCCGGGATAGTGAAGGGTTACGCCAACGCCGAAAGCCCCATTTCCGGTGGCTTTAAGTGCTCCGCTTCTGCTTCTTGGAATTCCAGTTGCCATGTTCTCTATGATTTAAGCCATTTCAGGGTAACACGATCAGTCACCATTCTCAACGTCACAACGCGCACCCGTCCGCTCCAAATGTGTTCCAGATAAGCGTAGTCGTTCCACATTGAACCAAGTAGAAGCCCTGGCCCGTCGTTCAAGAAGATCACTTTCGTCTTGAGCCCGTGGGCACTTGCATACCCTAAGACCTCCTGCGCACAGTCCCTATACTGCCCTGTCCTATCATCTTCCTGTGCGCCTCCTCGGTCTTCTGGTTGTGATGGAACTGACCGCTCCACGTCCTGAGCAGAGAGGAAAGGGTCCTTGTCTTTTACACTTTTGGTTCATTTTCGTTGCTGGCGGCTGGGGCGGAGCAGGTTGGAGGCATGGGTTCATCCTGAGGTTGTCGGCGATCCCTTTCAAGCTCGTTGTCATTCCCCCTTTTTCCCGACTTTCTGCAATCCGCTGAAAATTTTCCTCGCCAGCGCGCGTCAACCCGCCTAAAAAGCTTTCCCTTTTTCGATGAGCCAGAAAACTCTCAGAATCGGTTTGCCCTCGGGCAGCCTGCAGGAACCCACCTTGGCGTTGTTCGCCAAAGCGGGGTTCAGCATCACCGTGCCGCGGCGTTCCTACAAGCCCGCCATCGACGATCCCGAGATCGAAGTCTGCCTGCTGCGCGCCCAGGAAATCAGCCGCTACGTGGAGCACGGCTATCTCGACTGCGGTCTGACGGGGCGGGACTGGGTGGTGGAGAACAATTCTGATGTGGAGACGCTCTGCGAATTGATGTTTTCAAAGGTCAGCCACGCCCCCACGCGCTGGGTGCTGGTGGTGCCGGAGGCTTCGCCGATCCGGTCGGTCCAGGATTTGCAGGGCAAGGTCATCGCCACCGAAGCGGTCGGGATGACGCGCCGTTTCCTCGAAAAGCACGGCGTCCAAGCCGAAGTGGAATTTTCCTGGGGAGCCACCGAGGTGAAGGTGCCCGATCTCGTCGATGCGATCGTGGACGTCACCGAGACCGGTTCCTCCCTGCGAGCCAACAAACTGCGCATCGTGGAGACGCTCATGGAGTCCTGCCCGCAGGTCATCGCCAACAAGGCGGCTTGGGCGGACGCGTGGAAGCGCACCAAGATGGAGACGCTGGTGCTCCTGCTCCAGGGCGCGCACAATGCGCGGGACAAGGTGGGCCTCAAAATGAATATTGAAGAAAAGGCATTGCAGAATCTGCTGCAAGCCCTACCTTCGCTCCGTAATCCGACCATTTCCCGCCTCGCACAAGGGGGTTGGGTTGCCGTCGAAACCATCATCGACGAAAAAATCGTTCGGGAAATCATTCCCCAACTCAAGGCGCTGGGCGCCGAAGGGATCATCGAGTATCCCTTGAACAAAGTCGTTTATTAAACAGCCAAGCAGAAGAGCAGTCACGTATGGGTTCATTAAAGAAAAGACGCAAAGCCAAAATCGCCAAACACAAACGCCGTAAGCGGATGAAGGAAAACCGCCACAAGAAGCGTTTGCGTTACAAGAGCTAGTCACTACCTTGGAACCCATGAATCCGCGCAGAGCACTGTCCTTCACAAGCCAGTTGCTCTCGCGGTTCTCATCGGTCTTTCTCCGTTTTGCGCTCGGGGTCGGCCTCTTGGCCGGCCTCCTTTTGCCTGCCGCAATGGCAGCCCCGAAAAACCGTCTTCCGGCGGCGGGGCATGCTGCTGTGGCGGACAGCGAACCCTCGCCGAAGACCACTCCGGCGCCAGGGAGCGATTTGTCTTTGCGCAAAGAGGGAGAACAGAAGGCGCAGGCGCTCGCGGCGTTTGCCCAAGGGCTTGCCGCAGAGGAAGATGGGGACGAGGAACGGGCGTTCAAAGCATACCGGCGCTCGCTGGCAGCCGACCCCAATAACACGGACCTGGCGGTCAAGGTCGCCCTCGAACTCGCCCGGCGCGGCGAGGTGCCCGAAGGCATCGCGCTTCTGAAGGACGCTGCGAAAGTGGCGCCCAAGGAGATGCTGCCGCCGTTGTGCCTCTCCCAGATTTACGCGAAGTTCCTCAAGAAACCGGCGCAGGCTCTCAAATACGCACAGCTTGCGCTGGAGCTGGATCCCGACAACATCGGCCCCTATCTGGCGCTGGTGGAACTCTACACGGAGGCAGGGCAGCCCAAGAAAGCCACGGCCATTCTCGAACAGGCGCTCAAGAGCGAGAGCGAGGACGGGGATTTTTGGGCCCAATTGGGGGAAATCTACACGCGGATGGACCTGAAAAACGCCGACGATGGCGACGTCAACATTCCCCCTGAAAAGCTCTCGCGCCTCAACGGGCTCTTCCAAAAGGCCCTCGCCTGCGATCCCGAGAACCTGGACATCCAAGCCAAGGCAGCCGATTTCTATTTCGAGACCCGGCAGTTCGAGGCAGCGGTTCCCCTTTACCGGAAGGTGATCGACGCGCAAGAGGACCCGGATACCGAGGCAACCATCGCTTTGCGGGACAAGCTTGCCCGCTGTTTGGTGGGCGCAAACCACCCGGAGGAAGCCCTCGGCGTTCTCCTGAAGATGGCCGAGGCCGCTCCGTTGCGGGCGGAAACCCACGCGCTGCTCGGAGAGGTTTACCTGCTGCAGGCGCGTCTGGACAAGGCTCTGCTTTGTTATCAGCAAGTCCTCCGGCTCGACTCCAAACAGGCTCCCGTTTACCTGCGCGTCGCCGATCTCCAGATGCGCCTGAGGCAGGGCGCCAATGCGGTGGCCACGTTGACTGCGGCGCGCAAAAAATTTCCCGGGACGGCCCTCATCACCTATTCCCTGGCCGTCACGCTGGCCCAGACGCACCAATACCCGAAGGCTCTTGCCGCCTTTGAAGAGACGCAGCGCGAAGCCCCCGCCTCCAAACCCGCCATCCTCAACGCCTCCTTCTACCTGGCCTACGGCATGGCCGCGGAGCAATCCGGCGACATCGAGCGCGCCGCGACGATGCTCAAAAAAAGCATCTCCCTCGACCCCAAAGACTCTGCCCAAGCCTGCAACTACCTGGGTTACATGTGGGTGGACCGGGGGTTGCACCTGCCCGAGGCGGGCGAATACATCCAGCGCGCCCTGGCTCTGGAACCGGACAACGGCGCTTACCTGGACAGCCTCGGCTGGTATTATTTCAAAATATCCGATTACCCCCAGGCGCTCACCACCCTGCTCAAGGCGGCGGCCAAAATCCAACCCGAGGACACGGTGGTTTACGAGCATCTCGGGGACGCTTATGCCGCGGCTGGAGATGCTGCAAAGGCGCTGGAAACCTGGGAAAAAGCGCTCGCTCTGGACCCGGAGAACAAGACGCTCTCGGGAAAAATCGACGCCGCACAGAAGAAGCTTCCGGCGACGGCGAAGCCGTGACAAAATGGGCGCATATTTTCGCGGATTTAGGAAGAGGAGAACACTCCATAATCTGCGTGAATCTGCGAAATCTGCGGATGCCATTGCTCTGTCCTCCTTAATCTTTGATTTCAACTCCCGGATTTAGAATAATCCGTGGAAAACACCCCTCATCCCTATGGTTAAAATCGCCCTCGAATACACCGGCGGCCTGCACACGGTCGCCACGCACGGCCCGTCTGGCCGGACCTTGGAAACCGACGCGCCGGTGGACAACCACGGGCGCGGCGAATCGTTCTCGCCCACGGACCTCGTCGCCACGGCGCTTGGCGCCTGCATGGCCACCGTCATGGGCATCTACGCGGAACGCCACGGCATCGACCTGCGCGGCATGCGCATCGAGGTCGGCAAAGAGATGACGCAAACGCCGCCGCGCCGCATCGCGCGGATCACCACGGAGCTTTGGCTGCCTGCGGGAGTTGCTAAAAACGAGGCCTTGGAGCGCGCGGCCCTCACCTGCCCTGTGCACGCCAGCCTGCACCCGGAAGTGGAGAAGCCGATCGTGTTTCATTACACGGAGTAGGCAATAGGACCGGAATGGGACTTTATATTGGTTGATTTCCCGGCGTTTGCTTTCAGAAATGACATGAAACGAAATCGCCTACTGAAACGCCTGCTGCTGAGCCTCGGAGCGCTGGCTTGCCTGGCACTCCTTGGCACGGTCATTCTGGCTGTTGCAGGGCTGCGTGATGACATCGGCCACGCGGACGTCGGCTTGGTGCTGGGAAGCAAGGTCGAGCGCGATGGAACCCCCTCGCCCCGGTTGCGCGCCCGGCTGGACCGGACGCTGGAACTCTATCGCGCGGGTTATTTTCCCTGGGTCATCGCCAGCGGCGGCTTGGGCAAGGAGGGGTATGATGAAGCCGTGGTCATGCGGGATTACCTCGTGGCGCATGGCATCCCGCGCGAGAGCGTCCTCGTGGACAGCAAGGGCGACACCACCTACGCGAGCGCCCAAAACACGCGGGAAATCCTGAGCCAACGCAAGCTCTCCAGCGTTTTGGTGGTCTCCCAGTATTTCCACATTCCCCGCTCGCGACTGGCCTTGCAGCGCTTCGGCATTGCCCCGGTATATTCCGCCCATGCGCATTGGGTTGAATGGCGGGACCTCTACTCCGCACCGCGCGAGTTGGCGGGCTATCTCAGCTATCTCTTCAGGCATTATACCATTTTCCAGAAATAAAGTGACACACCAATCTATGAGGGCGTCCGGCAATAGCATCCTGTAGGGATGCAAGAGAATAGCCGGGGGTAGAGCGCAGCGACACCCCCGGTGGGGATGGAGAGCGATTGACCCCGGCGGGGTCGCAGAGGATGGGCGTATTGGGCTTCCAGCGCTCTGCCACCCCTGTGCGGGGTGTAGATAGGGGGATCGCCTTCCGGGGGTGTCGGCGCGTCAC
>Ga0118677_10004632_pt1 | contig 24867 bp, 23 predicted proteins | sample AliMusrvi5mmetaG_FD_86154 | JGI IMG/M metagenome (GOLD analysis project Ga0118677, IMG submission 86154)
CGTGGGCTCGGAGATGTGTATAAGAGACAGACTTCACCGGCCGCTTTGCAAACCTTGAGGAATTTTTGGCGCCCATCGATTTTCTGCGCAGTTACCACGAGGGTGTGACTTTCGGGAAGACCCTCCTCTATCAATGCGGTCAGTTCTTGTACCAGCGTTTTAACTTCTTCCGACCAGCCGCCCGCCCGATCTGAAAATAAATTCGTATTCTTGAGCCAGACCACCCGTCGCCCACCGAAAAAACCGCTGGTTTTTAACGCGGATAAGGTTTGGCGCAAAATTCGTATCGCCACCTCCGTCGTGTCGGCACGCCCGTCAAGTGTCTCCAGGCTCATCATCCGTTCGGCTTCCGGAACCAGCGCCTCCACTCGTTCGTTCGCCCGTGTGGTCGCCGGAAACTCGTCGTCGCCATAATAGATATATACCGATACCGACCTCTGATTCATCCCTTGCCAGCCTCCGAGTGAAGCGATAATATGGGTTGATAACACATTCAGACCTCATTGTCACGCCGGGGTTTATGAACGACTGGATCTCTAAATTACGTTTACAAAAAGCGCGCCTCGAATTGAAGGAAGGCGGTCGCCTGCTCCAAAGCGCCGCCACCCAACAAGGGTGGCGGCAACCCCGGAGTTCTCTCTTTCTCGCTTTTTTCGCCGGTGTTTCAGTTCTTTTACTCAAGCACGGCCATCATCTTCCCGTCACTTGGAACGCAACCTTTGCCATTTTCGGGGATGCTTTTCTGGTTGTGATCACCTTGATGATCGGTGCCACCTTCCTCCGCGCCCTGACCTCTTCCGCCTTTCGCTCACGACATCAGGCGATCCTGCTTTTGATCATCCTGGCGATCCTGACATTGATCCCCATCCGTCTTTTGCCTCTGGCAGGAGTCCTTTGGCCCTCGCTCATCACCCATGACAGCCTGATTTTTCTCTTTCCTCTCGGTTTGGCTCCCCTATTGGCGGTCCTGCTTCTCAGTCCCTCAGCGGCCCTTGTCTTGGGTCTGTGGACCGCCTGCATTGCGGCGTTGTTGACCGGTAATAATTTTACGGTGCTTCTGTTCGGCCTTCTTCAAACCGGAATGATCGTCAGCCTGACCCGGCGGGTGCGTCGACGAAGTCACTTGCTTAAAATTGGCCTCCTGACCGGGCTGTCTTTGATTTACGGAGCTGTGGCGCAGTGTATCGCCATGGACGGCGCTCCTTCCACGCTGTTGCTACACGCCTTGTTTTGTCTTACCAATGGTCTGTTCACTGCCATTGCGGCTGTTTTGCTCCTACCTTTGTTTGAATCGGTCTTCGACCTAACCTCCCCCATTACGCTCTCTGATTTGGCGGATTTGGGGCAGCCTCTTCTTCAACGGCTGGCAATCGAGGCCCCCGGAACTTATCACCACTGTCTGGTAGTTGCCAACCTGGCCCAATCTGCCGCTCAGACCATTGGTGCTAATGCCCTCCTGGTTCAGGTCGGCGCCTATTACCATGATATTGGCAAACTCGGCAAGGCCGGACTCTACACGGAAAATATGCAGGCTCAGGATAATCCTCACGACGAGTTCTCCCCCAACATGAGCGCTTTACTCATCACCTCCCATGTTAAAGAAGGGGTCAGCCTGGCCCTCCTTTCTAAACTTCCTCGAACCGTCATCGATATCATCAAGCAACATCATGGAACTGGACTCGTCGCATATTTCCTTCATAAAGCTAAAATCCAAAATGAAAACGAAAAAAAACGGGAGGGCCGCCCCGGATTTCCCGGCGCAGCCACTCCCGTTAACGAAAGCGATTTCCGCTATTCCGGACCCAAACCCCAATCCCGCGAAGCGGCCATTGTGATGATCGCCGATGCCGTCGAAGCCGCCTCGCGCGCCCTAGCCAAACCCACCCCAAACCATATCCGCGAATTGATCAGCGACATCATTCGTGGAAAACTGTTGGATGGTCAATTTGACGAATGCGGACTGACCTTGGCGGAACTCAACCGCTTGCGCGAGTCCTTTATTTTCACCCTTACCAGCATGTACCACAGCCGGATCGCCTACCCCAAAGATGAATCTCATCCTGCTCAACCGTCAGCGAATTAGGCCAATCCAAAGGGTACCCCTCATCGCCTTGACACGCTTTCTCATTGATTGCGCTTTCCCGAAGAGTAATCAACGTCCGGTTGAAATCACCCTGACCCTGGTCGATCACAAACGCATTCGTCCCTTGAAACAACGTTATTGGAAACAAAATGTCACCACGGATGTCATCACCTTCACCTATGATGCCCCTCCGCCAGCCCCTGCTGGAGCCCGGATCGGAGACCTGATCGTTAATGTCCAGCAGGCAGTTGATGTCGGCCCGCGTCAGGGCGGCGAAATTCATGAACTGGCACTTTACTTGGCACATGGTCTCGATCATCTCACCGGTGCCGACGATGCCGATCCCAGCCACCGTCTTGCCATGCGACGCCGTGAACTTGCCTGGCTCCGCCGAGCCCGTGCAGCAGGTCTCTTGTGTAATGTGTTTGGCCCGTCCGGACAGGGAGCGCGGGCATGATCGTCAAATCTCAGGGGTTGGTGCTTCGCATCATGCCCTATTCGCGGACCTCCCAAATCGCTATCTGGCTGACCCCAGACCACGGCCGTGTCGCCACCCTGGCCAAAGGTGCCTACCGTCCTCAATATGCGAGCCGGGGACAGTGCGATCTTTTTTATACCTGTGAATTACTTTATTATCCCCGCGAAACGCCTCATTTGAACATCCTCAAAGAGTGCTCCGTCCTAGATCTCCGGATTGCTTTTCGCATGGACCCCAGAGCTTGCGCCTGCGCTTCCTATCTTTGCGATCTTACCGCTCGCCTCTGTCCGCCCGATGCCCCTCATCCCGAGTTATTCGATCTTTTGAGTACAACTCTCAACGCTCTGCCGGATGCCCGATTTCAGGTGATTCTGCTCTTCTGGTTCGAATTGCGTCTGCTTACACTCATGGGCCTCGCGCCGCGTCTTGCCATCTGTCCACTTTGCTCCGAGCCCGTTTTGTCGCAGTCCAATCCCGCACTTTTTTCAGCGGCCGAAGGAGGCCTGATCTGCGCGGATTGCGCCGCCGGTCGAACTGAATCCCGTCACACCCTGACCCCCGACGTTCTCGCCGTTCTTCATGATTGGGAAGCCGCCCCTACACCCCAACAAGCTCTACGTACTGTCTGCTCAGCTCACCAACAAAGTGTTCTTCGGTCCGCCTTGGGGGAATTCTTGCATTACCATCTTGAATTGATGCCGGCTAGTCGCGCCATCGCTTTCAATTTTCTTTCGGGTATTGTTTATCCGAAAGACAATTAAACATTAAAGCGGAAATGACAGATATCGCCATCCTCAATGATATAGTCGCGACCCTTCAAGAGCGCCCGGCCCTGCTTTTTGGCTTCTTCTTCTGATCCCAGTGCCATTAAATCGTCATACTTGATGACTTCCACCCGAATGAAACCCCGTTCGATATCGCTGTGGATCTTACCGCCGGCCGCTGGTGCCGGAGTTTGTTTTCGGATGGTCCACGCCCTGCATTCGTCAGGACCCATCGTATAAAACGACATCAATCCCAGCGTATCATAAGCCGCCCGGTTCAACCGCGCCAAACCGGACTCTTCCAAACCCAACCCCTTTAGATACTCGACCCGTTCCGCGGGATCTTCGAATGCCATGATCTCCTGTTCGATGCGACACGAAACTCGAAATTCATTGTGTGCGGTTAATGGCTGAGCCACTTCACTTTCGCCCACATTGTACGCCCAGAGTACCGGCGCCAAAGTCACCAGCCCCAAACTCCGAATGGCTGCAGTTTCCTGTGCCGTAAAGTCCAGAGTGGAGGCCGGCTGGTTTTTTCCCAAGCCTTCGCGGATTCGCAACAGGGTTTTTTCCTCCAATTGCTGGACTTGATTCAACCCCGCCCGCTTCTCCTTTTCCAGTCGTTCGAGCCGCTTTTCCGTCATCTCTAAATCGGCAAAAATAAGTTCAGTCTCGATATTCGACCGATCGCGCGCCGCATCCACTGACCCAGCCGGGTGATACACCTCTTCCGAAGCAAAAGCGCGGACCACAACACACAATAGATCACATCGTCGAACCGCCTCAAGCCAAGGTCGCGCACCTGTGCCTTCCTCCAAATCCGGACAGAGCACTACATTCACCTCGGCATACTTGATCTTTTCTGGTTTGGCAATTGCCGCAATGGCATCCACCCGCGGATCCTGAATAGCTGCAACCCCCTCCAGTGACTCGCCTTCCCGGTGTCCCGCCGGGAGGGGACGCCCGGTCAATAAGCTAAACAAAGTTTTTTTTCCAGCCTGCGCAAACCCCAATAATGCGACCTTCATGATCAGATCCTTTTGATTCGGCAATGTGTTGAGTGAAGTCGGGGTGTCCTCACCCCAAAACCTTTCTAGAAAATAGCGGGGTGAGGACACCCCGACTCCACAAGATCAACTTGTTGCTAAACTATTTTACTGTAGAACTACTATCTTCTTTGATTTGCAAACGGCCTCATTAAAACAAAAAGGCCGGACTTTTCCAAGTCCGGCCTTCAAATATTTTTATGAACAGTTATGCTTTCATGACCAAGCCGCGCGCCCAGCGCAAACCGTCGACTACATTCCGCCGGAACGAAGCACCCAGAGAAAGCAGAACAGCCGAGAGGAAGAAAACCGTATTGGGTTCAGGAATACGCAACTCGAAATTATCGAACCCGACGAACTGAGAGCTTGGTTCCATCCCCATAGGAACCCATAATCCTACTCGATCCACATCCATTAGGTCACTAAGGAATAAACCCATATCCCCCCCTCCAAGGGCCAAATCCCAAGTCGTGCCATCTCCCCAAGCAAATGGAATTTTGTAGCTTCCCCACTCACCTTGCGCAGGCAGCGTATTAATCGGCCGGAGCCATACATCGTTACCGCTTTGAAAATAAAGCGAAAGCCCTGCAGGCGCCGTATTGTCATATCGGAAATCAAAAAGCGCCGAAACTGTTTCCCCCCCATACACGCCTAAATAGTTCTGGTTTCCTGCATAAATGCCTCCCGCCGTGGAGCCATCCGCGTAAATCTGGTAATTTACAGGACCTTCTGCCGCTGGCAATTGAGCTTGCAGATATCCACCTGGATTTCCACCTGATCCAAGATTCCCCAATACTGCGCCGCCGCTTTGGTTCCATCCGGCAAGATTGTCAACTCCATTCCACTGTTCAGGAGTGTTGAGTGTGGGAACGGCGTGAACAGTGCAGAGCACACCCAAGCCGACTAACCCAATAACAATTATGTTTTTTGCTTTATTCATCGTTTATCCCCATTTACGGAGTGATCAATTTAACCCGGTAAAATTGTGCGGAAGATCCGGTGATCGACTGGATCACTTCGTTCTCCTCATCTCCGGTCGAATTCAGGCTTTGCACCGGTGCACCACGGTCCAGTAATCCGGCCGCATGTGGTGTGTCCCCGCCTTCAACCTGAAATTGTTTTCCAGGAATGTGTTTCCACCGTAAGGCCACCTGACCATTGCCCAAGTTGACAATGTGCACAGTGAAATTTTTTCCGGCCCAGTCCCGAATCCAATCATCACCGGTCCGGCTTCGGATCTGTTCTTCAGACGTTGCGCCACAGTTTTTCATCAGCCACCAGTAAGGCACATTGTCATCCGTTGTCGGATCGGTTAATACGATTTCGGCTGTATCCACCCGGGTGGTAAATACAAATTCCCCGCCACTCCACTCACCACGAGGTTCCCAGAAATCGAGGACTTCATTTCCGTTTACATCAAGGAATGCCTTCAGTCTGTAGACCTGCGGTGCCGCTGCATCGTTAATCTGAAACGTTCCAACTGGAGCAGTCGCTGCAACTGCATAAGACCGGGGTACGGATTGATTGAGCACGGGAGCCGATACGGCTTCCGCCGTAATCCGAAGATGAGTGCCCGGTTGCTCGCCCGCATAGGACGCTGCACCGCTAATCGTCGGCCCCACGAGTTTGAAATCGTCCAGAATACATCCATGGGCTGACGTGCTTCCGCCACGTATAATGCGAATTCCGAATAATTTTACCCGGCTGAACGCATCCGCAAATTCCGTTTCCGTCCCAGCATACCCGTCTTCATTCCACCAACCTTGACCGCGAACCAGTGGAATCTGATACACTATGGTTTGATTAGGCTGGGGAGCTGTCAACGGATACGTCCATACGTGCCCATCGGTTGTTTCGATCATTGCCGCCAGTGCGCTTAATACAGCACCTACCCCCGTCACTTTGAACGTGACCGCTGTCGCCCCGATATTCAGAATATCGCCCGCATACATCCCATAGGAGGCGGTCTCGTCGGCAACAAACTTACCTTCCTCGGAACCGGGATAGCTGGCCGAACTGCCATACATCAAAACTACCGCCCCATTTGCATTGGTGACCTGCATCGCCATTTTTTCGGAACTCGCAGACCAATTTTCCAAACCATTGGGCCATTGGGTCGGAACATTCGCCATACCCGCCCAAAGGAGTCCCGGAACCAAGATGCCAGCCAGCCAAAGTACCGGCATCTTTACCATGGTTATTTTTTTACTCATGTTACGTCCGTCCTCAACTGGGGTTATTGGGGTCTTTGCGGAACCCAGAACATGTTTGCCGATTGATGGTTGAAGTACCAGAAGCCACCGTTCAATTGTACCCCGGTTGCTTCGCCAATGCCGGTTCCATAGTAGTACCATTTGCCATTTGAAGCCATCCGCAAACAGATCAACGCTCCATCCTGGCGATAGGTCCAAATAAAGTCGGAGTCATTGGTTCCAGTCCCGCCTACTCCACCTGGGAAACCGAATGCAGATGTCGCACCCGCATAACTGGTGGTTGTGTCATACGGCCAAGCGCGGAACGACCAACCTTGCGGGACCGTTACCGACACCGTCGTATTGGTAAACCGACGTCCGAAGAAGTTTGCCCGAGGAACTGCTGTCGGTGCACCGCGCTGATACAAACGGATACCGGTACCGACTGCAACCGGATAATCTGTCACCACCGGTCCGTTATGCACTTTCCAGTCCATGGAACTATTCAAATCAAATTGCGCCCAAGTACCTGATCCGTCGTTCAGAATATAGGCGCTATCACCCACGGACAATCCGCGCTTCAGATAGGTCCCCAATTCAGTCGCGAGATTGGTCATCCCGACAATCGGCACAGCAACAAAATAATACTTGTTACCTTGCGTCCGGGGTTGCATGTAACCTACGAATTCTTCGGTATTGGTCACACCCGATCCACGGCGACTGCTCGCCACTTGGTAGAAGAACCACGTATTCGTCGCGCCTGATGTATGCGTGAAGGTATTAGACTCTCCATAAAACCCGGTATAGAAAGTTCCCAGTGGATTTCGTGTGCCGCTTGGGTTAGGCGAACCCAACACCGTTACGTCCGCATCGATGGCGGAATTTAAAACCAACCGGACATTAGCCGAACCTGGACCCGACAGGTCTAACGATAGGATGTGCAGGAAAGATGTTGGATCATTCGGATCGGTTCCAGCAATGTATTCCTGCTTATCGGTCATGCCGTCACCGTCGCTATCCCTGACATTGTTGTCCAATTGCGTCAACCCATGCTCTGCCTCGTAAACATCCGGAACTGTGTCACCGTCCGAATCGAGGAAGTTCGGTTCCGTCAACGTAATCGAAACATTATCAACATACCCTGCAGTGCTCGCGCTATTGATGAATCTCAAGCCTCTATACTGACTGACATTGGCTCCAAAATTGAGATCTTTGCCAACTTGACGGAGCATTGCATTCGTCTCCAGAGCATTCGTTGACGCCCAAATTGACCATTTTTTGCTGATATAATCGTCATGCAAAACAATCCGGGCCCACATGCCTGCCGGGTTCGATACGCGTTGACCATAGGTCGGCGTCCCATTGACCAAGTAATTGGTCAGCATAAGCCATGATGACCCATTGAAGGCGTTGATGTAACCATTATTGTCGATAAAGATCGCCGCCGCGCTATTCGAATACATTAAATCCGGCGTTCGCTTCATCACGAATTCGGTCCAGACACTGGTGTAAGTCACTGAATTGACGATGTTAGTCAATAGTGCCGACCCCAGTCCTAAACTCAGCGACTGACCTGTCCCCGCGAACTTGACTGCCGATTGAATTTGCATGTCAGGCCCGCTTGCTGTCCAACCATTTTTGCCGTTTACATTCCCTGCGACGCGATTATCAAATGATTCATAGTAAGGCAATCCCACCGTGACTGGCATGCTACTGGGATCGAGCGGATTACTATTCGCCGCGGATTCTTCCGCATTATTGAATCCATCTCCATCGTCATCGCCTGTTGAGGTATAGCCATTGATCGTGCTTCCAAAGAAATGAATCTCCCATGCGTCGCGCATCCCGTCGTTGTCGTAGTCGCCCACCAAGTCGGCCGGAGGCGCGGAAGTGACAATATTAACCTGGTCAACATAGGCGGTGATCCCGGCGCCATTATAAATCTGGAATTTAGAATAATCAGTCAAAAGCTTATTAACGTTAGTCATCCCCTCACGCAATAAGAGCCCGTTAACCAATACCGTAAAATTGGACTTGGAATATTGATGAAAGACGCTCACGCGAGTCCAGGAACTCTCCGTGATCGGCGTGACATGGGCTCCGGAAACACTGCTATTCAACTTTAACCAGTTGGTGGTTGAAGGCGAAGGCAGATCGGCCACCATCAGATACCCGTTGCTGTTAAAATAGAACATCGCCGACGAATTGGTGTCAACCGTCGGATTCAATATGTTGGTACTAGTTGGAACAAAAAATGCTGGCCGCACAAAGAAATCACTCCAGACACTCTTTGCACCACTGCTCACGAACCGATTCGACAAGGTTGCATCGACGGGGATCTGGACCCCTTTTGTTCCGCTATACCCAACGGCGTCGAACACTTGGATGTCACTGGAATTGGCGCCCCATCCATTCGTCCCGTTTGCCGGCTGACCATTCGTGTAGGTTTCAAAATCGTCACGAAAATCGATCGCTGCCGCCATCGCACCCGAGACCAAAAGGCATGCGATCCCCGCCAATCCCAGCATTAGGCCGCATTTCATTTTCACGGGGTCCTCCATCAATCCTTTAAACCATCGCTTGCCATCATTAGGTTTGGGCATTGCGCCTTGTAGATTCACTGTTTATATGATCCTAAATTCATCTCAAAAAGTCAACAGGGAAATCGCAGCATCTTTTAATCCTTTAATCCTGTTTTTTAGGGGAAATCGCCCCCAAAAACCGGTCCTCACGCCAGTATCCTTCCATGGTGGTTCCATCTGGAAACAGATGCGTGCCGCGCCCGGATTTTTTCCCGTCTTTAAATTCGCCGATATACTCGCCGCCGGTCTTATAGGTGTATCGCCCCTTGCCATTGCGCAAGCCGTTACGGAATTCCCCTTCATAGCGACTCTTATCCCGATAGGTGTAAACCCCATGTCCCTGACGTTGGTCCTGAACAAAATCGCCGACATAAACATCGCCATTGGCGAATGTAAAGGTGCCGCTTCCGTGCTTACGGCCGAGTCGGAAAGTTCCCACATATCGATTCCCATTTGCATAATGCAAGTCGCCGGTACCGTCGAAAAGACCATCGCGCAAGCCGCCTTCGTATCGATCCCCCCCCGGCAAGGTCAAAGAAATCCGCGCCACAGTCGCCGATACGGAAGGCACCCCATCCGTCGACGCTTCAGACAATACAGCCGGAGGAGGTGACGCTCGAACAGGAGTCAACGATGGCGTACCAACTCTGGATACCGGCGCCGATTGACGCCTTTCTTCCCACATCTGACTATCCCGGACTTGTTGATTTTGCAACTCTTCGATCCGGGTCTGGAGTTCCAGGATGGTCCGGGCTTGGCGTGCTTGTCCAGCCTCCACCCATTCACCGAATCGTTGCAAATCGCTTTTGAGTACACTCCCATCCCGAACCCGGGCATCGCCTTGTTCGCGGGCCAGACTGACTGCCTGACGAACCTCGTCTTGGACGTTCTGGACCTGAGCGGATAGGGTCACCATTTCGGCCGCATAATAAGCCAATTGCGCCGTAGTTTGCGCCCTCACCTCATCCGCATTCCGAACAACCTGCCGGTTTTGTCGAGACCAATGGAGCCCTACGCCGATCCAAATCAGGGTGAACGCAAGCCCCAAAGCTATCACCGCCATCAAAAAGCCCATTACCGTTATCTGGAAACCTGCGCGATTTCGATCCGGGGATTTCATAAGCGTCCGGGTTCCACCTGCCATGTTCGCACCCTCATAAAAAAACAAGTTTCGAAACGGTCATCTGCCCTTTCAAGGGCGGAGCATCTGGCCGCGTCACGGACTGTAATTGAAGTTGGTCGACCCGCAACACCTGGGACGACGATTCGACTCCATACAAAAACTTTAGTAGCCCTGACATATCTGCCTCAATTTCCAAATCCACCCGATAGGTCTCGCCGTCCGTACCGGTCTGTGGTTCTTGAGGTTTGACCCCGGCCAGGGTCACACGCGCTTCCCGCGCCAAAGTGTCCAAGGTTCCGAACATGGCTGCCGTTTCTTCCGCCGTAGAACCCTTCTTCTTCAGAACGGATTCCATCTCTCGATAAACTTTCTCTACCGTCTCGGTTAAAACCGGCGCCAGGATCTTCTGGTTGCGGGCTAATCGTTTGCCATCGACTTCAATCGCCCGATCCGTCGTTGCGAACCATTTGCGGATTGGGATCGCCGCCAAATTCAATCCCGCTGCCACTGCCAAGGCTAGCGCCACAGCCAGCCCCACTTGTTGCCGCCCGGTCAACCCGTTTACCCGATCCAGCCACCCGCTCATGGTGCCTCCACTTCACAGGTGATTTCAAAATCAGTTTTGTCCTTCCCGGTAACCGTCCGGGTACTCCGTACATTGGTCAGCATAGGAGATTCCTCTAGGACCCCCACCAGTCGGACGGTGTCGCCTACAGTGGGCGCCTGTCCACGCAAGATAATCGCCAGGGTTGGGACATCCTGACCCGCCGGTGTCGTCCGGTCAATTTGAATCGAAGTCAAGGTCACCGTTTCAGGAATCAGGGCATGCAACTCGGCCAAAACCCGAACGGCTGTTTTTCGGGCGTCCAATCGGGACCCCGCCACTAGCGCTTTATGGGTTTGCTCCTCCACCCGCGCGGCCGCCGGGCTGGTTTCAGCCACCTGGCGCCGGAGTTCATTCAACAGCTTCTGGCGCCGGACCATGCGCCCCTCCAATGACAACGACGCCAACGTCAATAAAGCCAATATCAGTATTCCCAGGCCGGTCAATTGACGTGCCCGTTTTTCGAGGTTTCGACGGGACATAACCGTCTCGGGAATCAGGTTCAATCCCAATTGATCCGGTGCTCGAGCGGCCCCCAGCACGGCACTCAAAGATACTCCCGCAGCTGCAGCCGCAGCCAAGGTCGCGCGCCTTTCATCCAATAGATCGCCATCTGGCGGCGCCACTTCCAATGCCACCCCCGCCTCGGTGCGCAACCGCGCCAGCCAGTCTTCGGATGGCAACGCCGCCCCGGTCACCAAAACCGTCTCCAACCGTGCTCCCGGATTCTCATTTCGATAACTATCCACCGCGCGGTGAAATTCCTGCAGGAACCGATGCTCCTCCTCGACCGCCTGAGTCGCCAACGCCGTGGCGCCGACCGGAATCGTTCGGCTGTAAACCGGTTGCCCGCCGTGCCTTACGCAAAATTCAGCGGCATTTGAGTCAATGTCGAGCACGCCGACATCCGGTTGCTCGCGCAAGGCGGCTGAGTTCATCAGGGCCTCGGTACCAACGGTTAACCGGTCGACCGTTAATCCGCACTCCTCTGGTAACCCGAACCGTTGGCGTGCCGCCGAAGACGGCGCGATCGCCAAAAGCACCCGCCCATAGCCCGCCCGCTCGGATCCGATAATTTTGAAATCGGCGACCATTTCGTCGCGGGAATAAGGCGTCAGGCGGCCGATCTGAAGTTCCACCATGTCGCGAATTTCACGGGGATCAATGGAGGGAAATTCCAAGACGCGCAAAGTGGCCATCGGACGGGGTAGGATCGCAATCACGGTACCAGGTTCCCCCGGCAGTTCTCGTAAAAGCCCAGCCAAGGCCAGGACCGGATCGCCTTCCACGCGGCGAAACCACAGGCCGGTGATTCGTGCATTTTCGGCCCGGGCCATTTTCAGCCAGTCCCCGGCCCATTCGATTACCGTTATTCGTCCGCTCGACATAATACGTTACGGCCCTCGTGGTCTCGATTGTCCACCCGCTCACTCAGGACTAGAATTAAACGTTAACCATAATCTGAATCGGATCGACTTTCAAGTCTTTCTGTAAAAAATTTGCGACCCCCGGGGCAAAGCCAAGATTCGCCGATGGGTGGGCCGATCTGGCCCCGGTCGGCGAACGTCCCACCGAATCGCCGGCGGAGGGCGCGCGGAGTCATTCCAACGCGACATCCAAAGGGGGTCGGCCGATCCTGTCGATTCCGGATTCAGATAGGCCCATTCGCACTGGATCAGTCCTTCGGCGATCACATCCGTCCGCTCCGAAATTTCACCGGGAAACGATAACTCCGAACGCCAGAGGATGCCTCGGAGCGCATCCCACCTGTAGCGGATTCGAACCGGACGAGGAGGCGTCGCATCCATTGCCCATCCGGCGAATTCCATTTCATCCGCGCTCCCGTCGAAACCGATCGCATAAAAGGGAAAGGCGTTCCGTAAATCTCGTTCCACCTGTTCCCCGGCCAACGCCAGCCCGGCATCTTCCCGACTGGTCCTCACCCGTTCAGCCACCCGCAGCCCACCCGAGAATAACTCCATCACCACCAGCAGAGCCAAAGCCCCTAGAGTGGCGGCCAGCAAAACTTCCAGCAGGCTGAATCCCCGTTGCCCTCGCCGTTTCATCGCGCCGCCTTTTTCGCCGGTAGCGGCGGCCGATAGACCCAGGTTGTTGTCGGCGCTTTCCATCGGCCGCCGTCAATCGTCGTCTGAACTTCCCATAACCGCTCCGGATCACGCTCGGTAGCCCGGCATTGGGTTCGGATCGTCCAACCCGGCCGGTCGCGAAGTTGCCGATCCCGGCTAAAAAATTCAGGCTGACGCTCTTCCGGATTCCGCATGATGTCCAACTCCACCCGGTTCATCTCGTCACGGACCGTCTCGCTTTCCGCTAAAACTGCCATCGCCGCCGCATCCGTCGTCGCAATCGACGCCAACGCTCGCGCCAAAACGATGCCGGCAGATGCCAGGATCATCGCTCCGATCAATACTTCAATCAGGGTGAAACCCCTGTGGCCTGGCCGAGGGAAGTCCACTGAAAACTTCCTCCGATTCGGACCGGCTTGATGAAATGGGGCAGGAAGGGCTGTCCCACTTATATGACTTGGTATCACATCTTCCATAAAGCGATCATGGTTCTGGCTGACTCTTCCCTTCGTCCACCCTTCCAGTCCCCGCTCCTCACTCCCAATTGGTGACATCATCAGCCGTATCTTCCTGCCCATCCGCCCCAGCGGAAAAAAGGTCGAATCCGCCCGGGTTGCGAGTGGCGGGGAACCGATAGTGATAGGGCCGTTTCCAAGGATCCAGTGGTTTGCGCTCCAGGTAGGGCCCCTTCCATTGGGTCACCCCGCCCGGCCGTGCCATCAATGCCTGTAACCCTTCGTCGGACGTCGGATACCGCCCCGTATCGAGCCGGAACAGCTTCAAAGACACATCCAGATTGCTGAGATCGCCCCGGGCGATGTTGGCTTTAGCTTCATCCGATCGGTCGATCAACCGGGGGGCAACCATCGCCGCCAAAGCGGCGATGATAATCACCACAATCATTAATTCGATCAGGGTGAAACCCCGCTGACCAGCTTGCTCATCGTTTTTCATGTTACTTCCATCCTTCCATATTTTCCGCCGGGTTCCCTATAGAACCCGCCCGATTTCGAAAATCGGCAGGAGCGCGGCAAAGATGACAAATCCCACCACCGCGCCCACCAGCAGGATCAGCAATGGTTCTAATAGATTGGTTATTAGGCGCACGCCCGTCGTTAGTTCCAAGTTGTAAAAACGGGCCGCTTCGGTTAAGGCTTCTTCCATCCTCCCGCTTTCCTCGCCAACCGCCACCAAATGAGTCAGAAAAAGCGGGATGCGCGGCTGCTGCTTTAAGCCCGCAGCCAAGGTTCCCCCCTGTTGCACGGTGTTCCGGCTTACCGCGGCTATGTCCTGCCGCAAAACGGAATTGCGCAGGGCACCGGCGCTCAAGTCTAATGCCCGTTGAATCGGCACTCCGGTTTCGATCAATAGCGCCAGAGTTCGCGCCAGCCTTGCCAAATCGGCATTCCGAAGAAAACGTCCGATTATCGGAACTTTAAGGAGAATCCGATCGACCGTCTGGCGTCCGGCGGGGGATCGCCATATTCCCATGACCCCAACACCCATCGCCATCACCCCCAACAAAACCCAAATCCCGTGCCGGACCAACATCGCACTGGCCCCGATCAGAAATCGCGTCGGCCAAGGCAGGGCCTGCGGTGAATGGACAAACAGCCCCGCAATTTTGGGCATGAAATACGTCAATAGCACTACAACACTGACGATGCCCAGAAACAGGACTAACCCCGGATAGGCCAGCGCTGCCTGGACTTTTCCTCTAACCTCATCTTCATCTTCCTGGGCTTGAGCAAGCCGGCGCAAAATTTCGTCAACTGCACCCCCTGCTTCCCCGGCCCGGATCATGCCAACAAAAAGTGGAGGGAAAATGCGGGGGAACGCAGCCAGGGCATCCGACAGCATCACCCCATTCCGCACCCGATCCTCCAATTCCGACACCATTCGAATCATCCGGCGGTCGTTCGTCTGCTCGCGGAGCGTCCGGAGAGCACGTAGAATGGGAACCCCGGTCCTGAGCAACCCCGCCAACTGCCGGGTGAAGGTCAACAAATCTTGACGGGAAATTCGCAGGGAAGCCGATCCACTGCCGATCGCCGATCCGTCAGCCGGGCGAACCCAGACGGGAGTGAATCCTTGCGCCTCCAGACGACTGATCGCCATCGCCGGACTCTCCGCCTGGATTTCACCGTCCAGCGTTCGGTCCGGTCCCACTTTGACCCGATATCTAAAAATGGCCATGGAGCATGTCCGATCAATCGGGAAGCTGGGTCACTCGCAGAACTTCCTCTGCCGTGGTTATTCCTGCAGCCACTTTTTCCCACCCGTCATCGGCGAGGGTAACCATCCCTTGGGCGATGGCCTGGTCCCGGACCTGAGCCGCCGAGGCCTTGCGCAGAATCAATTCTTGAATCGACCGGGAGACCATCATGAATTCATAGATCGCCACCCGTCCAAAAAAACCTGTATGATTGCAGTTTGGGCAACCGCGCGCCCGGTAAAATATTCGGCCGTTTACATCGGCGGGCGCGGGTTCTTTGCACGCTGGACAGAGTACGCGCACCAGACGCTGGGCGATAAAAGCGCGAACGGTCGAGGCGACGAGATAGGGATCGATGCCCATGTCGATCAGCCGGACGGCGGCAGCGGCGGCGTCGTTGGTGTGCAGCGTGCTAAAGACGAGATGCCCCGTCAACGCAGTTTGAATGGTGATTTCCGCGGTCTCGCGGTCCCGAACCTCCCCGACCATCATGATGTCCGGATCGTGCCGAAGCATGCCCCGCAAAGCGCGGGCAAAGGTCAGATCAATGCGGGGCTGGACCGGGGTTTGAGTAACCCCTTTCAATTCATATTCGACGGGATCTTCAATAGTTACGATTTTGCGCTCGGAAGTATTGAGCCGGTTGAGACAGGCATAGAGGGTGGTACTCTTGCCGCTGCCCGTGGGGCCGGTCACGAAAATGATGCCATGGGGCTGTCGTAGGAGGGTTTCTAACAGGTCGCGGTGGCGGGGACCGAGTCCGAGCTCCTCAAACCGGATCATCAGATGAGTGGGCAAAATGCGCACGACCACGTTTTCGCCGTGCAAGGTCGGCATAACGGATATGCGAAGGTCGTAATCCTTCGCACCAATCCGCACTCGGGCGCGGCCATCTTGAGGCAAACGTCGTTCGACAATATTCAGCCCCCCCATCAGCTTGATGCGGGCGATGATGGCCGGGTAGAGCTGTCCGAGCGCCGTCGGAACGGGATTGTCGTGCAGGAGGCCATCCACCCGCCGTCGAACCCGGACTTCATCGCGATAACGTTCAAAGTGCAGATCGGTGGCCCGCTCGGCGATGGCTTGTTGGAGCATCTGGTTGACGAGATTGACGACGGAGGCGTCACTGAGAGCCTTTTCGAGGTCGTGAGATTCTTCGAGCGGTACTGCCTCGACGGGCCCCGCTGAATCCTCCAAAATTCGATCCACCGTATCGGCGCCAACCCCGTAGTGGCTGCGGATGGCCTCCTGGATTTCCCCCGCGCAAGCGACCACTCGCTCCACACGGTACCCCTGTAGGGTGCCGATATCTTCGACCGCCCCCAGTTCGAAAGGATTCGATACAGCCAACGTCAGGGTTGTCCCCGCTAGACTCAGGGGCATCACCTGGTAATGGGCGGCCTGCCGGGCTGTTAATGCCTTCAGCGCTGCGGGTTCGGGCTCGCATTCGCGCAGGCGAACGAAGGGCAGATGATGTAGCCCAGCCAACAATCGCAATAGCGGCTCCTCCGGCACCCGACCTTCGCGCAGGAGTATCCGGATTAGCGGCTCGTTTTGCGCCCGGGCGGAAGCCAGCGCCTCCGCCAGCCCCGCGCTGGTCAATAGTCCTTTTTCGATCAGGATTTCGCCGATGCGCTGGGACATGGGAAAGGGGTCCTTAAACCAGTTTACCGATCATATAGAAATCTCGCTCGTCGCGGCCATCCACCTGACCTTCAATGATCGCCACCGCCCCGGCAATAGTCTCCGCCGACGTAACATATTGCCCCTTGCGCCCCGTGTAAGCTTCGGCGACAAAACAGGGCTGGGTGAAGTAATTCTGAAGTTTACGCGCTCGTTCATAAATCGTCCGGTCGGCCCGCGACAGTTCGTCGATCCCGATCACGGCCACGATCCGGCGCAGTTCGTCATACTTGGTCAGGATCCGGACGGCCTCTTGTGCGGTATCAAAATGTTTCTGGCCGACAATCAAGGGGTCCAGGTTTGAACAGGAAGAGGCCAAAGGATCGATGGCTGGATAGAGTCCGAGTTGAGCCCGATCGCGGGAGAGCACCAGCACGGCATCAAGGTAGCTGAAGATCGCCACGACCGCTGGATCCGTCAGATCGTCCGCAGGCACATAGACCGCCTCGAAGGCCGATATGGAGCCCTTGCCGGTGCTCTTAATGCGCTCGTGCAATTCGCCGACCTCCGAACTCAAAGTCGGCTGATAACCGGTTTCGGATGGCACCCGTCCCATCAAAGTCGAGATTTCGGCACCCGCTTGGACAAAGCGAAAAACGTTGTCCATGAACAAGAGCACATCCTTGTCCTGATCCAACAACCACTCGGCCAGTGTCAGACCGGTTTTGACGATCTCGAACCGCGCCCCGGGCGGCTCATCCATCTGGCCGAAGGCCATCATAACCTTGTCGAGAATCCCTTGATGCTCGAACTCGTAATACAATTCGTTACCCTCGCGGATACGCTCGCCGATACCGGTGAAAACACTGGCCCCATTGTGTTCCTGGGCCACGTTATGAATCAGTTCCTGAATCACAACGCTCTTGCCGCATCCCGCGCCACCGAGAATCCCGGTCTTACTGCCTTTGACCACGGGGAACAGCAGGTCGATCATCTTGATCCCCGTCTCCATCACCTCGGGCTTGCTCTCAGAGAGGGTGCCCATGTTCATGCGTAGTTTGGCCACATCGCGGTGAATGGGCCGGTATTCCTTGGCGTTGATGGGCCCCTTGCCGTCGATCGGTTCGCCGCGAACATTGATAATGCGGCCAAACAGCTCAGCGCCAACCGGGATCCGGAGCACATCCCCGGTACAAGTGGCGGTCGAGTTACGCTGGAGGTTCAAGGTTGACGAAAGTGCAATGCACCGGGCCATGTTGCCTTCCAAGTGCTCGGAGACTTCCAGCATCAGCTCACGCTTGTCGAAGGTGCGGGTCAAAATAATCTCGTGAAGGCCGGGAATTTCGGCCGTACTGTTGAACTTGATGTCAACGACGGGGCCCTGGACACAAACTACTTTGCCTTTTTTGAGTGCAGGGGCTTCGGACGGGTTTTCTGTGCTCATGTCAAGATCCTCTCTCGCCAGACCGCCATCGGTCAGGCGGCGGGTTTTTTCTTCTTTTTGCGCGAAGAGAAAGACTCGCGCATACCTTTGTCCACCATCTCGTGCGACGCCCGAAAACAGCGGTGGCGCAACTGCTTCAAATCCTTCTCCAACTTCTGGACACTACCTTCAAGGTGCATGGCCCGGGCGGCGTATTCCGATAATTTGCTGTCCTCAAACACTTCGTAGAGTCGGGACGCCACCCAGACTTCGGCCAGATAGCGCACCATGTCGTCGAAAGAGGATTCGACGAGCACCTCGCGCGCTGCCCGGAGTAGAGGATTGGCCGCCATCGGTTCGGGAAGCCGGTCCGCCTCTGCCGGCTCGCTCCGGTCGAACAGATCGGCACAAGGCAGGATCCGAATCGTCTCGATGGTTTGCTGAGTGAACGAAACGGGATGAGGATAGACCAACGAGACTCGTCCAATCCGTCGGGCGACCACCTCCCCGACAATGTAATCACGGATCTCAAGCGCCTGCTCATACCGGGTGTCCTGGCTGATCCCCTTAAAAAACTTGAATGCCAGGTTGTGGTCCAAAAAGGTCGCCGATCCTTTGTCCCCGATCACAATCCAGCGCACCCGCTCCTCCGGCAGGTCGCCCCGCTCCCGACGCGCAGCCTCAATCACCCCCGCATTCAATCCGCCCATGAATCCTGAATCCGACGTCACCACCACGATCCCCAACACGTCACTTCCCCCTGCCACCAGGGGATTCGCCACTCCCACCAGGTTTACCACCCGAAAAAAATCAACGAAGGCCAGCATGAAAGCATCGAAGCGTTCCTTCTCCTTTTCAAGGAGATGGTACTGTGACGCCGCGATATTTTTGAGCGTCTGGATGAGCTGGAGGAACTCGATGTTGAATCGCAGCTCCTTCTTCAATTCATTCAGTTGCGCCATGCTCGCTTCCCCCGCCGTCAGGCCGATACACCCCGTTGCTTGCGGGCTTCTTCGATCGCCTCGCCCATCCGGTTACGGAGAGTGCCGTCGATTTCGAGACTGCCCAGCTTGATCTTGATGCCGGCGATCAATTCGGGATCAACTTTCTCCCGGATCGCGGTTTCGACGTGGAATTTGCGTTGTAAGAGATCGCGCGCTTTTTCGCGCAAATCGTCGGCCAAGGCGTGGCTGGCCGTCAGTTCGACCGATTCGGCATCCACCGAAATACTGTCCCCGTCAACCTCTTCGAGGGCCGCCAGCAATTCCTCGACAAAGCCCCGGTTAAGATCCGCGCTGATCCGATCACTGAAGACCATCGCAAACATCTGGACCGCGTAGTCCACGGACTGCTTGTCGGCCTCGCGCAATAATTCCTGACGCAGACGGTCTTTGTGTTTCTCGGCTTCGGCGATAATTCGATCGCGTTCCTTCTTCGATTCCTCGATCAACGCAGCCCGGGTCTTGGCCAGTTCCTTTTCGGCCGTCTCACGCGCCTTGCGCGACTCTTCCTGGGCCTCCAGGTTTTTGCGTTGGAATTCACGTTCATTTTCCTCGAGGCGCCGCCGCATCGCCTCCTCCTTGTGCCCCACCTCGGCCTCCACCTGGCGCAATTGCGCCACCGCCTTCAGGGTGTCGCTCAACACCAGCCGCTTGAGGACGAACGCCAGGACGGCAAACACCACCACCTGGACGATTACCAACACTCCGATCGGGACCATCATCTGTCACCTTCCCTTTTCCGGCGCCGTTGCTTTCCCGGACGGTCCGCGCCGCGACCGTCCCGTCGCCTCATCATCGCCCAAACAACTGAAAAAGAATCAGCAGGGCGATCACGGCAATCGACTCGGCAAACACCAGGGCAATGATCATCGCCTGCAAAATTTTATTGGCCGCCGATGGATTCCGCCCCAAAGCCCGAATGCTGGCAAACCCGATCGAAGCGATGACCGCCGACGGTCCCACGACCGTCAGGAAAATGACGATGAAAATAACGGTATTTTTCATGACGGTTTCGTCGCCGGTTCGCCCGGACCCCGACGCTCCTCCTCCACCAACACCATGCACTCGTTGTGGTAATACTTCACCATGCCGCGGATGATCGGAATGTGCACCGTCCAATCGATCACCACTTCGCCGGCCTTAAGCAAACTGACAATCGGAGCATGATAAGGCATAATCTCGAACTCTGCAAGATCCCCGGGAAGAAAGACACTTCGGGCCTCGCCTTCAAAAATGACGTGCTTCGGATTCAACACCTTGACCCTCAGAGTATTCACAGCCATACGATTGACATCGACCCGGGAGGCTTAACCGCCCGGAGCCGCTGCTCCAAAATAGTCATCCATGATCCGCCGCAGGCGCGCCTCGCGCTCGGGAGTCATTGTCCCGGTTTCGTCGAATTCCCGCATCAGCGCCTCATCGCGTTCGGCGGCGAAAGCGCAGATCGTGTCTTTGAACCGGTTCCGCTCATCGGGCGAGAGATCGGTCAGCCGCCCTTCGCGCAAGGCGTACAACAGGAGCACCTGCTCCCCAACGGGCGCGGGCCGGTTTTGCGTCTGTTGCAGGACAGAGAGGATCGCCGCCCCTTTCTTGAGAACCCTTTCGGCCTCGCGCGAGACGCCGCTTTGCAGTTTGCTGAGCCGAACCAATTCGGAATACTGGAGAAATTCCACCCGCATGGTGCTCGACAATTCGCGCAGAACCGGCAGCTGGGCCTTGCCTCCCAGAATCGACATCGAGAGCCCGAAGTCGATCGCTGGACGATGGCCCTCGCTGAACAGCGCCGTGCTCAGGCAGATTTGCCCGTCGCACATGGAAATCAAGTTCGAAGGAATGTAACCGGTCAAATCGCCTTGGAGAGTGTCCGCCACCCCCAGGAAGGTCATGGAGCCACCGCTATTGGCTGCGTTCAGCCGACCTGCGCGTTCCATCAACTGGGTGTGGATGTAAAAAATATCGCCGGGATAGGCCTCGCGGCCGGGGGGCCGTTCCAATAACAGGGAGAGTTGCCGATAGGCCCAGGCGTGTTTCGTCAAATCGTCGAACACCACCAGCACGTCACGCCCGTGCCGCATGAAATATTCGCCAATCGTCGCCGCGACAAAGGGGGCGATGTATTGTTCCCCCACCGAAGCGTTGTCGGTCGCCGCCACCACAACGGTTTGCGTCAGCACTCCTTTTTCCGCCAGAGTGCCGACCACTTTTTCGAGAGCCGATACGGATTTCCCGACGCAGCAATAAATGCAGATTACGTTCCGCCCCTGCTGATTCAAAAGCGCGTCCGTCGCGATCACCGTTTTGCCCGTCATCCGGTCGCCGAGAATCAACAGGCGTTGGCCCTTTCCCACGGCCACCAGCGCGTCCACAACCTTGGTCCCCATCAGCAAAGGCTGGTCCACCGGCGCACGCTCCGTGATCAGGGGCGAGGGACTGAATACCTGAAGTTGTTCATGGGTCTCGATCGGCGGGCCATCGTCACACCGGTGGCCCAGCCCGTCCACCATACGTCCCAGGAGGGCATCTCCCACGGGGATTGTGAACGGTTCGCTGGTCCCCGACGCCGTCTGGCCCATGCGGATCTTGGACTCATCGCCCAGGATCAAGGCCAGCACATCCTGCTCGTTGAACCCCATCACAATCCCGCGATTTTGATCCCCCAGATCGATGATCTGTCCGTTGAGACAGGAAGGCAATCCATCGATCCGCACGATGATCTTCTTGATATCTTTGATGATGCCCTTTTCGGTGAACCGCATCTTAAAGGGCGCCACCACCATATGCGGCGAGTTGCGCATTGAGCGCCTCCTTGATTTCTGGGGTCAACTTTTTCTGCGTTTCCAGATCGCGGATCAAATCCGGTCGTTCACGCCGGATGAAAACGGCCAGTCCTTTCTGCCAGGCGGACACCTGCGCGGGTTCCAGATGGTCCATCGCCCCCGCCGTCAGAGCATAGAGAATGAGCACCTGGTCGATGATCGGTACGGGATCGGTATTCCCCTGTTTTAAGATTTCCGCGACGACCCGTCCCTTCTTCAACCGGCGCTCGACGGCCTGCGACACGCCCGCCTTGATCCGTGTCAGTTTCTCCAACTCCTTGTACTGGATGTATTCCAGCCGCAGGATCCCCGCCAAACTCCTCATCGCCGGCCATTGAACCTTGTTTCCGATACGCGACACCGACAGTCCGATATCGATAGCCGGCTTGAAGCCTTCGCTGAACAGCGGGGTACTCACGTACAACTGACCGTCGGTCATCGAAATAATGTTGGTCGGGATATATCCCGTTACGTCTCCCTGCACGGTCTCGACGATCGGCAGGAACGTCATCGACCCCCCCCCGCGCGCGGCACCCAGCCGGCAGGCGCGCTCCACGAGCTGGGAATGCAGGTAAAAAATGTCGCCGGGATAGGCATCACGCCCCGGGGAACGGCCCAGGAGGAGAGACATCTGCCGGTATACCCAGGCATGCTTTGTCAGGTCGTCGAATACCACCAGGATATTCCGCCGCTTCTCATTCATGAAATATTCACCAATACTCGCCGCCACGTAAGGCGCCAGGTATTGCTGGCCCACCGGGTCCGAAGCCGTTGCCGCCACAATGGTCGTATATTCCATCACCCCGCGTTCGGCGAATAGGTCCGCAACCTTTGCCAGAGACGTCTCGGCTTTGCCAATGCAGCAATAGATGCACAACACATCTTTCCCGCGTTGATTAAGTATCGCATCCAGAGCGATCGCCGTCTTGCCCGTCGAACGATCGCCCAGGATCAACTGACGCTGACCCTTGCCGACCGGATTCATCATGTCCACAATTTTAACGCCGGTCTCGAGCGCCTCGCTCAACGGCTCGCGTTCCAAGACTCCCGGTGCCGAACCAAAAATCGGATACAGAGCGTCGGCAGGGATCGGATTGCGCCCGTCCACCGGCTGGGCTAGTCCATTGACCGTTCGGCCGATGAAACCGGATCCAACCGGAATGGTAAAACTATCAATCGTCGAATAGACCCGATCGCCCGGCCGGGTTTTTTCTCCGTGATGTTGAATGATCAACGCCAGGACATAGTCGCTTTCATAGCCCACGACCACGCCGCGGGTTCCGTTCTCGCCCACCGCAATCGCCTGCCCGTTGATGCAGTTGGCCAAACCGCTGATGTGGGCGATATCCTGCTTGATTTCGACCACTTCGCCGTACTCTTTCAGGCGCAACGCATTGATTTTTACAGGTAATGCCATTCGTTCATTCCCCGGTCATCATCCGCTCAAGTTGGCGGAGTTCCGCCGGTGGCCGGCGGCTCCCCTCCGGACCGACCCGTTTCGGCCCGTGATTTGCCATACCAGCGAAGGAAAAAGAGCAGGCTGAAAATTCCCAGAAAACCCAAGATGATATAGATGATGATCCAAGTGGTTCGGGTGCTGGGACGCGGCACGTCGAGCATTGAGGCCTCGGGGAGTTTGCGTTGAATTTCCTGCGGACGGAACAACTCCTCAAGTCGCAGGATTTTAGATTCGACGGTCTGCATCCGGCGCTCCCGTTCCCGGGCCTGCGCCACGTATTCAGCATTGACCATAGTCGGCGTCCCCCCGGTCCGGAGAGCCTCCAACTCCGCAACCATTCCTTGTGCCAAACTCGTGATCGAGTTGTATTCTTTGAAGGTTTGGGCAATCGACAACAGATTGGTTGCGCGTCCCGTCAAACGGTCCAAACGATTCGGATCCTGCCGCCAACGATCCCGAATGCGCACCTCAAAAACCCGCTCCTGACGCGGGCCCAATTCAATTCCGACGGCATACACAAAAGTTACCTGACGGTTGGCGTCAAAGCCTGCCTCCAGCCCTCCAGCATCCAGGACATCTGCCGGCCCGATTTCCGGCGGCAACTCCTGGCGGATCGGCAAGGTTAGAGGCCGATCGGTGGGATTGGTCATCCGGATCTTTAAGGTCAATTCGTTTGTGACCTGACCGGCAGTGAATTCAACGGGACCGCCCTCGGGTTGAGCGCGGGCAGAGCCCTCCAGCGCGCCCGGATCTTTACCGGCTCCAAAAACCAGGTTTTCCATCACCCCCAGATCCTTGCGCACGTGCTGCAAAATTTCGCGATTCGTTTCCCACGCGCGCAGATGATCCACGACCCGCCCTTCGGGTAGTTTCGCGGCGTTTTGCCGCTCACGCATCGCCCCGATCTGCCGCAACACCAGCTCCGACAGATCCTCGGCGGTGGCCTTCTGGCGGGTGTCCTTGAGCAAATCGCGCAGCCGGGCGACATGGGTTTCGAGTGCGGCTAGATCCTCCTCTGAAATCACCCAGAGATCGCGGAGTTCAAGCCGGAAAGTGCGCACTTCGCGGGGCGCCAGTTCCACCGTCTGCCGGATGGCGTAATATCCATTATGAACGTCATAGCTGATGTCAAACCCCCCGGCGTCCATCACATCCGACGGCTGGGCGGGCTTGGGCAGAACCGAAGAAACCGTCACCGTCTGGGAAGTGGTCGTCGAAGGATTGACCGCTCGTAACCGCAAAACCACAGTTTGGGCGACGGCAGGCCATGCCAACAGCAGGGCGGCAGTCATCACCAGTGCCCGCCGTCCGAGAGTCCAAAATAGATCGGGTATTGTTTTCATTGTTAAACCCTCATAGGCTACCTAAATT
>Ga0118677_10004633_pt1 | contig 24867 bp, 17 predicted proteins | sample AliMusrvi5mmetaG_FD_86154 | JGI IMG/M metagenome (GOLD analysis project Ga0118677, IMG submission 86154)
TAATTCTGACACATAAAGTATAACTTATAAAAAAAGCGGCTAATAGAGCCGCTTTTTTAATGCTTAGATTGCAGATTCAGTTTCCGTGTCGAAGAAATGAAGTTTATCCTTATCAAAATAGAGAGAACGCATTGTTCCTGGTTCAGGTTTTTCTCTTGCCGGGATTCTGGCAGTGAACTGATTCCCATCTACCTGGAAGTATAAGAAGATTTCATTACCCATTGGTTCAACAACTTCAAGCCCGAATTCATGCTTGCTGAACGAAGGTCTTTCACTTGTAGAAGCCATATCATAAATATCTTCAGGGCGAATTCCGAGCCAGACATTTTTATTAATATATTTGTTTAGTCTGGCATTAAATTCCGGGGGCAGGTTTATGTTCAGGCAGCCGCCTGTGCTTTTAAACAGAAGACCATTTTCGCTTGTAACTTTGCCGTTAATGAAATTCATTGATGGGCTTCCTATGAAACCCGCAACAAATTTATTAGTCGGGAAGTTATAAAGATTAAGGGGAGAATCAATCTGGTTAACCACGCCATCTTTCATAACAACTATTTTATCACCCATGGTCATAGCTTCGGTCTGGTCATGAGTAACATAAATCATAGTAGCACCGAGCGAATGATGTAGTTTGGATATTTCAGTTCTCATCTGCACACGGAGTTTAGCATCAAGGTTGCTTAAAGGTTCATCGAACAGGAAAACTTTTGGTTTTCTGACGATTGCGCGGCCAACAGCAACTCTTTGTCTCTGACCGCCGGAAAGAGCTTTAGGTTTCCTATTAAGGTAATCTTCAAGTCCCAATATTTTAGCGGCTTCATTGACGCGATCTTTGATTTCCTGTTTAGGGAATTTCCTGAGTTTTAAGCCGAAGGCCATATTTTCGAAGACAGTCATGTGGGGGTAGAGAGCGTAGTTCTGGAAAACCATTGCTATATCTCTGTCTTTAGGGGAGACATCATTGACTTTTTTTCCATCGATGAAAAGTTCACCCTTAGTAATTTCCTCAAGGCCGGCGATCATTCTTAAAGTAGTGGATTTACCGCAGCCGGAAGGTCCTACAAGGACAACAAATTCTTTATCTTTAATTTCAACGTTGACATCTTTAACAGCGGTATTTCCCCCGTCGTATACTTTTGAAATATTCTTTAAGGTTACCTCAGCCATAATACTTACCTTGAAATAATTTTTAATTGTTCAATAAAATCAGGATTAGAAATACTAACAGAGTTAAAATTATTAACTTTTCCACCATTAAACAATAATAAAGAGAGAATTCCAAAGGACATTGCGATTCTGTGATCATTAAAGCTTTCAAATATGGGGCTGTTGTTAGTTATTGTACCGTCAAATTCGAAACCATCTTCAAATTCGGTCACATTCAGTCCTAAATGTTTAAGGTTAAAACAGACAGCTTTTATTCTATCAGACTCTTTTCCGCGTAATTCATCAGCGTGCCTGACGGAAAACTTCCCTTCAGAAAGAATACCTGCGACGGCTAGAACGGGGATTTCATCAATTATGTTAGGAATTATATCGGCCGGAATATCAATATTGCGGAGAGTACTACTTTTTATAATGAGGTCGCCGGATACTTCACCGGTATTAGTTTTAATATTGTCAAATTCAATATTGCCGCCCATCATTTTGAAGATAGTAATGATGCCCGTTCTTGATTCATTAAGAGAAACGTTTGTTAATCTTAGTTCGGACTTTTTAGTCAGTAAAGCAAGGGGGATAAAGAAAGCGGCAGTAGAAATATCGCCCGGTACGAAATATTCGTTTCGTGAAGGATAGTCATTCTTAGAGACATGGATAATTTTCTTTCCTTCTTCACGAATAATATTAAGCCCCAGCATACGTTCAGTATGATCGCGGGTGGTGTTTTTTTCTATAACACTTGTAGTCCCATCGAGATGGAGGCCTGCTAACAATACAGCGCTTTTAACCTGAGCGCTGGCAAGAGGAAGTTCATAATCTATGGGAATAATAGACTGGGAGCCAAGAATTCTGAGAGGAAGAGTACCATCATCAGAAGATTTAATTATTCCGCCCATTAGGGTGAGAGGATCAATAACTCTTTTCATTGGGCGGAGGGATAAAGATTCGTCGCCGGTTATTATCGAATCAAATTCCTGGTTTATAAGAATACCAGTCATGAGACGAGTGGTTGTGCCTGAATTACCAGCAAATAAAGGTACATCAGGTTTTATTAGATTTTTGTATCCCTTCCCTTTTACAAACAGGGACTTATTCTTTTCTTCAAATTCAACACCCATGGCATTGAAGCAGCTAACGGTTGATTTAACATCTTCGCCGTTGCCAAGATTATGGATTACGGATTCCCCTTCTGCCATTGAAGAGAACATAACGGAGCGGTGTGAAATAGATTTATCGCCGGGAATACTAAGCGAGCCCTCAACACTGTTTATTTTGTTAAAGGATTGTTCCATTATTTCCTGCACCATTCGTCAACCAATTTATCCAATTCATTTTTATCGAGGGTACTTTCGTCATACATTCCTTTAGCCAGTCTTTGACGAAGAGCTTCATAGATAATAACTGCTGCCGCGACTGAAATGTTTAGACTCTGCACCATGCCAAACATAGGTATATACAATTTTTCATCTGCCATTTCGGCGGCTTCCATAGATACTCCACGATGTTCGTTGCCGAGCACGATGGCGCATTTTTCGGTCATATTAATATCATAAAGGTTTTTAGTGTTTTCACCGAGAGAAGAGGCATATATCTTAAACCCATCGGCTCTCAGTTTATCGTAGCACTGCTTAACATCAGTATGTTTTTCTTTTTCAATCCATTTAAAGGCAGAGGCAGAAGTTTTTTTACCGATGCCTGGGAATTTCTCAAGATAGTAAAGGAGAGAAACCTTAGGGATACCAGCGGCATCGCATGTTCTGAAAACAGCGCTTACATTGTGGGGGTCATGCACATTTTCGAGCACGAGACGGAGAGTCTGCTGCCTTGCTTTAGCAACGGCGGTAAGTTTATTGAGTCTTTTTTCGGATTTAAATTCTCTCAATGGACATCTTTATCGAATACGAGTTTATAGACAATTTTAGATTTACTTTCGCGGGCTTTATCAATTTTGAATTTAGCAGCATCAGTTTTTAGGTAATAGGATGCGAGGTCGGTTATGTTGTTTAAAACCGTGTCTAGATCATGTGCCCATGTTTCGCATCCTTTTAGGGAAGGAATCTCGGCAGTTAGTCCGTCGTCAGATTTATGTACAATTATGTCTAAAACCATTAATAATTAATTTACTGTTAAAAAAAACAAAGCAGACTATAGATTCTTCGCTACGCTCAGAATGACAAGAGTCAAGCACTGAATAACGCATGTTCAGAAAGAACAACCCCCGACCTTCGGGCGACCCCCTTTATTAAGGGGGAATTGCGCACAAGTAAGTACCCCCCTTAAGAGGGAATTAGTATTAGTAGCCGCCTTTTTCTGTTTTTTCGCCGAGAACAATTTTAACGCTAGCACTGGCGCCTACTCTATCTGCACCTGAGGCAATCATAGCTTCAGCATCTTCACGGCTTCTGATACCGCCTGAAGCTTTTACTCCGATTCCGCTGCCAACGACATATTTCATTAGGGCGATGTCACCTACTGTAGCTCCGCCCTTGCTGAAGCCGGTAGAAGTTTTAACAAAGTCAGCACCAGCTTCTTTGCAGATAACGCAGGCTTTTATTTTCTGTTCATCAGTAAGAAGCGCAGTTTCAAGGATAACTTTGCATAACACGCCATGATTATGAGCGGCATTAACAACCTGTTTAATATCGTTGGCTACATAATCAAAGTTACCTTCCTGAAGCTGGCCGACATTTATAACCATATCAATTTCAGTTGCACCGTTATAAATAGCTTGTTCAGATTCAAATCTTTTAACTTCAGTTGTAGTAGCGCCCAGAGGGAAGCCGATGACCGTGCATACCTTCACTTCAGTATTTTTAAGCAATTCATAGCATAATGCAACATAACAAGGGTTAACGCAGACAGAAGCGAAAACATATTTTCTTGCCTCCTCACACAAAGCCCTGATTTCTTCAGGACGGGCGTCAGGTTTCAGAAGTGTATGGTCGATCTTTCTAGCAAGATTTTTATCAACAAGTTCCTTACCGACTCCGGGGCCTGCGGCTATTCTTTCCGCGCCGGAATCAACAATATTCCTTACAGCTTTCGGCTGAGTAACAACATTAGTTTCCCATCCTTTACAGCCATCGCCCTGGTAGTAAAAATCTCTTAATACTTTTTCCAGGAATTCTTTTGATACGTCTTCTGAAATTGGGTAATCCATTTTTATCCTTTAATATTTAAATATGCTTTATAAGTATTTTGGAGGAGCATAGCTATTGTCATAGGCCCCACACCTCCCGGCACGGGAGTAATGTAAGATGCCTTTTTAGAGACACCGGGGAAATCAACATCGCCAACAACTCTTGATCCTTTAGAATGACTTTCATCCTTAATTCTATTTATTCCTACATCAATAATAACAACTCCCTCTTTTACCATATCCTCTTTTATAAAACCAGGCTGACCGATAGCAGCGATGAGGATATCTGCAGACCGTGTGTAATCGCCTATATTTTTAGCCGCTGAATGACAGATGGTAACGACAGCATTAGCACCTTCCTTTTTTTGAAGGAGGAGATTAGCAACCGGTTTACCGACAATATTGCTTCTTCCAACGACGACTGCGTGTTTGCCGGAAGTTTCAATATTGTATCGTTTCAATAGCTCCATTATTCCAGCGGGAGTGCAAGAAACAAATCCTTCTTTACCAATTACCATGTTGCCGATACTTACCGGGCTAAAACCATCAACATCTTTAGCCGGAGAAATGGCTTCAATAACCTTATCCTCATTTATATGATCAGGCAGAGGAAGCTGAACGAGAATGCCATGATATTCATCATTGGTATTATAAAACTCAACAAGGTCAAGGAGTTCTTTTTCGCTAATGCCGGAGCTAAGATTTTCTGATTTGGTTTTCATACCAACTTCAGCGCAGGCTTTCCCCTTATTATTAACATAAATCCGGGAGCCGGGATCGTCTCCAACAAGTATAGTTACAAGACCCGGGACATCCTTTCCCTGTTTTACAAGGCCGTCAATTTTGACTTTAATCTCTTCCCTGATATCCGCCGCGATTTTTTTGCCATCGATTAAAATCATACCGCCAACTTTTCCCGGTTTAATTTAGCAAAATCGAAATTATATGTTCTGGAAAGATAATTTTTTATTTTTTTATCTTCCAGTATCTCATTAGAAAAAGGATTAGAGTTCTGCCAGCCAGTTAATTTATTTATCCTGAAATTCTCAAGGCGGCGAATAGACACTTCACAGAATACCGGGTCTATATCTGTAGTGAAGCACCGCCTGTTTAATTTTTCTGCCGAGAGAAGGGTTGTTCCTGAATGAGAGAATAAATCTACAATCAGCTCTCCTTTTTTGCTGTTAGCACGAATAATCCTGTCGATTGATTTCAAGGGTTTCTGGGCATAGCATCCATTAACATTTTCTTCCATTCGATAGAAGACCTGCTGGATATCAACCCAGACATTGCCTGCCCTGATATTTTCAGACTTACCTCTTTCAAGGTTTTCAGTTTCAATGCCATTAATAATTTTATAGTACCCTTTAAGTATTTTAGGGATATCTGTATACTCGGCTTCGATATTAAAAGCAGCATCACCTTTAGTATAATAGAGAAGTTCCTGCCTGACAGCCATCCAGTTTTTCTGAGTTCCGTAACCCCGCTGGTTGCGCATTGTAATAAAACTTCTTGATGAGAAACCGGAGTTTTTCATCATCATAATAAACTCAGGGAACGGCTGATAATGGTTATTCTGATCGGCGCCAAGCCAGATATACATAGAAGCATTATCCGCGAGGATATTAAATGAGATATTGACCCATTTCCTGCACCAATCTATAAAATCAATTAAATGTTTTTCCTCGAAAGCGACAAAATTATATGGAGGATCATGAACGGCAAGGATTGCTTTTTCACCATCCATTATTTTATTAACATGTGATTCATCGGCAGAATCAAGGCATCCTACCTTATGTTTATTAATTTCATCGAACCATATTTCACCAGGCTTGATCCTACAGTAAGGGAGCAAAAGTTTATGCAATTTGGGATCTGAATCAATCCTTGGTAAAGGGAAGTTTTCCATAGGGTCAGTCTGTTTTCCTGATAAATTCAGGGAACAGGATTCTTTCCAATTCAACAGTTTTACCTGATTCGGAATCAACCTTTAGGAAGAAGCCACAAATATGGACATCATTCTCAGCGGTTTCGTATTTCTGGGGTGTTTGATATACGAAGCGGTTTATAGCGGCTGTAGTTTTCATTCCGATTACAGATTCATAAGGGCCTGTCATGCCTACATCAGTAATATAACCTGTACCGTTGGGGAATATTCTTTCATCCGAAGTCTGAACATGAGTATGGGTTCCAATTACCGCAGAGACTTTACCATCGAGGAAGTAAGCCATTGCAATTTTTTCAGCAGAAGCCTCGGCGTGGAAATCCATAATTATAACATTAGCTTCAGCTTTAAGTCTTGGGACAATCCATTCAGCAGTACGGAAGGGGCAATCGATGCTCTGCATGAAAGTTCTTCCCTGCATGTTAAGGACAGCGACTTTTCCTTTTTTAGTGTCGACAATGAAATATCCGTTACCATAAGTGCCTTTGGGGTAATTGAGAGGGCGCAGGACACGGGGTTCAATTTTAAGATAATCCTGCGACTGGTGTTTATCCCAGGTATGATTTCCGCCAGTTATCACATGAACGCCAAGTTCTAGGAGTATTTTACCTTCTTTGGCTGTACATCCCTTACCATCGGAGGCATTTTCGCCGTTAACGATCACAACGTCAGCTTTATATTTTTGAATTAAACCCGGCAGCCAGGTTTGAACCAGATCCATTCCCGGTTTCCCGACAATATCACCGACAAAAAGTATGTTTAGATGGTTCATATTCCTCTTCAATTAATATATAAATATATCGAAAATAGGGATTAAATTAAAAGTTATTAAACCTGATGTGCGATTAAAATAGATACTTCTGATTCATTTTATAGATTTTTATCATTATGGATCGTTTTATTTCACACACAGAGGTAGAAAGCTATAGAATTAGAGGTTCGTGCTCCGGCATTTTGTGACATTACAAACAATACATGAAATATATGTTGCTAAATTATTGTCCTTAAATTTTTAATAACAATACAGGAGGAATAAAATGAAATCTATTTATAGTATTTTTTTGTGTTTACTGCTAATTTCCGCATCGAATATTCTGGCTCAGAATGATGATTCTGAATTCAGGAAATATGTAGATGATATGAATGATAAATTTACAAAAGCGCTTGTAGCCGGAGATTATAAGACAATAGCGAGCATGTATGCTGATGATGCAATATCCCTGCAAAACTATGAACCAATGTGGGTGGGCAAGGATAAAATATTAGAGGGGAATAAAAAAGATTTAACTGAATCTGGCATGAAGATTACCAATGCATCAGGAAAGACAATGCAGATAATCGGCAGCGGGGATTTAAGAGTTGAAATAGGGACATTTGAGATGACCGTGACACCGCCTAATTCAACAACCGCAATGGTTGATCATGGGAAATACATGAATGTATGGCAGAAGCAGAGTGACGGGACATGGAAGCTTAAAGCAGATACGTGGAACTCGGATAGCAACCCTATGTCAAATATGGCAGGTGCAAAATCTAAAGATGATAGCAATAAATAATAATTGAGAAACTGACTTAAATTAAAATTATTAGTCAATTAAAAAGGGCGCATTTATTTTTATAATTGCGTCCTATTTTTTTATACATTTACGGTATGATTGCAAATGATCTTTCAATAATACCGGTGGATAAAGCAGAGTTCTGTGTAGTGGATTTGGAGACGACTGGACTATCTCCAAGCTATAATAATATTATAGAAATCGGCATTATTAAAGTTTCAGGGTTAAAGATAATAGATTCGTACCAATCGCTTGTTAATCCGCAGAGGGAACTTCCCTATTATATAACGCAGCTAACGGGGATAACTCCGGATGATGTATATAATGCGCCTTTCTTTGAAGATATTGCAAATGAAGTGGCTGAATTTATATCGGGACATATTATAGTCGGGCATAATTTATCATTTGATAAGAGTTTTTTAAGGAAGGAATTTGCGGCATGCGGGAAAGATGTTCTTTCAAATCATGATGTATGCACGCTTAAACTTGCGAGGCGGATGTATCCCCTGCTGAAGAGCAAATCGCTTGGATCTGTCTGCAGTCATCTTGGGGTGAATAATATGTCGGCGCACAGGGCATTGGGAGATGCCAAGGTAACAGCCAGGATACTTATAAAAATGATCTCTGAGTTAAAAGAAAACTATGGAGTTCATTTTGCGGATGAGCTTATAAAGTTCCAGAAACTCGAGAAGAAAGATCTTAAAGTGAAAGTTAAGCAGTCGCTAACGGATGATCTGGCGGCGCTGCCGCATGCACCGGGTATTTATTATTTTCTTAATCCGAAGAATGAGATAATCTATATAGGCAAGGCAAAGTCATTACGCGACAGGGTTAAGTCATATTTCTCATCGGCGGCACCGACCAAGGCGAAGAAGATAATTAAGCAGGCATCGAGATTAAAGATACAGATAACAAACTCTGAGCTAACTGCCCTGCTGAATGAAGCGGAGCTTATTAAAATTATTAATCCCAAGCATAATACAATGCTTAAGTCTTACGGGAATAAATATTTTCTAAGAGTAACTACGTCAAGGGAGTTCCCTTCAATAGAGATATCCAATTCATTCAGTTTTGACGGGAATGATTACTTTGGACTGTTTATCTCCCGCAGGAAGGCAGTAGAGATACTGGAGATGATATCGAAGACATTTGCGATAAGAGAGTGCAATGAAAAGGAATTCGCAAAGAACCGACGTTGTTTTCTCGCTGATATTGAACGATGCACTGCACCATGCGTGAACAAAGATAAGTCAGTTTATTTTGAAGAGATTGATAAGATATATGAATTTCTAAACGGAAAGAACCAGTATGCGCTGAACAGGCTTATCAATAAGATGAAGGAACATTCAGACAGCATGAAGTTTGAGAAGGCGGCAGAAGTGAAGCAGCTTATTGATCTTATCCTAGCACAGACGCACAAAACATCGCTGCTTGCGGAGCCGGTTAACCTTGCAAATGTATTATTCGAAGTGGATGGAGGATTCGGGAGGGATTATATTTTAATGCTTGCGGGGAAGATATATGTGAAGAAGCATGATTCGACAAAGAAGGATTATTTTGATGATGCGTTAGAAGATTTTTTTGGCGGTACAATAAACCTTAATGTTATGCCGGATGATGAGGACCTGGAGAAGATGAAAATTACGTTGAACTGGTTAGTTAAGAACCGAGGAGCAGTGAGATCGTATTACCTGAAGGAGTATCCAGATAAGGTTGAGTTGTATAAGAAGATTTCGCAGCATCCGGTGCAGTATCAGACAGCAGAGCAGACTTTTGATATTAAGAATTTTGTGAAGGATAAGATAGAAGATTATACAGGGGTAGAAAGTTTTTAATTTTAGGGATATCGTTACTTTTTGTTTTAATTAATTTTCACTTGACATATTAAATTATTTTATATAGATTAGATTTATCTGAATGCATATTCAGAATGGGGAGAAGAAGGACAAATCAAGATTAAATCCAATGTGGCCTCTAGGTGGCCTCTAGGTGGCCTCCAGGTGGCCTCGTTTAAGCTTCATCCAGGCTTGATGAAGGCTTCGTGAAAGCTTCACGGAATAAGGAGATAAGGAGGAGAATAAGCAGGGGTGTTTAGGGGTGAATGGCCGACCAGACTTGAAGAATTGTGTCAGATTTTTGAAAATGTAACATATTGTATTATAATGAGTTACATGGGCCAAGTTCTATAATTTATTCCATAAAGTGTATCGAATTATCCTCCAAAATCTAAGTGTTTTATAAGCACTTAGCCTCCCTGAATTTCATTCCATAAACCTTTTGTATCATGAAAAAGAAAAACCCCGGCTGTTTAGGAACAACCGGGGTTTTTGTTTAAGGTAGTTAGTGCGAGAAGTTAGTTAACTTCCCAGGTGTTACCGCTGAACAGAATTTTTTCAAGATCGCCTTTGCCTTTCATTGCGGTTACGGCTTCAATCTGTGCCTGCATTTCGCCATCTAGTGTTGGCCTGGATATCTGTCTGAATATTCCCATAGGTGTAGGGAACTCGGGTGAATCAGTAAGATGCGCAAGTAAAGTTGCTCTTGCCGGGCTCTTGTCAAATTCATCGTGTACAAGAACATCATTTATGCTATTAGTGCCTTCGTTAATATTGATTACGGAAGGAGTAGCGTTTTCAACTTTTATTCCCTTGTCTTTATTCTTTCCGAAGATAAGGGGTTTATTGTGTTCAATATAAAGGAGCATATCATCTTTCACACCTTTATCGGAAATACCATCAAATACACCATCATTGAAAATAACGCAGTTCTGCAGAATTTCAATTAAGGCCATGCCTTTATGATCAGCGGCTCTTTTGAGCATCTGCTGCATGTGTTTCGGATCCCTGTCCATAGTTCTGGCAACAAATGTGGCTTCAGAACCAAGAGCCAGCGATACCGGGTTAAAGGGGAAATCAATACTTCCATAAGGAGAAGTTTTTGTTTTCATTCCTTTATCTGATGTAGGTGAATACTGTCCTTTAGTTAATCCGTAAATCTTATTGTTAAACAGAAGAACTTTAAGGTCAATGTTCTTTCTGCAAGCATGGATAAAGTGGTTTCCGCCGATGCTCAGCAGATCGCCGTCGCCTGTAGCGACCCAAACAGAAAGTCCGGGATTGCTTGCTTTAACGCCTGTTGCAATTGCAGGTGCGCGTCCATGGATTCCATGGAATCCGTAAGTATCCATATAATACGGGAAGCGTGAGGAGCATCCGATACCGGAGACCCAAACGATGTTTTCTTTTTTAATGTTTATAAGATCGGGGAAAGTTCTCTGCACCTGCGCCAATATTGAATAATCGCCGCAGCCGGGGCACCATCTTACATCCTGATCAGTGGCAAAATCTTTTGCGGTTAATTTAACTTCTTTTACTTCGATGTTGTCAGCCATTATAACTTTCCTCCTAAAATATCAATTATTTTCTCTTCGATATCACCTGATCTTAACGGCAATCCTCTAACGAGGTTGAACTGAATAGCAGGGATAAGGAATTCGGCTCTTATAACCTTGGAAAGCTGACCAAGATTTATTTCGGGAATAAGTACATGCTTAAAGCTTCTTAATACTTTCTCAGTATTCTTAGGCATTGGATTTAAGTATTTAAGATGGGCCTGAGAAACTTTAATTCCAGCGGCTCTGCAGCGGAGGACGGCTTCAGTGATTGAGCCATAAGTTCCGCCCCATCCGAGGACAAGCAATTCGCCTTCCTGTTCGCCGAAGATTTCAAGATCAGGAATATCCAGAGCCATGTTCTTAATTTTCTGATCTCTAAGTTTAATCATTTCATGATGATTATCAGGATCATAACTGACAGTACCTGTGATGTTGGCTTTTTCGAGTCCGCCGATTCTATGTTCCAATCCGGGTGTACCGGGTTTAGCCCATGGTCTTGAAAGGACTTCATCTCTTAAATAGGGTTTGAATGTGTTTTTATCAGTCCAGAATTTAGTTGGTAAATCAGGCAATTCATTTACGTGAGGGATCTTCCAAGGTTCGGAACCATTAGCAAGATAGCCATCAGTTAAAAGAATAACGGGGCACATAAATTTTAGCGCAAGGCGGAAGGCTTCAATTGCCATATAGAAACAATCGCTTGGAGTTGAAGAAGCGATAACAGCCAGCGGGGACTCGCCATTTCTGCCGTATAAAGCCTGTAACAGGTCCGCCTGTTCAGTTTTAGTAGGCAAGCCGGTGCTTGGACCGCCTCTCTGCACATTTATAATTACAAGAGGAAGTTCGGTCATAAGGGCCAAACCGAGTGCTTCGCTTTTAAGGGCAAGACCCGGGCCGCTTGTTGTTGTTAAAGCAAGACTGCCTGCGAATGCGGCGCCTATGGCTGATGTGATACCAGCAATTTCATCCTCGGCCTGTAAAGTCTTTACTCCGAAATTTTTATAGTTGCTTAGATATTGAAGAATTTCAGTAGCTGGTGTAATAGGATAGGAACCAAGGAATAATGGAAGTCCGCTTTTAACTGAAGCAGCAAGGCATCCAAGAGCAGTTGCTTCATTGCCGGAAATACTTCTGTAAGTGCCTTTAGGAAGCTGGGCAGCTTCAATCTGATAGCGAACAGTAAATAATTCAGTGTTCTCACCGAAGTTGTAGCCTGCTAACATGGCTTTACTATTGGCATCAATATATTCAGGTTTATTTTTGAATTTGTTTTTAATCCATTCGATAGTCTGATCAACCGGTCTGTTATAGAGCCAGTACATAAGACCAAGAGCGTAAAAGTTCTTGCATCTAGAAATATCTTTCTGGGATAATTTCGTATCAGCAAGAGCTTTGATAGTCATAGAAGTAATAGGAACAGGATAAACTTCAAAGCCGACTAATGAATTATCCTCGAGAGGATTGGTATCATATTTAGCAAGCTTAAGGTTTTTGGCATCAAAAGCATCAGTGTTTGCAATTATCATCCCGCCCTTCTTTAGTTCAGGAAGGTTTTTTTTAATTGCCGCAGGATTCATTGCAACGAGGACATCGGCGATATCGCCAGGAGTATGAACATCCATGCTTCCAAAGTGAAGTTGAAAACCACTTACGCCATAGATAGTACCCTGTGGGGCACGGATTTCAGCAGGATAATCTGGTAAAGTACTTAAATCATTTCCCAAAACAGCAGTAGTATCACTGAACTGACTTCCGGTAAGCTGCATACCATCCCCTGAATCACCGGCGAAACGCACAGTTACTTCGGTTAGATTTTGTAACTCTTTTTCTTTGATCATATTACACTTTTCCTATTTTCTTAGATGGATATCAATTTACCACAATCATGCCACTTACTTATTAAGATTTAAGGCCCTAATTCTTTATTTATTAAGCCCAAATTTTATAATAAACATAGAAAACAGGTAGAATTCAACAGGTCATTCTCAAATCTGGAAATCAAATAATTATTATTCAGGAAACTGGGAAATAAGGGTGCTGTATTAGCCCGATTTAGGTCACTTTTTATCCCATTTGGGAAACAGAAGTGGGTGGAGATCCTTCATTCCACTTGGTTTGGTTCAGAATGACTAATTAGGCCAGAAATGAATGTCAGATCAGACCTAAAGATGAATTAACAGATTGTCTATAAGGCGGGTATTGCCGACTTTTGCGGCGACGAGAATAAAATAACTATTCCCCAGTTTAAGTTCATCAATTTCTTTTTGCAGCGCTGCATTGGTTTCAGCTTGTGTTTCAATTACCTTTTCAAGTTTTTCATTCCTGGCATTTAGTTCCTGTATCGCTTTCACCATTGGCGACATTAAATCATTATAACGAACGCCATACATGCCTTGTGCATCTTTAGAGATAATATCATTATCTGCTGCTCCCGATGCTATTAATGTTTCATTCAGATCCTGGGCAATGAAGCCATACTCCCTTGTTTTCTTTTCATTGTTTATGCGGATGTACGATACCGGCTTCAATTGGGTAATAAAATCCAGACCAAGATTGGAAGGCTGAATATCTGTTTTGTATCTATTATCAGAAGTAATCGTCCAGGCTACCTGAATGCCTGCATAAGTAATATAGACATCTCCTATTCTTACCTGGTTATTCACAGTACCATCAGGTACAACTGCGTCTCTGCCTAATGCAAGATTGTTTGAACCAGTTGTGATATTCTGACCGGCATTATTTCCAAGCGCTGTATTATTACTTCCTGTGGAACTGCTAAGTGCATTATAACCTGTGGCGGTATTATAGTATCCATCGTTGTTACTGGCAAGCGCCTGATATCCGGTGGCTGTATTATACGATCCGGTTGTGTTAAAAAAAAGCGCATAATTTCCGGTGGCGGTATTATAATTTCCGGTTGTGCTATAAATAAGCGCATTAAATCCGGTGGCAGTATTATACGATCCGGTTGTGTTCGATTCAAGCGATTCAGTTCCAATGGCGGTATTATAATTACCTGTAATGTTGCCAGTAAGCGCTGCGAAACCATTGGCGACATTATAATTACCTGTAATGTTGCCAGTAAGCGCTGCGAAACCATTGGCGACATTGCCATTTCCTGTGGTGTTTGAATAAAGCGATTGATATCCGTTGGCAGTATTGTTGGTTCCGGTTGTGTTGCTAAAAAGTGTTTGGGAACCAAGTGCGGTATTATAATTGCCAGTGTTATTGGCGGCAGTTGATGAGCCTCTCAATGCGCTAAAACCGACTGCCACGTTGTAGTTAGTAAATGAAGACGGGCTATTATTGGCGTATAACATGGCATTATTACCAATAGCAGTGGCATAGCTTCCGGCAATATTGGAATAAAGCGCCATAAATCCGTTGGCAGTATTATAGTTTCCACTTTTGTTGAAAAAAAGCGCAGCACAACCCATTGCTGTATTGTTGCTCCCTGAAGTGTTACTCATAAGCGCATTAGGTCCTACAGCTAAATTTAAATTTCCGGTAGTGTTGGAATAAAGCGATTGAAATCCGCAAGCGACATTGCTTCCTCCTGTTGTGTTGGAAAAAAGTGCCTGAAATCCATTGGCATCATTGCCACCTCCGGTGGTAGCCGGATTTAGCGCTCCAACTCCCCATGATGTATTAGACATTGCGCTATCGAGTAATCCTGATTGTATATTATTTTGTTTAAAAACGACATCATTATTATCTGTTGTTCCAATGAAATTTGTGCCCGGGGTAGTTCCTGAATTTCCGTTAAGCGTCCAGGCTGCTGCTCCTGTAGATTGCCAGCTTGCATTACCATTAGCATCTGAAGTAAGTACTTTTCCTGCTGCCTGGTTTCCATCCACAATTTTAATAGTTGTTCCCGAAACGCCATCCACTTCAAGAGTTGCTGCAGGAGTAGTTGTTCCGATGCCAACATTAGCAGAAGCTGTGGCGCCATTTACATTGATAATGCTACCAAGCACCAGCGCGTTACTTTCGCCAACAATTGCATTGGCTCCTATTGCAGTTGCGTTTGATAAATCATTGCCTGCAACATCAGCGCCATGACCTATTGCCGTATTATTGCTACCCGTCCCCCCGCTGTTATTATAAAGCGCACTATCACCGGTTGCTGTATTATTGCTGCCGGTAGTGTTGGAATAAAGTGCATTAAATCCATTGGCTGTATTGTTACTTCCGATAGTATTTGACATAAGGGATCCTTCTCCAAAAGCACTATTGAAACCACCGGTTGAATTTGAATTGAGAGCATTCAACCCTGATGCAGTATTGTCACTGCCGGTAAGGTTTTCAAAAAGAGCCTTCTCTCCGGTTGCAGTATTGCTACTTCCTGTGGTGTTAGCAAAAAGAGCGTATTCTCCTGATGCAGTATTGTCATGACCAGTGGTGTTACCATATAAAGCCTCGTCTCCGGTGGCAGTATTGTTATACCCGCTTGTATTTGAAAACAGGGTACTTTCTCCGGTTGCGGTATTGCCTAGCCCGACACTATTGGAATAAAGCGATTGATATCCGTTGGCAGTATTGTCTATTCCCGTTGTGTTGGAATAAAGCGCTTTAAATCCATTGGCTGTATTTTCATATCCGGTTGTGTTGGAATAAAGCGATTGATTGCCGTTGGCAGTATTGACATATCCGGTGGTGTTGGAATTAAGTGATTTAAATCCAATGGCGGTATTGTTGGATCCTGTTGTATTGGAAAAAAGTGACTGATGTCCGTTAGCGGTATTTTCATCTCCTGAGGTGTTTGAATAAAGTGCACTATCACCGGTGGCGGTATTGGTATATCCGGTGGTGTTGGAATAAAGCGCAAATACTCCATTGGCGGTATTGCCCCATCCTGATGTGTTGCTCCATAATGTCTGATAACCAAGAGCGGTATTATAGTTTCCTGTGTTGTTGGCTGCATTTGTTGAACCCCTCAAAGCCTCATAGCCCACTGCCACATTGGTGTTCGTAAATGGATTTGAACTGTTGTTGGTGTAATACATAGCATTGGTCCCAATGGCAGTGGCATTGTTTCCTGCAACATTGTTACGTAGTGTATTTGCTCCAATGGCGGTATTATCGGTTCCTGCTTTGTTCATTATGAGCGCAGTCCATCCATTAGCGGTATTTCTGCTTCCTGTAGTGCTTTGCTGAAGCGCCAAGCCTCCGGAGGCAGTATTACCATATCCGGTAGTATTGTTCTGAAGCGCCCATGATCCAAAAGCAGCATTTACATGTCCTGTGGTAGCAGGGTTTAGCGCCCCTACTCCCCATGATGTATTATTTATTGTGCTGTCGAGTAATCCCGATTGTATATTACTTCTTTTAAAAACGACATCCTTATTATCTGTTGTTCCAATAAAATTTGTGCCCGGAATTGTGCCTGTATTTCCTGTAAGTCCCCATGCATTTGCAGCACCATCAGCGCCTGTGGGACCAGTAGCACCGGTGCTTCCAATGGGACCTGTGGGGCCTGTTGCACCGGTGACGCCAGGTGTGCCGCTCGTTGCAGCATATAATGCATAGGGAACCGAAAGCAGTTGCGAAGTACCCATGACAATATAATTTGCTCCTCCTGTAGCATCCATTTCTACTTTCAGCCAATAGAGACCAGTACTCCAGTTAATAGTACTGAATGTGCCTGTAACAATAGTTCCTGATCCGATTGCTATTGTGAACAAACCAAACTGGTTGGTAGAGGTTGTTTGTGTTTCCACATAAACCGCTGTTCCTGCGCCGGAACCTGCAAGTATTGATAATCGCAAACCCACAGTTTGGTTTGCAAGAATGTTACCACCTGCATCGCGTGCCACAGCCTGGTAATTCATGGATTGTGGAACCTGAGCCATTGCAGGGATGAAAGCAAAGGTGAAAGGTATAATCACCATTACAAATTTGAGAAAATTAGTCATTTTTTTCATAGTTAAAATTTTACTTCTTATTAAAACAATATTTTACATGGAAACTTATTAATACCCCCTGTTTACGAGGATTTTTGTTACACTATTATCTCCAAAGTTTGCTGTCCACATATAAGTCCCATCGAAGGCAATTCCATAAGGTTGACTTCCGGTTCCGGTGTAAGTTGTCATTGTTCCTGTAGGTGTTATCTTTGTTACAGTATTATCACCATAGTTTGCTGTCCACATATTATTCCCATCGAAGGCTATAGCATAAGGTTCACTTCCGGTTCCTGTATATGTTGTCATCATCCCTGTAGGTGATATTTTTGTTACGCTATTATCACCGGCATTTGCTGTCCACATATTCGTCCCGTCAAAAGCAATACCAAATGGATAGCCACCGGTTCCACTATAAGTTGTCATTGTACCAGCAGGTGTTATTTTTGTTACGCTATTATCACCTTCGTTTGCTGTCCACATATTCGTCCCGTCAAAAGCGATATAACATGGAGCATTTCCGGTTCCGGTGTATGTAGCCATTGATCCGGCAGGTGTTATTTTTGTTACGCTATTATCAACTTGATTTACTGTCCACATATTCGTCCCGTCAAAGGCTATTCCCATTGGCTGGATTCCGGTTCCACTATAAGTTGTTATAGTACCTGTGGATGCTATTTTTGATATATTATTATCATCCCAGTTTGTTGTCCACATGTTCGTCCCGTCAAAGGCAATTCCATAAGGTTGATTTCCGGTTCCGGTGTAAGACGTCATCATCACCGGAAGCCATCTGAAAAGCGGAATGTTTGTAGGTCCTTTGTTTATGCCTCCCTCAACTTGTATGTTACCTGCAACATCTAAAGTTTTTGTTGCCGCCAGAGTTGTCAAAGGTTGAGTTGTTCCTACGCCGACATTGCCTGTAGAATCAATGATCATTTGTGTTGTGTTATTGGTCTTGACACGAAATGAAACATTATCAGTTGTGCCAACAAAATTAGTACTGTTAGTGCCTGAATTTCCTGCAATAAGCCAAGCATTATTAGTAAAAGTTCCTGTTGGACCGGTAGCGCCTGTAACTCCCGTCGCTCCGGTAGCTCCGGTTACACAAGTCGTTCCTGCGGCACCTGTTGGTCCTGTTGTTCCTCCTGAACCGCTTGAAGCGGCATAAAGAGCATAAGGAACCGAAAGTAATTGCGTTGTACCCATGTCAACAAACGTTGTTCCTCCGGAGGCATCCAGTTGCACCTGCATCCAATAGTTGCCGCTGCTCCATGCAATGCTGCTAAAAGTGCCTGTAACCGGAGTTCCTGTGCCTATCGCCACAGTGAACAAACCAAACTGGTTGGTTGTCGGAGAAAATATTTCTGAATAAACAATAGCTCCCGACGAGGAAGTCTGATGAATAATGATCTTCAGACCTACCGCATGACTGGCTATTAAATGACCGGAAGCATCGCGGGCGACGGCCTGGTAATTTAATGCCTGCGGCACCTGTGCAGAGGCTGTGAATATTGAGATTTGAAATGTGAAAAGTAGTAGGACTACTAATCTGAGATTTGTTGTTTTCATAGGATTTTATTTTAAGTTATTATTTGTCATTACGTCAATAGTCATTAGTCATTGGTCATTAGTCATTAGCTGCGCGTCATTTACTTCGCGTCATTAATTGTCATTTGCTGCGCTTCATTTACTTCGTGTTATTAATAGTCATTGGTCATTGTGTCATTGGTCAATAGTCAAAAGTCAATAGTCATTTCAAATCAAAAATCTTAAATCTTAAATCACAAATTTTTTAGGTCATTTACTTCGTGTCATTTATAGTCATTAAGTCATTCGTTTTTAAATCTCAAATCAGAAATCTTAAATCAAAAATTTGTTATGGTCATTACTTGAAAATCATTTATTTGTCTTGATCAATGCCTTCAGCTCATCAATTTGCTTTTGCATAAGTTCTATCTTTTTATCATATTCTGATTTAAGATCATCATTTTGCTTTTGTAAAGTTACATTTTTAGTATTCAACTCCTGAACTGCTTTCACCAGCGGAACCACAAAATCGCTATAGCGCAAACTATATAATTCATTAGAATTGGCTGGAATCTGCACGCCACTGAAATTATAGCCCACTGCTTTTGCAGCGCTGTCAACCTGCTGTGCCAGGAAGCCGGTCATTTTGACTTTTTCAATGTCATATTTTTCAGGCCAGCTACCTTTATCTTTATTTGTTCCTTTATACACCATATCATTTTCACGATGAATATTGAGGTTGTAAGTCACCGGGTTTAAAAGGCTTATGAATGCAAGCCCCGGGACATCGGATTTAATATTATCCTTTATTCTTTCATCACTATATGTACTCCATCCAACCTGACCACCAATCCAGGTTACACTCGAATTTCCCAAATCTATAGTATTACTGAAGCCTACTAAATTATCAGCGGCATAACCTATTCCGGTATAATTATTAAGAGTACCATCACTGGGATATGCTATACATCCCAAAGCTGTATTATACGTTCCTGTTGTGTTTAAAGCAAGAGCCTGGTATCCCACTCCTACATTTTGAATTCCTGTGGTGTTGTTTTCAAGCGCTTCAAACCCAATTCCGATATTATCAAATCCTGTGCTGTTTAGTGTAAGCGCATGATATCCACTTGCGATATTTTCATATCCTGTGGTGTTTGAACGAAGCGCCTGATATCCAATAGCAATATTATTACCCCCTGTTGAATTATATAAAAGCGCCTGGAATCCATTTGCAATATTGTTAAATCCTGTAGTATTGTGATAAAGCGCCAAATCTCCTATTGCGATATTTTGAATGCCATTGTCTGATGCGGTTGGTTGATTGGAATATAAGGCTTGATATCCAATAGCAATGTTTTCACTACTCCAATCTGAACCGGTATTAGAATAAGATTGACTAAACAATGCTTCACTGCCAATTGCAATATTCAGGCTTGAATTGGTATTGTTCATAAGTGCATGATAGCCTATTGCCGCATTATTAGTGCTGGTTGTATTGGCAAAAAGTGCACTGATTCCATTTGCGATATTTCTATATCCTGTTGAGTTATTATAAAGTGCAGAATCACCGATTGCAATATTTTGAATACCATTGGTTGTTGCGGTTGGTTGATTGGAATACAATGCCAGATTACCTATTGCAACATTATCGGCATCCCAGTTTGCACCTCCATTATTATAAGACTGGGTAAATAAAGCTTTTGTGCCTATAGCAACATTCTTGTTGCCTGTAGTATTGTTTAAAAGTGTCTGGTATCCATTTGCTAAATTTGCAGTACCGGTAGTATTGGAATAAAGCGCCTGGTTTCCTACAGCAGTATTTTGGATTCCATTTGTTATCGCAGTTGGCTGATTAAGATACAATGCCTGTGCGCCAACAGCCACATTGTCGCTGCTCCATTCATTTCCGCCATTCGCATAGGACTGGCTGTTTAATGCACCGTTGCCAATTGCAATATTATTGCTTGCAGTGGAATTCATGTTAAGCGAATAATATCCATCTGCAGTATTGAAGTTGGCGACAGTATTGTTATAAAGCGCCTGATATCCGTTGGCAACATTCCCAACACCTTCAGTATTGTAATAAAGCGCCCTGTTTCCGTTAGCAACATTGAAGATTCCGGAAGTATTGAAATAAAGCGCCAGATTTCCATTTGCACTATTGTCAGAGCCGGAAGTGTTATTATAAAGTGCATCAAATCCATTTGCAGTATTGTCAACCCCTGTGGAATTGTAAGTAAGCGCCCCGCTTCCATTTGCCGTATTTCCACTGCCTGTAGAATTAGAACCAAGCGCCTGGTAACCGGTTGCTGTATTGTCAGAACCGGTAGAGTTTGTAACCAGCGCCGTATAACCAAAGCCTGTATTGCCTATGCCTATGGTGCTATTACCGGCAAGAACACCAAGGAATGTGGAACCTGCAGGGTCAATTCTGCCTGCCTTGGTGTTATTCACCCTGAAATTGAGAGCAACATTATCGGTAGTACCAATAAAATTTGTTCCATCCACAGTGCCTGCGTTTCCGGTAAGTCCCCATGCATTAGCAGAAGAACCTGTAGGTCCCGTTGCTCCTGTTGTTCCAACCCCCGTAGGACCTGTAACTCCTGCTACACCATTAGCTCCATTAGCGCCTGTTGGTCCGGTTGGGCCTGTTGTTCCTATTGCACCAGTAGCACCATTAGTTCCGGCAACACCTGTATTTCCTGTTATACCTTGAATTCCTTGCGGGCCGGTTGCACCGGTTATTCCATCAATCCCATTCGCACCATCCGCCCCACTGGGTCCTGTCGCACCTGCAACACCAGTCGGTCCGGTTGCACCTGTTGTGCCGGGTGTTCCACTTGATGCTGCATAAAGTGCATAAGGAACTGAAAGAAGTTGGGAAGTTCCCATATCAACATAGCTGCTTCCGCCTGTAACATCTATTTCAACTTTTAGCCAATACTGCCCGGTATTCCAGTTGATAGTGCTGAATGTGCCCGTAACAGGGGTTCCTGTCCCAATGGACAAAGTAAATAAACCAAACTGATTGGTTAATGCTGTTTGGATTTCGGAATAAGCCACTGTACCGGTTGATGAACCGGATAAAACAGATAGTTTTATTCCGACAGATTGATTTGTGATTAAATTGCCGCTTGTGTTTCTCGCCACAGCCTGGTAGTTCAATGCCTGCGGCACCTGTGCCATTGCTGTAATAGTTAAAGTGAATGGTAAGAGTACCACTAACACTTTGAGAAAGTTTGAAAGTTTTTTCATTTGTATAATTGTTTATTTTTTTAATTGATTAATTGTCATTTGCGGAGTCTATCCCGCCTTTGCTGCGCTTCATTTACTTCGTGTCATTAATAGTCATTGGTCATTGTGTCATTGGTCAATAGTCAATAGTCAATAGTCATCTTCGAATCAAAAATCAAAAATCAAAAATCTTAAATTTCTCTTAGCGTCTTTGTGTGCAACTTTGAATAAAATCTTAAATCAGAAATCTCAAATCATAAATCACAAATAACCTCACTTCCTGAAAACACAAAAGCCTTTCTGCTCCATCCGAAGTAAAAAGACTTTTAGTAAAAAATCAACCATGTTTTTCATTGGTTGCCGGTATCATTGTTTATTGATAATTCTGTGAAATTATTCCATGTTTAATCACCTCCGCAAAATCCACCACCAGGTATTCGTTCAATCATCAATATCTTCAGTCATCAAACATGAAGAGGTCATTATTCATTTTTGTTTTGTTTGTTTTTAGCCTAATTTACTCATGCCATCGTTTACAAATAAGGAGTTTTAAATGGTTTGTAACTTCATATCGAAATAATTTGGCGTTTCAAAGATAGTTCAATTTTGGATTGGTTTCAAAATAATTTTCACTTTTCTGCTAATTTGAATAACTATTATGGTGTGCAAGGATGCTAAAAGCAAGACTGGCCTAGGTGTTTCTATATAATGCTTCGGATATATTGCAGTGAGTATTTAATTGTGTTAACCAATGTGAAAATTTCTTTCTTACTATTTATTTTGTTATTTACTCCTAAAATTCCCTTCATTTTTTACCGTTCGTTTAACCAAACCGACCGTTTACTTAATTGTTGACATTTTTTTGAAAATAGGTTTGTAATTTAGCAGGGCGTTTATTGGATGTTGGTTATTGGATATTGGATTTTGGATATTGGATATTGGATTTTGGATATTGGATATTGGATTTTGGATTTTGGAATTTTCTAACCTCTATTAACGGCATAAAATTTTATTTCCTTAACTATTGCGAATGATCAACAACCACTAACAACAAACCACTAACTTCTAATTATACCCAATTATGAGCAGTAAACAAAACCGTGACGCATCCCATTACCATAACGTAAGATGGACACTCCTTTTGCATTTAATAGGCGATAGTAAGCTTATGCAGGAAGTCAAAAAACTAATAACTCTCTGTGCCTATTCCAAAATTCGTACAATTGTCCTTTTTCAGGGCGAAACCGGCACTGGCAAAGCTGTGGCTTCGGCTATCCTTCATTCGCTTTCGGTGAGTGTGACAAATAAAAATATTTATGTCTGCCGCAATTGTGGCGGCTTCACTGAATTCCTTGCCGATAGTGAACTTTTTGGTCACTCTGACAATGCTTTTACCGGGGCGCTGAGAGAAGAGCCGGGTTGTTTTAACCAGGCTAATGGTGGCACCCTGTTTCTTGATGAAATAAATTCACTGCCAATGTCGGTGCAGGTTAAATTGCTTTGTGTTCTTGAAGATGGGGCGGTTCAGCAGGTGGGCAGCGGCAAGGTAAATTATGTGGAGGTAAATGTGCAATTGGCTTCTAATGCCGATCTTAATCAGTTGTGCAAAGCCAACCTTTTCCGTGCCAATCTCTTAAGCAGGATCAATGCAATGACCATTACGCTCCCGCCTTTGCGCAATCGCCCGGAGGACATCCCTGCACTGACGCATGCTTTTTACAGTGAGTATTGCAATATTGCCGGTTTACCGGGCAACATAAAGATACCCCGCGCGGTTATGAACAAGCTGATGGATTATCATTATCCATCCAATATTCGTGAATTACGTGGCATCATCAAAAATGCTGTTATGCAAATGGAATCGCGCAAAGACAACAAAGGTTTGGTTTGTGATGATATACAGTTCAAGCCGCCACAAGTCCCTGACAGGAAAATAATATTTGATCCTACCGGAATGGTGGAAGGTCAGAGTATAGATGAACAGTATTCGAACCACCTGTTATCACTCTACAGACAGGCTGAAGAGTCAGGGCAATCCGTAGATTTTAGCCTGGCCAGATTTAATAAAAATATGAAAGAGGGCGTGCTGAATATATTCAACAATAAAACAAAATCCGCAAGGGCGTTGGATATAAATGTGGGTAAATTCAGGAAATTCTGAAAACCCAAAGGTGAGCCTACTCCGAAAAGTAAAAAAGAAAAGAATACCACGAAAATACCAATACACTTCACCTCGTGGGATAACACTTTTTAAAAGATACTCATTAAAGCTGAAAAATATCCAACAGGGTAAACTACACAAAATAATAAAAAACAGTTCGCCCAATGAGATATTCTGATAATTCAAACAAGGTATAAATTACAAAATTATCCTACGGTGTAACTAGTCTTTCGTGAAATTTAGTGTTTTAGAGTTTTTGTGGTAAAACAGACTTATCGAAGCGGAGTCAAAGGTTAATTTGTTAGTGGATTAACTACATAAAATCAGTCAAAATTTTTCCTGAAAAACAACTTTTTTTCCCATGCGTTTTGCACGATTCGTGCATTTTGCTCTGCATTTTGCACGTTTTTGATTTTCTTCAATTTAGCATAATTCTTATTGTGTGGTAGTTGTAGTTTGGCATTGCTTTTGCCAACAGGGAAGCAACATCAGCTAACGTTCTTTGAATAAATGATCAGACAGGTTTCGCAACATTTCAATCTGTAAATTCAAATCAGATTAAAATGACGAATCGCGAAACAAAACTTCGCAGAGGGACTGAAAAATGCAAAGTAAGCTTACAGAAAATGTTAGCTCGCTAACAATGAGTGTAAGTAAGCTAACAATAAATGTTCGCTTACCAACATTTAGTGTAAGTAAGCCAACAAAAAATGTTGGCTTACCAACAATGAGTGTAAGTAAGCTAACAATAAATGTTCGCTTACCAACATTTAGTGTAAGTAAGCCAACAAAAAATGTTGGCTTACCAACAATGAGTGTAAGTAAGCTAACAATAAATGTTCGC
>Ga0118677_10004634_pt1 | contig 24861 bp, 21 predicted proteins | sample AliMusrvi5mmetaG_FD_86154 | JGI IMG/M metagenome (GOLD analysis project Ga0118677, IMG submission 86154)
GAGTTGCAGGCCAGCGGCGAGCATATCGGAGAGTTCTTCGGTGAAGAGCACGACTTCCTGGCGCTTGAGCTTGATCGGTCCTTCTGGGATCTTGTCCTCCTTGCCATTGGCCTGGGCCTTGGCTTGATCCTCGGGTTTCCCCTTGCTGTTGGGTTTTCTAACCGATGCAGCGGCGGCCGTGGCGCTCTCGCGCAGGCTCACCGGTTGGAGGCCGCGCCGATCCAACAGGCGCAGCGCTTCGTTGCGGTCGGCGGCATCGAACTCCCCGGAGGTGAGTGATCCTTGGGCATTGAGGGCTTTGTAGGCAAACAGCGGCATGGCGGGAAACGGGAAAAAGCAATAGCGACGGGGTCCATCAATCGGCACCGCCGATATCTGACGAGGTGACGGAAACGACCTCCTCGATGGTGGTTTCGCCCTGCATGACCTTGTGCCAGCCGTAGCCGCGCATCGGGATATAGCCATCGCGCACGGATTGGGCGCGGACGTCGGTGGCTTGCGCGCTGTGGGCAATTAGATCCTGCATTGCCGGGGTGAGCAGGACCATTTCATAAATTGCGAGGCGGCCCGCGAAGCCGGTACCGCGGCATTGGTCGCAGCCGCAGGGCGAATACGCTTGGCCGACGATGTCCATCGGCATGCCCAGTTCGCGGCGGTCCGCATCGGACACGGGACGCGGCACTTTGCATGCCGGGCAGAGACGGCGCACCAAGCGCTGGGCGAGGAAGGCCCGCACCGCGGCGGACACCAGGAACGGCTCCACGCCCATGTCGATCAAGCGGCTGATGCCCCCGAGCGCGTCATTGGTATGGAGAGTGGAAAACACGAGGTGACCGGTGAGAGAGGCGCGAATGGCGATTTCGGCGGTTTCCAGGTCGCGAATTTCCCCGATCATCACAATGTTCGGGTCGGCACGCAGGATAGATCGCAGGGCGGTGGCGAAGGTGAGACCAATTTCGCTTTTCACCGCAATCTGCATCACCCCGGTGAGCTTGTTTTCCACCGGATCCTCGACGGTGACGATGCGCTGCTCGGGGTGATTCACCTCGCTAAGGAAGGAATACAGGCTGGTGCTTTTGCCCGATCCGGTGGGGCCGGTGATCAGGATGATGCCGTTGGGCAGGTGCAACAGGGCCTCGATCTTGCGGCGGATGTAGGGCTCCATCCGCAACTTATCGAGGTTGAAGCGCTCCTGGTTAAGGAGACGCAGCGACACGCTTTCGCCTTCGACGGTGGGGACGGTGGCGACGCGCACGTCGATGGTTTGGCCTTCGAACTGGAGGTTGATACGGCCGTCCTGGGGGACCCGGCGCTCGGCGATATCGAGGTGGGCCATGATTTTGAGCCGGGCGATGACCGAACTTTGCAGGGCCTTGATATTTTCCGGGACGGCGATCTCCAGCAGGCGGCCGTCGATCCGGTAGCGGATCCGCAGGTTCGTACTCAGTGGCTCAACGTGAATGTCAGTGGCCCGCTGATCGAGAGCCTCGCGGATAATCTGATTGACGAACTTGACCACGCTGGCCTCCTCGTCGTCGTCTTGGTCGATGATATTGGCTTGGTCTTCGCCGCCTTCGATGTGGTCGTAGTCAAAGTCCCGGCCTTCGAGGATTTGCTCGAAAGTGTCGGCTCCAACCCCGTAGAGACGGCGCAACGCCTCATGCAGGCGCTTGCGAGAGGCCATACACCAGTCGATGGGCAGGGCGAGTTCCTGCGCTGCGGCTTGACGGGCAATCAGATTGAAGGGGTCAAAGGTGGCCAACTTGAGGCGGCGTTGGTCGCCCTCGCCCTCAATGGCCACCGGCAGCAAGCGGTGACGCAGGGCGATGCGCGGCCCGCAGGCCTCGCGCAAGGGCAGCGGCACCTCGGCAATCGGAATACTCGCCAGCCACTCCAAATGAAGCACTCCGGCCAATTCCCGCAGGTAATTCTCCTCGTTGACCAAGCCGGAATCGAGCACGTCATCGATGGGGGAACGTTGGCGTTGGGCCGCGCCCCGCAGAACTTCGGCGAGTGCGGGCAAATCCTCGCAACCAGTGCGACGGGCGGGTTCAATCAAAAGCTGGCTCATGCGGACGACGTCTTGTGGCCTAAAACCCTGCCGGACGCAATCTTGTCTCTTCAAAATCCGCATTTATCATCTGGCCCGCCAAATGGAGCGCGGATTCAGGTGATATTTCCGGGTGTAGGATGCCGGTGGTGGCACGAGGCAAAGAAGCCACCGAAACACGGATTTGAGGCGAGAGGCAGGAGGCCGGTGGTCGAATTGCCGAAGTGTAGGCTGGCGGAAAAATTCCACAATCCGCTTGCCAAGTGGCTGATATCAAGGCTAGTCCCTGACGCCACAGCGCCTAGCGCTACCTGCCACCATGGGAAAAACACTCATCATCGCCGAGAAACCCAGCGTCATGACCGACCTGAGCCGCGCCCTTGCCAAACCCCTCGGAAGATTCGAGAAAGTAGGGTCCGGCCGCGATATCTTCTATGAAAATGAGGCGGCCGTCATCACGTCCGCAGTCGGCCACCTCGTCGAATTGCGCATGCCCATGGGGCCCAACGGTAAAAAATTGCCATGGAAATTCGACGTCCTGCCGGCGATCCCGGAAAATTTTGATCTCGACCCGATTCTCGACTCTGAGGCCCGGCTCAAGCAAATTCTCAAGCTCGCCAAACGCAAGGACATCGACGACATCGTCAATGCCTGCGACGCCGGCCGCGAGGGAGAGTTGATTTTCCGCTACATCCTCGACATCGGCGGCATCACCAAGCCGGTGCGGCGACTGTGGATGCAGTCGATGACCAACAACGCCATCCTTGAGGCCTGGGGCTCGCTGCGCAGCGATGCTCAGATGCGCCCGCTCGCCGACGCCGCCAAGTGCCGCTCCGAGTCCGATTGGCTGGTAGGTCTCAACGCCACCCGCGCGCTGACATGTTTCAACTCGCGCCACGGCGGCTTCAACATCACCGCCGCCGGCCGCGTCCAAACCCCCACCCTCGCCATCCTCGCCACCCGTGAGGCGGAAATCCAAGCATTCACCCCAAGTCCTTATTTCGAGGTACAGGCGACATTTGCCGTCGCCAGCGGACGCTATCCGGGCAAATGGATCGACGAAACCTGGAAAAAGGATGACGCCAACCCGCACGCGCGGCCCGAGCGGATTTGGGAGCAAGCCGTCGCCGAAGCCATCCGCGCCCGTTGCGAAGGCCAGACCGGCACGGTCACCGAGGAAAAGCGCGCCCAAGCCCAGATCGCCCCGCAACTCTACGACCTAACAACCCTGCAACGCGAAGCTCCGTTCTCGGCCAAGGGCACCCTGCAAATCGCCCAGGCGCTTTATGAGAAGCACAAGATGATCACCTATCCGCGGACCGATTCCCGCTACCTCCCGGAAGACTACAGCGACAACGTCCGCGACACCCTGCGCGAAATCGCCAACAGCAGCCTCCAGGTCGCCCCTTATGCCAGTGCCGTCCTCAAAGGCAGCCAGGACAACGGCCCGCGCCTGAGCAAATCCCGCCGCATCTTCGATAACAAGAAAGTCTCCGACCACTTTGCCATCATCCCCACCGGCAAGATAGCCAAGCTCAGCGATACCGAACAAAAGGTGTACGACCTCATCGTCAAGCGCTTCATTGCCGTTTTCTATCCGGCCGCCGAGTTCGAGCAGACCACCCGCCTCACCCGCATCGCCCATCCCTCTCTAACCGACGTTTTCAAGACCGAAGGCCGCGTCCTCGTCAAACCCGGTTGGCTCGAAGTCTATGGCCGTCGCCCCGGCGTCGCCTCCGGTAAGGACGAACTCGTTGCCGTCATCCCTAACGAAACCGCCCGCGTCGCCGCCATTGAAGTCGTCCACGAAACGACCAAACCGCCCGCCCGCTTCACCGAAGCCACCCTGCTGTCCGCGATGGAAGGCGCCGGCAAACTCATCGACGACGAGGCGCTGGCCGAAGCCATGGCCGAGCGCGGCCTCGGCACCCCCGCCACCCGCGCCGCCACCATCGAGGGTCTCATCGCCCAGAAATACCTCGCCCGCGACGGCCGCGACCTGCACGTCACCGGCAGCGGCATGCGCCTCATCGCCCTGGTGCGCCAAATGGACATCGAGGGCCTCTACTCGCCCATGCTCACCGGCGATTGGGAATACAAACTGCGCCAAATGGAACACGGCCTCCTCCGGCGTGCCGACTTCATGCGCGAGATCATCGCCTACACCAACGACATCGTTGCCAAGGCACGCAAACTCGCCGCCGACGCCAAAAGCGAACCCTTTCACGACCTCCACGCCACCTGCCCGATCTGCGGCGCAGCCAGCCTCAAGCAAACCGACGCCACCTACGAGTGCCGCGAACCCGGCTGCAAATTCCAAATCAAGAAACACATCGCCGGCCGCCTTCTAACGGAACCCGAGGCGGTCGAACTCATCACCACGAAATTCGTCGGCCCCCTCACCGGATTCAGATCCAAATTCAACAAACCCTTCGATGCCGGCCTCGGCCTCGATGAAAAGTTCAAGGTCAAGTTCGTCTTCGACAACGACGAGCGCGACGCCGCCCCCGAACTCACCGAAGAACACCTCATCGGCGAATCCGCCCTCACCGACGGTCGCACCGTCCAAGTCTATCAAACCGACAAGGCCTATCACATTCCGGGACTCGTAACCAAGAAGGAGCCCAACGGCATCCGCATCGGCCGTTCCATCCTGCAGCGCGACATTCCTTCCGACCAAGCCTTCAAGCTCCTCGCCACCGGCAAGACCGACCTCCTTCGCGGCTTCGTCTCCAATCGCACCAAGCGCAAGTTCGACGCCCACCTCACCTTCGACCCCGCCACCGGCAAAATCGGCTTCGAGTTCGAACCCCGCCCGGAACGCAAACCCGCGTCCAAAGCCGTCGTCAACGACGCCCCTGCCAAGCCCGCCTCCAAAGCCGCGAAAAAGACCGCCAAGAAAGCCCCCCGCAAAGCCGTCCGCAAGGCCGCCCGCAAGGCCGCCCGCAAGGCCGCCAAGGGTTGATTCCCCTCTGCCACTCGGTTGCTCTATTGTCGCATCGCGCATGCCGCCACCTCTCCCCGCAAGTAGTTTTTTTATTATTTCTCTGACCCTTTATTATTACTCTGACCCTTTATTATTATGTACCGAGCCCTCAGGCTTCCGCAGCGGCGGTGCGGTTTGCAGGGTGCCTGTGTCCGGGCTTGCCCTTTGGCGATTCCAAGGCATGCTTTGCCGCGTCGTGCATTACATTCCGGTTGAGCCATCATTGGAAGCCTTCACCGAACTGGCGGGGCGGGGCAACGTCGTCCCCGTCTATACCCAGCTCGCGGCGGACTTCGAGACGCCGCTTTCCGCCTATCTCAAGGTGCGGGACAATCGCCATTCGTTCTTGTTGGAAAGTGCCGAAAGCACCGAGAAGGCGGGGCGCTGGTCGATTGTCGGCAGCGGCCCGCGACTCGTGTTCGAGGCCAGGGAGAAGCAAATCACCATTCGGGAGGATGGCGTGCCGACCCGCAGTTTCACCACCGAGGATGATGTGTTGGGCGCGCTTGAACGCGAGATGGCGCAATACCGGCCGGTGACCCACGGCGCTTTGCCGGTGTTTTCCGGGGGCATGATCGGCTACCTTTCCTATGATGCGGTGCGCCAGTTTGAGCCGACTCTGGGGCCGCCTCCGCCCGATCCGCTGGGCATCCCGGACGCGATGTTTGTTTTGGCGGATACGATCCTGGTGTTCGATCACCGGCTGCGCCGCCTGCAGGTGGTGGCCAATGCCTTCATCGACGAGTTCGCCAACCCCGAGGAGGCCTATGCCGCGGCCCGCGGGCGGATCGCCGCACTGGTGGAAGTCCTCAACCGCCCGCTGCATGTGCCCGCACTCAACGGGTTGGTACAGGTGGAGCCGGTCGAAGCGCAAAGCAACACCAGCCAGGAGGAATTCGAGGCGATGGTGCGTGCCGGCAAGGAATTCATCGTGGCCGGCGACATTTTCCAATTCGTGCCGAGTCAGCGTTTTGAAACGCCCTTCGAGCAAGCACCGGTGGATCTCTATCGGGCGCTGCGCTTCGTCAATCCCTCGCCTTACATGTTTCTGTTGGAGTTCGGCGATTTCGCCCTGGTGGGCAGCTCGCCCGAAGTTCATGTTAGGTCGATTCACGGTCGCATCGACATCCGCCCGATCGCCGGCACCCGCTGGAGAGGCCAGACCCCGGAGGAGGATGAGGCGCTTGCGGCCGAGCTGTTAGCCGATCCGAAGGAGCGTGCCGAGCATCTGATGCTGGTGGACCTCGCGCGCAACGATGTGGGCCGCATTGCCAAGCACGGTGCGGTGCGAGTGGATGATTTCATGACGGTGGAGCGATACAGTCATGTGATGCACATTGTTTCCAACGTCTGCGGCGAGTTGGATCCGACGCACAGCGCTTACGATGTCCTGCGTGCCACCTTTCCTGCCGGAACCGTCAGCGGCGCGCCGAAAATCCGCGCGATGCAAATCATCAACTCGCTGGAGAAAAACAAACGCTGTGCCTATGCCGGCGCGATGGGGTATTTCGGCTTCGACGGCTCGCACGACTCCTGCATCACCCTGCGCACGTGTTTGCTCAAGGGCGGCAAAGCGTACATCCAGGCTGGCGCCGGCGTGGTCGCCGATTCCGATCCCACCTATGAACACATCGAAACGGTCAACAAGGCCAAGGGCATGCTCCGTGCCATTGCGTTGGCACGGACGCTACAAGAGAAGACGCAAGATGGATCGAACCGACCGATCCGGCCGATCGGACCGATTGGTCAGACTCCTCTTCCTGATTAGCAATAACCCATGACTGATACCCCGCCGTCCCATGCTCCTCATCATCGACAACTATGATTCATTCACCTACAATCTGGTGCAATACTTTGGCGAACTGGGCGAGGAGATGAGGATATTCCGCAATGACGCCCTCACGGTGGAAGACGTCATTGCGCTCAAGCCGACGCGCATTTGCATTTCTCCGGGTCCGTGCACGCCGAATGAAGCGGGGATTTCCTGCGAGTTGATCCGCGAGGTGGGTGCCACCACGCCCATCCTGGGGGTGTGCCTCGGCCATCAGGCCATCGGCCAGGTCTATGGCGGCGAGGTGGTGCGGGCGGATCGCTTGATGCATGGCAAGACTTCGCCGATCCTGCACTCGGGCAGGAGTATTTTTGCCGGAATGCCAAGTCCGTTTGAAGCCACCCGTTATCATTCCCTCATCGTCAAACGCGAATCCGTGCCGGAGTGCCTCGAAGTCACCGCCTGGACCGCGGAAGGAGAGGTCATGGGCCTGTGCCACAGGCAATATCCCGTCCATGGCGTGCAATTCCATCCCGAGTCGATCCTCACCCAGGACGGCAAGCGGTTGTTGGAGAATTTCCTGCGGATTCAGCCGGTTCGTTAGAGAAGCGGGGAGCGCCGGCATCCTGCCGAACACTCATCAGTGCCAGGGACGCCCAAGCATGCCCATTCCTCCTTTCCTTTTGATTTCGCTTCAATCCGGCGTTAGGGTCCCGACGCTATGAAAACATCCTCCCTCATCGATCGTCGCCATTTCGTCAAACTTGGCACCCTCGCCGCCTCCGCGGCATTGCTACCGAACGGGGCCGGAGCTGCCAGCACCGCCAGTGGCGCGCCCTACACGCTGCCGGCGTTGTCGTATGCGTTCGATGCGCTGGAGCCGCACATTGACAAGCTGACGATGGAAATCCACCACGACAAACACCACGCCGCCTACATCACCAATCTCAACACCGCCCTAGCCGGCACGCCGGATCTGGCGAAACGGCCACTCGAGAAATTGCTGGCGGAACTCCCGGCCGTGCCCGACGAAACATTGCGCGCCACCCTCCGCAACAATGGCGGCGGCCACTGGAACCATGATTTTTTCTGGAAGACCCTCGCTCCGGCGGCAAAATCCGCCAAGCCGTCCGCCGCGCTTGCCACCGCGATGATTGCCGGCTTCGGCTCGATGGAGGCGTTCAAGAAGGCCTTTGGCGAAGCCGCGACCAAACGATTCGGCTCGGGATGGGCCTGGCTCATCGTGCAAGAGGGCAAACTCAAGATCACCAGCACCGCCAACCAGGACAATCCGCTGATGCAGGGCATCGTTGCCGGCGCCGATCTTGGTGCCCCGCTGCTCGGCCTGGACGTTTGGGAACACGCGTATTACCTCCACTACCAGAATCGCCGCCCCGAGTACATCACCGCCTGGTGGAACATCGTCAATTGGCCTGTGGTTTCGGAGCGCTTCGGCCAGGCCGCCAAGTGAGCCGCAAGCAACGGAACTGACTCAAAATCCCGTGTGACGACAAAACATCCGGAGCGACCCTTGGTGAGTGTCGCTCCGTGCCGTCCCCGGCATCAACTCAATACTGATAGAGCAGATAGAAATTGAACTGTCCGCCCTGGTCGGCCTCACTGCTCGGGCTCGTCATCGGAACCGCATAGTCCAAGGCCAGCGGCAAGGGGCTGATCGGCAGCTTCAGACGCAACCCGAAGCCCACATCGCTATACAGGTCGCCCGGATTGAGGTCCCAACTGTTCTTATTCACAAAGCCCACGTCATAGAAGACGGCGGCACGCACCGTTTCGATGATCGGCACCGTGTATTCAAACGATGCATAGCCCAGCGACTTGCCGCCGATCGCCTCGCCGGTGGTATAAGGCGCGTCACGCGGCCCCACATCGCGGAACTTGAAACCACGCAAGGTGCGGCCGCCGCCGAGGAACATCCGGTCGAAGATGTGCACTTCATCGACATTCAAACTGTCCACCGACGCCAGCTCGCCACTGACGGAGAAAATCGAATCCCACTTGAGGTTCCAATACTTCTGCGCCTGCACCGAGAAGCCGACGGTGCTCACGTCCCCGCCTGCCAAAGTGATGCCGGCGTCGATCTTGTGCCCGTTGCGGGGCAGCACGGTGGCGTCGCGGCTGTCATACAGATAGTTCAGGGACAACGCGTTGCGCAGGAAGGTTCCATCTTCGTGGCCGGTGCGGTACTCCGAGCGCAGCGGGGTGTCGCTATTCACGTCGATCTTGATCTGCTCCAGCCGGTATTCCAGCTTGAGCGAGCCATGGGTGCCGAGCGGCTTGCGCAGGGAAATGGCACCACCCACGTTGGTTTGCTCGTAGTAATCACTGAAATAGTTGGACTGGCGGAAGAACAACTCGCCGCCCAAGGCCAGCTTGCGGTCAAGGAACCAGGGTTCGACCAAGGACATGCTGAAGTCCGTCCGCGTGCTGCCGGCACGCAGGTTCATGGCAAAACGCTGGCCGCCACCGGTGAAGTTCCACGGATTGAACAAGTCGAAGTTCGACTGTTCCAGCGTGAGGAAGCCCACGATGCTGTCGATTGAACTGAAGCCAAAGCCCACGCCCACCGACCCGGTGGACTTTTCGTCAACCAGGATGTCCACATCGCGATAGCCGCCACCGGCGGGCGTGCCGGTCACTTCCACGCTTTGGAAATACTGCAGATTGGTCAGCCGCGCCTTGGTGGTGTCCAATTCCACCGAGTTGAACCAATCGCCGGGTTTGAGCGTGCCTTCACGGCGGATCACCTTGTCCTTGGTCTTGGTATTGCCCTTGATGTTGACGCGGCCGACGTGGAAGCGCGTGCCTTCGGTGATGCGATAGGTGATGGACACCCGGTTGGGTCCGGCATCGTGGATATCGGGGGACACGGCGGCATCGGCGTAGCCCCTGGAACCATAGTAGCTGCGGATCATCGTGATGTCGGCACGCATTTTCTTGGAGGAATAGGCGTTGTTGGCGACCAGGGTAAGACCTGGATAGAGTTCCTCGGGCTTGAACACGGTCATTTTGCCGAAACTCACCGACGCCACCGTGTACTTGTCGCCTTCGACGATGGGGATGACCAGGTCCACCCGGCCATCACCCACCGGTTCGCGACGGATGCCGGGACTGCTCGCCCGCAGGTAGCCCTTGCTGCGATAGTAGTCCAGGATCGCATCCAAATCGGTGTCCAATTGGCCGCTCTCAAAGCGCCCGGACTTGGTCAGCCAGGAAAACCAGCCCTTCGGCTTGACTTTCATCTCCTTGCGCAATTCGTTATCGGTGAAAGCATGATTGCCCTCGAAGCGAATCTTGCGGATCTCATTTTTCGAGCCCTCATCAATCACAAAAATCAGGTCCGCCTTGCCTTGCTGGGCGGTGGGTTGCATCCGGTGGGTGACCGCCACATCCGGGTAGCCGTGGCCTTGGTAATATTTTTCGATGTTGCGGCGGGCTTCCAGGATCACCTCGTCGGTCAGAATGCCCCGGCTCTTGAGTTTGCATTCCTTGGCCAAGGTCTGATCCTTGAACGCCGTGTTGCCGACAAAACCGACGGCCATATACTCGGAACGCGAGGTCACTTCCGCGATCAAGCGCACCGTATCACCCACCGGTTCGGCCAGGAAACGCACGTCTTCCACCAATCCGGACTCGTAGAGCGCCTTCACATCGGCATCCACACGCTCCGCCGCGTAGACGGTCCCGACCTTGGAACTCATCAGATTGCGCAGCCGCGTCTCGTCCACCGTTTTGGGCCCGTTGAAGCGAATTTCCACGGCGGAAATCTTCTTCCCCTCGAAGTCCTGGGCCTTCGCCGCGCCCGCTAAAGCCCCAATCACAACGGACAATAGCGCGACGAACCGCACAAAACTGCGCGCCAGGGGTAATTTGGAAACGGGTATTGTAAACATGTCAGTAGTTCTGGATGCGCAATGAAACCCACTAAATCGCCCCCTCGTCAAGATTAATCCTTCACGGATTTGTTCAGTCCAAGGACCTGGCGCGACCCCGGTGTGCCGAATTCCTTGCCGGGCGTGCCATCCTCCTTTACATCAGCTCTGTGCTCACCATCCACAAGCTCACCAAGACCCTCGGCGGACGTACCCTGTTGCGCGAGGCGGAACTGTCCATCAACTGGGGCGAGCGGGTGGCGCTGGTCGGCCCCAACGGTGCCGGCAAGTCCACCTTGTTCCGCATGATCCTTGATGAAGACAGCCCGGACGAGGGCGTCATTGAGCGCGACGAATACTCGATTACCGGGTATCTGCCGCAGGAAAGCGGGGAGCCGACCGATGAAACCATCATCGAAATCGCGATGGGCATCACCCCGGAAATGATCGGCATTCTGCGCACCATGCGCGAACATGAGAAAACCGGGGATTTGGCGCACCCGGATTACGCCAAGGCGCAGGACCAATTCAACCACCTCAACGGCTATCAAAACGAACCCAAGGCCAAGAAGATTCTCGCCGGCCTCGGTTTCAAGGAGGCGGACTTCAACCGCCCCGCCCGCGAATACTCCGGTGGCTGGGTGATGCGTGCCCATCTCGCCCGCCTGCTGGTCATGGAACCGGACCTGTTGATGCTCGACGAGCCGACCAACCACCTCGATCTGCTCTCGCTGCTCTGGCTCCAGCGCTATTTGCTCAATTACTCCGGAGCCATCCTGATGATCTCCCATGACCGCGATTTCATGGACGCGATCGTTGAAACCGTCGTCGAAATCGACCCCGATGCCGCCAAGCTCATCTCCTACACCGGCAACTACAGTTCGTTTCTGGAGCAGCGCGAAAAACGCTACGAGCAACAGGTGCAAGCCTATCGCACCCAACAGAAGGAGATCGAACAACACCAGGAATTCATCGACCGCTTCCGCCAAATCGGCTCCAAGGCCGCCCAGGTACAGTCGCGGATCAAATTCCTCGAGAAACTCGAGCGCGTCGAAAAACCGCGCACCCCGCGCAAGCCTTTCAAGTTCAACTTCCCCCAACCCCAGCGCTCCAACCAAAAGGTCATCGATCTGGTCAAGGTCGGCCAGTCCTACGGCGACAAACGCATCTACAAGAACCTCGATCTGACCATCGAACGCGGCGACCGCATCGTGCTGGTCGGCCCCAACGGTTCCGGCAAAACCACCCTGCTCAAGATCCTCGCCGGCCACATTCCCATTGATGCGGGCAAGCGCGAAGTGGGCTACGCTACCCGGATCGGTTACTATTCACAGCACCGCTCGGAAGCGCTCACCGAGGACAACACGGTACTGGAGGAAGTGATGGGCATCTGCCCGGCCCTGCGCGATGAGGAGGCCCGCTCGATTCTTGGCTCGTTTCTGTTCCGCCGCACCGATGTGGAAAAACGCTGCGGCATCCTTTCCGGCGGGGAAAAATCCCGCCTCAACCTGGTGAAGTTCCTCGTCGATCCGCCCAACCTCCTGCTCATGGACGAACCCACCACCCACCTTGACATCCTCGCCATCGACTCGCTCGTCCAAGCCCTCAAGAACTATGCGGGCACCCTGGTTTTCATTTCCCACGACGTTCACTTCATCCGCACGCTGGCCGAAACCACCCTCCATATCAACAACGGCATCGTCAGCCGTTACACCGGTGGCTATGATTATTTCATCGAGAAAAGCGGCCTCAACGACGACCGCGGCGCCGTCACCGCCTGACGGGGTAAATATCATGCTCCCCGATTTCGCCCATTCACTCCACCACCGCTTCGAGTGCGAAGGCATCCGTCTGTTGCTCGCGGGCGGCTGGGCGGTTTGCCATCATGGCTATTCCCGCTTCACGCGAGACGTCGATTGGGTTTGCTCGCGGGCGGATGAAAGCCGGGCGCTCGCGCTGATGGCTTCGCTCGGCTTTACCATCACATTCCAATCGATGGCAACGCGTTTCCAACTCACCCGCCGTCCCGAAATTCCACCCGTGGATCTGTTGTGGGTGAGCCCTGAAACCTTTTCAAAGATGGCGACCACCAGCCAGCGCACCGGCATTCACGGGAGTATTCCCGTCATTGATCTCGATTCGCTGCTGGCGATGAAATTACATGCCCTCAAGGATCACGATGAGCGCGGAGGCAGGGATCTCCTTGACATTCGCCTGCTCGTGAAGGAAAATGCCAACTCAATTACGGAGGCCCGACTGCGCGAGCTTTGCGAGCGCTTTGCCGGCCCGGATGCCTACTCTCTCATCCGCCCTGGCTCATGAATGCCATTGAACTTGAATTCCCCGATTTCTCCGGTCACCCGCCGTCGCCGAAGCTCAGCTTCGAGCAATACCAGCGCTGGGTTTGCGAGGAAATCGTGCCGGACTTGGCGCGGCGCGGCGAGATGACACCCGAGGCGATCCTATCAGACTTCATGCGCAATGAGGGTCGCCAGACGGAACCCTGGCCGGACTTTGGCAGCCCCTGAAGTGAATCTCAACGAGTGCGGGCGTCTCGTTCAATCCTGCCAGGTTAGCACTTCGCCAAGTGTAAGAAGGCTCCGCGCAGCATGCCCGGACCACCGTGGCGCGGGCATGCTGCCCAATACGGTTTACTTAGCCCGTTTTGCCGGGAAAACGGGCGTCCCGCCTGTTAGGGAAGACAGCGCGTCCCGCCTGTCCGCCCATGAAGCGACAGGCTGGAAGCCCGTCGGCCCAGACAGGCGGGGACTCCTGTCCTCCTGCCAAGTAAACAGTTGGGCATGCTGCCCGCAATCGTCATCATCGACGCCGTGAATCGCGCCCGCTATCCCAGGGGACTGCCGGCTCCCGCCACGGTCGGATCATGCGGCATCACGGCCCCGGCGCAAAATCACCCCTTGACCCCGGCGGTTTTCCCAATTACTACGGCTCCCGCATGGGATTTGAAACACTTGGGCTCTCCGCAGCCGTTCTGGAAGCCGTCGAGGACTCCGGTTACACCACCCCCACACCGATTCAGGTGCAGGTCATACCGCTCATCCTCGCAGGCGTGGACGTCATCGGCGCGTCGCAGACCGGCACCGGCAAGACCGCAGCGTTTGCCCTGCCCACTCTTTCCAAGCTCGAAAAGCTGGGCAAACCGCAGATTCTCGTCCTGGAGCCCACCCGCGAGTTGGCCCACCAAGTCGCCGAATCCTTCGAGAAATACGGCAAGCACACCGGTCTCAAGGTCGCCCTGCTGTACGGTGGCGTGGGTCTGGGCACCCAATCCGAGCAACTGGCGGCAGGCGCCGATATCGTGGTCGCCACCCCCGGTCGTCTCATCGATCATTTCTACCGCACCGCCATGCGCTTTGGTGAAATCAAGGTTCTCATCCTCGATGAGGTGGACCGCATGCTCGACATGGGCTTCCTGCCCCAGGTTCGGAAAATCGTCAATCTCTGCCCGTGGGAAGGCCGCCAGACCTTGTTTTTCTCCGCCACCATGCCGCCGGCCATCCAGACCTTCGCCCAATGGTGCCTCCACGAACCCACAACCATCGAAATCGCCCGCCGTTCCATCCCCACCACCGTCACCCACGCGTTTTACCCGGTGGCCATGGACCAGCGCGACGAGTTGCTGCTCGATCTGCTCAAACAAACCGATTACCATTCCGTGATGATCTTCACCCGCACCCGCAAGGAAGCCGATGAAATCACCTCGCTCATCAAGACCACCGGCCAGAAAAAAGTCGCCGCCATGCACTCGGACATCAACCAGGTTGATCGCATGAAGGCGCTCGCCGGGTTCAAGGCCGGGGATTACGAAATCCTGGTCGCCACCGATGTCGCCGCCCGCGGCATCGATATCTCCGGCGTCTCCCATGTCATCAACTACCGGGTGCCGGAAAACGCCGAAGACTACGTCCACCGCATCGGCCGCACCGGCCGCGCCGAGGCCGAGGGCGACGCCTTCACCATTCTAACCGCTGACGAACTCGACTACGCCAAAGCCGTCGAGTTTTTCATCAGCCAGAAGATCCCGCGGCGCAAGCTCGACAACTTCCCCTACATCTACACCGCCCTGTTGGATGAGACCCCGATCAAACCGGTCCGTCGCAAGAAGACCGGCGGCGGCAAGAAGCGGAAATGAGATGCGTGTCCTGGCCATCGATCCCGCTGTTAGAAACACCGGTTACGCGGTTCTGGAAGGCGAAGTCCGCAAACCCACGGTGCTCACCTTCGACGTGATCAGCCTGCCTGACAAAATTCCGCAATCCGCCGCGCTCGCGGCCATCCGCAGTCATCTGGTCCACATCATCCAAACCTATCAGCCCGACGAGGTCGCCGTCGAAGGCATCATCTACGTCCAATCCCATCAAACCGCCATCTCGATGGGCGCGGCCCGCGCCGCCGCCCTGATCGCCGCCGCCGATCACGGCCTGCCGGTTTACGAATACGCCCCGCGCAAGGTCAAAATGGCCGTCGTCGGCAAAGGCACCGCCGACAAATCCCAGGTCGCCTTCATGGTGCGGGCGCTGCTCGGCCTCGCCGAAACCCCGCCGCCCGACGCCGCCGACGCCCTCGCCATCGCCCTGGCCCACCTCCAAGCCGCCGATCCGCTCAAGGCGAAACTGCTCGACCGACGACTGGTCTGAGCCGTTACTTCGGGATCGAAGCCGGATACCGGATGCGCCTGCAGTTGTCATACGAACTCAAGCGCACAGAGCGGGAGAGCGCTGCCTGGTTCGCGAAAATCCGTCCCGCATCCCGCCCTGCGGCGTGATGCATTCCGCGGTCCGCCCGCGCCCGCTGTGACAACCACCATGCTTGCGGCAACCCTTCTTGGTTCACGTGGATTGAGGTTTTGATTGCCTTTGTGTTGCGGCCACCCAAGACTCAGCGCCCTGTCAGATTTACCCTGCATCCATGCAAGTCGTAGCCATCGCCAATCAAAAGGGCGGCGTCGGTAAAACCACCACCGCCATCAACCTCTCCGCAGCCCTTGCGCTGCGGGGCCAGCGGGTGCTGCTGCTCGATTTGGATCCGCAGGCCAATTGCACCAGCGGTCTCGGCATCGACCCGCCCGCGGGCTGCAGTCTCTATCAAGTCCTGCTTGGCGAAACCACCGTCGGCCGTCAAGTCATCGCCACCGATCGCGCCAACCTTTCCATCGTGCCCTCGGAAATGGACCTCGCCGGGGTCGAAATCGAACTGGCGCGCAGCGACGACCACCTCACCCGCCTGCGCGGCATCCTTCAGGCCCTCAAGCCCAACGATGTCTTCGATTACTGCATCCTTGACACCCCGCCTTCGTTAGGCGTGCTCATGACTTCCGCCCTCGCCGCGGCCGATGAGATCCTCATCCCGCTCCAATGCGAGTGGTTCGGCCTCGAGGGCTTGGCCAAGATCGTCCACATCATCGACCAGATCCGCAACTCGGATGCCAACGTCGACATCCGCCTTGAAGGCATCGTCATGACCATGTATGACGGCCGCACCCTGCTTTCCCGCCAGGTCGTCGAGGAGGTCGGCAAATTCTTTCCCGCTCAAATCTATCGCTCCGTCATTCCGCGCACCATCCGCCTCGGCGAAGCTCCCAGCCACGGCAAAACGATTTTCGAACACGATCCGTCCGGTGTCGGCAGCCAGGCCTATCGCGCCCTCGCCGAGGAATTCCTCGCACGGCACGCAGGCTAGTTATTTCACCTCGGACTCGGCATGGCACCGGACGGCTGGTTGAGGGATGGATGGCTCAGGCGCAGGCAGCGACCGCTTTGGCTTCGAGTGCCTGTTTCGCCTGGGCGATGATGGCGGAGAAGGCCGGGGCGTCCTGGATCGCGATATCGGAGAGGATCTTGCGATCCGCTTCGATGCCGGCGGCTTTGAGCCCTTCGATGAAGCGCGAGTAGGTCATGCCCTCGGCGCGGACGGCGGCGTTGATACGCTGCGTCCACAAGCGACGGAACTGGCCCTTGCGCTTTTTGCGGTCGCGATACTCATAGGTTTGGGCCTTGCGGACAGCGTCCTTGGCATAACGGAAGAGTTTCGAGCGGAATCCGCGGAAACCCTTGGCTCGGAGCAGCACGCGCATGCGACGCTTGCGGCTGGCCGGTGAATTGGTGGCACGTGGCATTTTTCTTGGGGTGGTTTTGAACAGGCCGTTGTTGTCATTTCCTTCCGCAGTCTCGCCTGATCGTGTCTCCCTCGCGGGATCTGGCTGCGTGAAGGCCGTCCGATTCGCGGACGGGGGCGTATTGGCGTCGTGGCTACTTCAAGGTTAGGCGAAGGGAAGATTCTCTCTGACGTTGCGGAGGTCCGCGTCGGAAACCAGTGTCACATGCCCAAGATTGCGCTTGCGCTTGCGGTTCTTGCATTGCGCCAGATGGCGCTTGCCTTGTTTGCGGCGGAGTATCTTCCCGGTGCCCGTGACTTTGAAGCGCTTGGCGACGGCTTTCCGTGTCTTTGCTTTTCCTGAAACTCTTGGCATGGGGGAGGCAACCTAGTGACCCCGGCGGGCTTGGCAAGCCAAAATTCAGCATTTTTCGCCGATTGGCCGATTTGGCCGCAAAATCGGCCACACGGAGCGCCGGCTGCGGTCGGCGTGATTTCAATTAATAGCAGGCTCCTTTTATCGAAAATCCTGTTGACGGGCTTGCACGAATCACGAAACAGCGGATAAATCATCCCGCGCATCCCGGTATAGGGACCATGCGAAAAAAACTCGTTGTCACCCTCACCACCGCGCTGGCCGCCATCAGCCCGGCAGCGGCTGCCATGCCAGGTCTGGTCCCTGTGCCGATGGAGGTCACCGAGACCAACGGAGGTCCGTTCCACATGGGCGCCACGCTGGAAATCGGCTACCCAGCCGGTCAGCCGGGCTGCCAGGACGTCGCCCGCTTTCTGGCCGATTGCCTGCTGAAGAGCGGTGGCGTCAAGTGCAGCGTGAAGGAAGGGGTGGCCAAGGCGGGCGTCACGCTGGTGCCCGGCGATGCGGCGATGGGCGGGGAAGGCTACGCACTAGCGGTTAGCGACAAGGCCGTGGTCATTCGTGCTGCTGCGCCCGCGGGCTACTTCTATGGCGTCCAGACCCTGCGCCAACTGTTGCCGCCCGCGGCCACGTTCGGCGCCACCCGTGCCACGCAAGCCGACTTCCAGATTCCCGCCGTCGAAATCAAGGACCGGCCCGCCTACCGCTGGCGCGGACTGCTGCTCGATTCGTGCCGCCATTTCTTCGGTCGCGACGAGATCGAGAAAATCCTCGACCTGATGGCCAGCCAGAAACTCAACACCTTCCACTGGCATCTAACAGACGACCAGGGCTGGCGCATCGAGATCAAGCAGCACCCGAAACTCACCGAGGTGGGCGCTTGGCGGCCGGGCATCGGCTTTGGCATGGATCCGAAGGAGTCCACGCACTATCGCGCCGACGGCAAGTATGGCGGCTTCTACTCGCAGGACGAAATCAAGGGCATCATCGCCTATGCCGCCAAGCGCCACATCACGATCGTGCCGGAGATCGAACTGCCCGGTCACGCGATGGCGGCGTTGGTTGCCTATCCGCAACTCGCCTGCAACCCGGAGGCGATGGCCAAGAAGGCTATGCCCGAAGGCGGCACCATCAGCCGCGACGTCTATTGCCCGGGCAAGGACGAAACCTTCAAGTTCCTCGAAGAGGTGCTCGGCGAGGTGGCCGCGCTGTTCCCGTCCAAATACATTCACATCGGCGGCGACGAGTGCCCCAAGGACAACTGGAAACAATGCGCGGCCTGTCAGAAGCGCATCAAGGACAATGGCCTCAAGAACGAAGAGGAACTTCAGAGTTATGTGACCAAACGCATCGAGACTTTCCTCAACTCCAAGGGCAAGAACCTGATAGGCTGGGATGAGATCCTCGAGGGCGGCCTCGCGCCGCGTGCCGCCGTCATGAGTTGGCGCGGCACCGCCGGCGGCATCAAGGCGGCCTCCGAGGGCCATGACGTCGTGATGACGCCGACCTCGAATTGTTATATCGACTATGCCCAAGCCAAACAGGGCGAACCGCGTGCGATGGGCGGATTTCTGCCACTCATGACGGTGTACAGCCTTGATCCTGCCGCAGGTATCCCCGAGGACAAGCGGCAATATTTGTTAGGCGGCCAGGTCAACCTCTGGACCGAATTTATCGCCAGTGACTCCCATGCGGAGTATATGATCGCACCGCGGGTGTCGGCCTTGGCGGAAGTCGTCTGGTCACCCAAGGGCCGCCAGGACTGGACGTCCTTTCAAGCCCGCATGCAGGATCAATACGCCCGTTACAAGGCGGCCGGCTTCAACTGCCGCCTGCCGAAGGAAGGCGATCCCAAGTAACACAAGCTGGCTGTGGCGTCTCGCCACCAGTCTTTCTCTTCAATCCCGCATTGCCCCGGCATTCCCGGCGGCACCGCCACCCCGGACCCTCAAACCGGATATTCGACGACAGTGGCAACCAGCCACATACCGGCCGGGGTCACAATGGACGCCAGGCTCGACCGCGAGATTTGTTAGGCGCGTTTTCGGGCGGGAGACTTTGAGCGAAATGTCATGAAACGGAAAATGGGCACGGCCACACCGATCATGTTAGCATGTGCGGGAGACGCCCGGCACCTGTCACAGCGGGATCTCGTCTTTCGATGAGACAGCATCGGTGAAGGTGGAGCGGGTGAGGGCTCGTCGCTCGGTTTCGGCGTGGCGGAGGGCAATGGCTTCTTCGCCGCTGGCTTCACCGCCTTCGAGAAGTTCCCGGATGCGAACGAAATCGGACCAAGGGATCACGGCCCAGGCAGGCGTTCCACTGCTGTCAATGAGGATCTGATGGGTAATGGTCATGGTCGACTCTACACCCATCCGCCGCGATATGCCAAGCCGGAATTTTTGTCGGATGAATGGCCAGCTCCTTGTGGCCCCTCGCGCGCAATTTGATGTGCGTGCCGCCCACATCTATAACCAGGATCTTCATACGTTCATGTCTTGGTTAGGGTGCGTTGCAATGATTTCAGTGCGGACTTGGGTCCCCAGGTGCCGGCGGGGTAGTTGGGGAACCCGCGAGCGGGATGGTTTTTCCAGACGTTGAGGATGGGCATCAGCAGTTGCCATGCCGCCTCCACTTGATCGGCACGCATGAACAGAGACGGATCATTGTTCATCACGTCCCAGAGCAAGGTTTCATAGGCATCCGGCGAGGGCACGGCGAAACTCTCGCGATAATTGAAATGCATGGCCACCGGACTCAAGCGCATTTTAGGTCCCGGTTGTTTCGCCTGGAATTCCAACACGATGGCTTCCTCTGGTTGGATTGACAGGATGAGCCGCGCGGGATGCCAGTCGCGGGCAGCCTCACGCGGGAAATACTGGTGTGGCACGCCGCGGAATTGGATGGCGATTTCCGACAACTGCTCGGGCATCGCCGGCGGCGTGGCCATGTGAAAGACACGAGTGGCGTTGGCCTGCCAGTCCCGATCGAGCTTCGCGCAATGTTGTCGCAGCGCCAGATAGGTTGCCGGATCTTTGAAATCCCCTTGCTGATAGGTGATATGCCGGGCGAACTGATGCCACGCCGGGCCGGTCAATTTTCCTTCGCGCGCGAACCTTCCCACACCGTCTAGCAGACGTTTTCGCAGCGCGTGGTCGCGGAGGGCGACCCGGTCCACGGCGATGATCGCGAAGTGCTCGGGCAGCCGTCCGTCGCGATGCAAGTCAAACAATGATGGAATGAGCTTGCGCCACGTCAGATCGCCCGCGCCGCCGAAGATGACGAGCACAGTGGGGGCGATTTTTCCGGCCGGCTTCATCGGTTAGATTGCGGCGGCGGGGTTGTCTCTCGCGCCGACGGATGTCTCGATGTGACCGCCGAACTGAAAGCGCAGCGCGGAGAGCAGCTTGTCCTGGAAGTCGGCCTCGCCGCGAGAGCTGAAGCGTTCGAACAGCGCGGTGGTGAGCACGGGCACGGGCACGCCCTGCTCGATGGCTGCCTGGATCGTCCAGCGTCCTTCGCCCGAGTCCGCCACCCGGCCCTCGAATTGCGCGAGCCCGGGATCCCGGTGCAAGGCGCTGGCCGTTAGATCCAGCAGCCAAGAGGCGATCACGCTGCCGCGCCGCCACACTTCGGCGATCTCGCCTAACGGAAAGTCATACTGATAATGCTCGGGATGCCGCAGCGGGGTGGTCTCGGCACTGATCTGGTCGGTCTTGCGGCCGATGTTCGCGGCGTGCAGCACGGCCAGGCCCTCGGCATAGGCCGCCATCATGCCGTATTCGATGCCATTGTGGACCATCTTGACGAAATGGCCCGCGCCGCTCGGCCCGCAATGCAGGTAGCCTTGCTCGGCGGTGGCGCCGGGTTTGGTTCGGTCCGGGGTGGGTGGGACGTCGCCAGGCCCAGGTGCGAGGGCGGCGAAAATGGCATCGAGCCGCTTCACCGGTGCGAGTTCCCCGCCGATCATCATGCAGTAGCCGCGTTCCAAACCCCAGACCCCGCCGCTGGTGCCCACGTCCACATAGTGAATTCCCTGCCGCTCGAGTTCCTGCGTGCGCCGGAGGTCGTCGATATAATAGGAATTGCCGCCATCTATCAGAACGTCGCCGCGTGCCAGCAACGGCACGAGTTCGGCGATGGTCGGGTCCACGGCTGCCGCCGGTACCATTAACCAGATCGCGCGAGGCGGCACCAGCAGGCGCACCATGTCGGCGAGGGAAGCGGCTCCGGCTGCCCCCGCCTGGATCAAAGCGTTGACCGCGTCCGGCGACTTGTCGAAGACGATGCACTCATGGCCGGCCCGGAGCAGGCGGCGCACCATGGCACCGCCCATGCGGCCGACGCCGATCATCCCGAGTTGGGGGATTGTCTTTGGTTGGGTTGAATCCCTCCCGGGCAAGGGTCTCGGCCGGCTCTCAGGTTCGGGTGTGTTCATAACGAGGAGGGGAGGCTAACTTGTCTGTCGGATGGCCGCGGATTTCGTCGCAATCACGTTCATCAATTCGTTCCAGGATTTCACGAATGCCTTCGCGCCCTGGTCCTGAAGTTGTGCCGCCAGGGCGTCCACGTCGATGCCGGCCCTGGCAAAGTCTGACAGCAGAGCGTCGGCATTGTTAGGAATCATGACCGGGCCGATGTTGTCGTGGTTGGCGAGCGCGTTCAAGGTTGCCTCGGGGATGGTGTTAACCGTGAAAGGCGCGGCGAGGGCCGTGACATAGAGCAACGGGGATGCTTTGGGATCCTTGGTGCCGGTGCTGGCCCACAGCAGGCGTTGTGGCCGGGCGCCGGCATTGTAGGCGCGCTGCCAGCGCGGGCTGGCTAACAAATCGAGATAGGCCCGATAGACGCGACCGGCAACGGCGATGCCGAGCCGGTTGTTCAAGGTTTCCGGCACCTTGCCGGCCACGGCGACGTCCCAACGGCTGATGAACAACGAGGCCACCGAGGCAACCTGGGGATTGAGACCCGCGGCGATGCGGCGTTCGATGCCGCGCAGCCAGGCCGCGGCCGCGGCCAGGTATTGTTCGCGAGAGAACAGGAGTGTGATGTTGATAGGAACGCCGGCGAAAATGGCCTCCTCGATGGCCGGCAAACCCGCCTTGGTGCCAGGGATCTTGATGAACAGGTTGGGTCGGGCCGCCCTTGCCGAAAGCTCCTTGGCGGCCGCGATGCTGCCTGCCGTGTCATCAGCCAGCAAGGGCGACACCTCTAGCGACACCCATCCGTCCACACCGTCGGTGCGCTCGTGAACGGGCCGGAACAGGTCGGCCGCCCGCGTGAGGTCGTCCAGAGCCAGATCGAAAAACAGGCTCTCGCCGGCATTCCCCCGCGCCAGGTTCTCCCGGATCGCAACATCGTAGTCGGCGCTGTTCTTGATGGCCTGATCAAAAATGGTCGGGTTCGAGGTCAGCCCGGACACCGACAGGTCATCGATGTAGCGTTGCAGCGAGCCGCTGTTGAGCAGGGCACGCGTGATGTTGTCAAGCCAGAGACTCTGGCCCAGGTCGTGAAGCAGATTGGTGGCTTTCATAACGGTCTGAGGTCGGTAGTGCAGCCTTCTCGATGCAAGCATCTGCCACTGATGGCAATCTGTCCATGGGGTAAACACCCCGTCTCTGCGCGAATTCCCTATCCGGCATTTCCTTCCACCCCAGTGTTGATGTTCCGATTCATCCAATTGTCCGAACATCCCCTCGTCGCTACCGTCGGTCATGTCCTATTCCATCATTTCCGTGCTGGCGATCACGCCCGTTGTCATCATTGTGGTCAGCATTCTATTCGTTGTTTGATTTCTAACAAAACACGCTCATGAAAACCATCCAGCAACAAACCCCAGGTTCGCGGCGCGTCGGTCGCCTCAGGAGAATTGATACCACGGAGGAAAGCCCTCAAGACAGGGAACTGAGTCGTTTGCGCCACCTGAGCGTCGAGGTCGGCGCCGCATGTGGCGCATGGTTGTCTGCCAGAGGACTCAGGACCGGGTCGTGGGCGTGTTCTCATTTTGACTACTCCACAGCCAAACGATAGGCGCTTGGAGCTGGCCGGGAACGCCGCCAAGGAATCATTGTGAAAAAGCCATACCGGAGTTTATGGGTGTTCTCCGGTTGGCGGGGTCGCCGATCGGAGGTCGGTGGCCCCGGACTGCGTCTTCCGGCCTCTTGAACTCGGATCCATGTCGGCGGCCACTGCGGAAAACCATCAAGTCGGGTTTGTCGGGGATGGACATTGGCGGGTCTGAGGTTAGGCTTGATGGCATGAGCATCATCACCGGCCGTGGGGATTTGGGCGAGACGGATCTGCTGTTTGGCAAGCGCATCGCCAAGACCTCGCTGCGGGTGGCGGCCTTGGGCGCGGTGGATGAGGTCAATGCCGCGCTGGGATTGGCGCGGGCCGCGGGTGGGGCCGCGGAGGTGATCGCGCTCATCGATGCGATTCAGGAGCGCTTGATCGGTTTGATGGGGCAGCTCGCCTGTTTGCCGGAAGACATGGGACGTTACAAATACGTCGCGCTCACCGTGGCGGATGTGGATTGGCTGGTGGCGGAGGCGCGGCGGTTTGAGGGGCGCGGCGTGAAATTCACCGGCTGGGCCAGGCCTGGCGCCGAGGGATCGCTGGCGCGGGCCGGGCTGGATTTCGCGCGGGCGATGGCGCGGCGTGCCGAGCGTGCGGTGCTGGCGTTGCACGAGTCCGGGGAAGAGGTACCGGAGCCGGTGCGCCTGTTTTTCAACCGTCTTTCGGATCTGTTGTGGATTTTGGCAAGGGTGGAGGGCTAGTCCGCCGGTTTCACTTGGTCTCGGGCTTGGGGATTTCCTTGAAGTCTTCGGGAACCTTGCTGATGACGTAGGAAAGGACCTGGGCGATCTCTATCGGCGAGAGTTTCTGGCCCCAGGCTTCCATCCTGGCACCGTTGTTGCCGGTGCTTTCAGGCGGCGACCCCTTGTTGATGAGATTGAAAAGTCCCATGGGTTTGTTGGTGAATTTCCAAATGTGATCGTTGAGCGGCAAGCCGGGGAGTTGGATGCGCTTGCCCCCGCCGATGTCCTGGGTGGCGCTGAGATCCACGCCATGGCAGGGGATGCAGTTCTTGGTGAAGGTGGCTTGGCCTGCGGCGACAAAGACCGGATTGGCCGCCATCTCATAGACGATCTTGGAGTCGTCGAGGCCGTCCAGCAGCTTGTTGAGTTCCCTGAGCTGGGCCGCTTGCACGGCGAGGATTTTCTCCTGCACCGCCTGTTGCGGGGTCCTGAGCAGCGGGGTTCCGTAGTACACAAACCAGAAGCCGACAAAAAACACGATCGCACCATAGAAGGTGAAGAGCCACCAGTTAGGGAGTTTTTGGTCGAATTCCTGAATCCCATCGAATTCGTGCTCACGGAGGATGATTTCGCCTTTTGCTTGGGCAAATTGGCCGCGTTTGGGGTCGTCGCTCATGGCTTTGTGGGGAGTGAGGATGCGTCTTCAGTTGAGGGCGGCGGCGGGGCCTGTTCCTCGGTGCCTTCCAGCGGCAGGTTTTCCAAGTGCTCACGCTTCGCCTTGGGCATGCACAGCGCCCGAACGGTGGCGATCAGGAAAGCGCAGGCCACCACTGCGAACGAACCGATCACAATGATCCCGGTCCAATTCTCATAAATGACGCGTGTGAAAGCAGAGGCCAGCATGCCGAGATTAGGG
>Ga0118677_10004635_pt1 | contig 24861 bp, 16 predicted proteins | sample AliMusrvi5mmetaG_FD_86154 | JGI IMG/M metagenome (GOLD analysis project Ga0118677, IMG submission 86154)
TACCAGGCGGCTTCGCCCCAGCGGTTGGCTGCGGTTGCTGGCCGCTGGCCGTTGCGGTCGCCGTGTGTGCCAGCGCCAGGTACTTCCGCGTCACGTGCGTCTGAAGCAGTTGAAAGAACTCGGGCGACTGAATCCGCTCCCGCTGCTCCGGCAGCAGCCAGCGCATCGACTTTTCCCATTTTTCCAGCGGCGGGATTTCGATAGTCGTCCAGCCGGAGCGGGGCTCGCGGACGACAATCCCGTCCAGGTCGATGTAGCGGTCGTCGGTAAAGATGCTCAGTTCCACGTCGGCCACGGTGGCCTCGCCCTGGCGACGGCGGACCCGGATCTGCATGCTCCCCACGGGCCGTGCAACGGGCGCGGGCGCACGGGGCAGACCGATTTGCTGAGGCGAGGGGCATGGCTGCGTCTGGCCAGTCAGCTTGTCCAATGGGCTCTGAATCTGCTGCTGGCGGATGACGGCTACTTTTGTGTAAATTGTGGTTGTCTCAAGTCTGACATGCCCCAGAAGTTTCTGGATATACCTGATGTCGGTGCCGTGCTCAAAAAGATGGGACGCAAATGAATGACGAAGGCTGTGGCATGTCGCGTGCTTTCCAATGCCCGCGATCTTGACCGCCCGCACCATGGCCCGCTCTGCGGATCGCGGCGAGAGATGCCGACCGGTACGCTCACCGGGAAAGACATAATCGTCCGGCTGGAACGTCTTGGAGAGCTCCCGCAGGAGCGGCTCAAAGCTCAGGGGGAGCATCACCTGGCGGTCGGTGCGGCGGATTACCAAACCAGCGCAGCAGGCGTGCCAGGTCGTTGCGGTAGGTCTTGATCGATTTTTTGGCTGTAGAACCTGATCTTCATCTCGCGCACGATGATACGGACGAAATCGGCGGCCGTGGGTTTCTGGCGAGGCAGATCAACGACGGCATGGCTGGTAAACGAGGCCAGCGCCAACTGCATGATGTGAGCCCGGTCCAGGCTGGCCCGCCAGGAAGATGCACACAGGAACGAGAGGGAGCCGGCTCCCAATCACAGGCCGCCAGAGGTATGGTCCGGGGCATTGCCAGGGCGTGACGCTAAAGCCGAGTTGCCTGCGGCGGTCTGGCACTCCTCCGCAGGCAAGGAAATATGTCGCAGTCCCCTCTGATGGTGGATTTTGGTAACCTCTAATGTTGTGGCATTGCCACCGAGTGACCAATTTTTTCTTGACACCCCCTGCCGCGGCCCCGGTCCTCAGCCGTTAATTCCAGGCCCTCATCCGCCCAGCCGTTGTGCCCGACCAGAGCCGTGCGGGGTGACAGTTCGACCACGCCGGCCTGGGTGAGGTATGTCAGCTTCTGCGAGCCGCGAACTATCTCTGTTACCGCTGACTACCAGCAGGATACCACGGAACGCAGAGGAAGTCGTGGGATTGGCTGCTGTGCCCGAGTGCGCAACCGTTGCGCACCCTCGAAACGACTAATCCGTATTTTTCACCAATGTGTTTCCGCCAAGTGTGATTAGCGTCTTAGCCCGCTCAAGTCGAAAACGGATTCCTTGTTCTCTTGGAGCAGTTCTTCCATCGACAGTGCCTTGCGGCGGGCGGCCGCTTCTCGACCGAGCGCGGCCGTCAGCACATCGTCAACCGCGTTGGACACGGTCGGGTTGTCGCACCGGCCTTGCAGCACGTTGTCATAGAACGTGCTGATGTTCCGAATCGCGCCCTGGTCATAAAGGCTCACGATATTTCTCGCGCCGTAGTGCTTGGGACCGCCATGCAAGTAGGACTTGCCACGGTAGTTGATGACCGCAGTAGCCGTCTCGCCGTATGCCTTCAGGTCCAATGCCCAATCCTCTTGATTGCTCAACGACTGTCCGACATGCGTCCACAGGAGACCGTCGTCGAACTCATAGGTCAGATGATAGACCTCGCGAAAATCGTCACGCGGATTGCGCCGGCAAACACGGCAATGACCGCTGACACTAACCGGGCGGCGTCCCACGAGCCAGAGGACAGCGTTGATGATGTGGATATTGTTCTCGGTGATCACGTCGCCCGACAGCGCGATCGTCGACAACCAGCAGCCAGCCCGCAAGCGGTCTTCCTGGCCGTTCACGCGCGGCTCGGACCAGGGAGGCGAAATGCCCAGACTCTCGATATGCATGAGCCGGCCGACACCGCCTTCATGGACCCGCCGCACCACCTCGATGTTCACTGGATCAGTGGCCATCTGGTAATCGACCAGGTAGCATAGCTTCTTCTGAGTTGCCAGTTTGCCTGCCGCCTGGACGGCCAATGCGCTGGGGATGTCAATCGCCACCGGCTTGGCGGCATAAACGTGGCAGCCGGCGTCGATCGCCGCGCGGGCGTGCTCGGCGTGGAATCGCGGAATGTTCACGACGGCCACGGCTTCCACGCCGCTTTGCAGTAGGCGTTTGTAGCCATCCAGGCCAGAGAACCGCCTCGTTTTTTCCACTCCAAGCCGGTCGCCAACCTGCTGCGCGGACTGGTCGAAGTAATCGGCTACGGCATGCAACTCATAGCCGCCATGCTGCTTGAATAACTCGGCCAGCCATGGCCCGCGTCCGCCGCAGCCGATCAGACCGAGCCTGATCTTACGCGACAACGGTTTCGGCTTGGCGGCGTCAACCCTTTCATCAGCGGCCGGCACCGATGTGCCCAACAGAGTCGTCGAGACCCCGCCAGCCAGCGCACCTCCCAAAAAGACGCGACGAGAAGAACGATTGGACATCAACGGGTACTCCTTGACAAGGTTCCATCCGGATAGTCTCTCATTTCGACTACACTCGGGTATGCTCTAAGCAGCACCGCACACCAAAATTCTAAAGTGCGACGGGGATTAGCCCCAGGAAGGTGCCTTCATACAACGCTCCGCGAATGCTGATAGGGAGCGGATCGAGGTAGTAGGGAGCACAACTACCGGGCCGATACTGGCCGAGATCGTAGATACACTCGTTGGGTGGATAAACGCCCATGAAGTAAGGCACAAAGGGCACCGTGGCGAAGAAGCGAACGGCCGAGACTGCGGTCTGTTTGACTGGACCCCAGGTGTGGCCGTACCGCTCCAGTTGCTCGTCTTCAAAATAAAGCGGATTGTGGCAGGTGCCTGCCGCCGTCCAGGCAAAGGTAATGTTACGCCAATGACGCGGTTGCATCGGCGTGTCGTCCAGCGAGCATTCCGGCGGCAGGCGTTTACTCCCAGTTAGATCCTCCGGCTTGACGCTGATGTCGGCGGTGATTTTGCGAATGGATTTCAAGTCTCGCGGCGAAATACACTTCTCGGCCAGTTTCGTCTGTCCGGCAATCTGTTGTTCCAACGTCGGCAGCGGTGCCGCACTTGGCTCCGTGGGCGGCGTGATTTGAACTGGAAGTGGAGGCTCGGCTACCTGCGGCTTGGCAAGCGGTGGCAAGTCGGGACTATCGCTAAGACTCATCCTGGGAGGATTTGGAAGCGAGACCGGCTGAACCGTGCCCAACGGCAATTCTCCGCTGGTCTGTACCACGCCCGAATCGGCTGCGGTGAACGACTGTCGTCTGGACCGAAACGCGCCCTTCCACTGCACACCTGACTCGTACGGCAGGCCCGCGATCCCCGTCGGCCCTTTCCACTTGCTGTGTGAGAAAAGCCTTGACGTGGCGTGGTTCGCGACTGATGTCGAGGTGGTTGCCGTACTAGATGAAAATTCCTGGCGAGCCAAAGGAACTTCTGCCAGCGAATCACCCGAATCGTCGGAAACCAAATGCAACAAACTACCTGAAGTAGTAGAGGCTGGATCGCCACTGGCCAAGGTCAGCCGGGCGGCAGGCAGATCGTCAGCCAGCAGAGCAGGGGCGAATTGAGAAATGATGCTAGTGCTGAGAATAAACAACATCGCAGGCAGGATGCCTACGCTACGAGACGGCATGCCATTAAAGCCGTAGGGTGGGTGGAGTAGATGGTGCATTACGCGAACCGGTTCAGGGCAGCGATAAGCGTTTTCAAGTGATCGACTCCGAGCGTAATCCACTATTTTTACAGCGGTTCGCTTCACGCACCTTACAAGCTTCGATAGATCGAAAATTTTGTCAAAGCCCTTAAAGCGTTTCGCCGCCGGAGTATTCGGTTGAGTAGTTTGGCGCTTCCTGCGTAATGGCGATGTCATGAGGGTGACTCTCTCGTACACTGGCTGGTGAAACCCGTAGGAATCGCGCATCCGTACGCAATTCCTCAATCGTGCGGGTTCCGCAGTACCCCATACCAGCCCGCAACCCGCCAACAAGCTGATAAACGAATGCCCCCAACGGCCCCTTGTAAGGAACCCTTCCTTCCACGCCTTCAGGCACCAGTTTTTCGGTCGTGCGACCATCGCCGCTCTGGCGATACCGTTCACTCGATCCTTGCATCATGGCCCCCAAAGATCCCATTCCGCGATAGACCTTGAAGGTCCGCCCTTGGTACAGGATTCTCGCCCCGGGGCTCTCTTCCAAACCGGCAAACAGTCCACCGATCATAACCACATGAGCCCCTGCGGCAATGGCTTTGGTGATGTCGCCAGAATAGCGGATGCCGCCGTCGGCAATCACCGGAATTTCAGCTTCCTGGGCCACCTGGGACGCTTGGCTGATCGCCGTGATCTGTGGCACGCCAACACCGGAAATGACGCGGGTGGTGCAGATCGAGCCAGGCCCGATGCCAACCTTCACGGCGTCAGCTCCTGCGGCGATGAGGTCGCGGCAGCCTTCGCCCGTAGCCACGTTTCCGGCAATCACGTCGATATCCCACTCCTTCTTGATCTTGCGAACCGTTTCAATCACATTGACCGAATGACCGTGGGCACTGTCGACCACCAGTACATCAACCCCTTTTTCAATCAAACATGCGGCCCGCTGGTAGTCGTGAACACCAACTGCTGCACCGACCCTTAGCCTGCCTTGCCCATCTTTGCAGGCCTTCGGAAAGCGCCGCATCATATCAACATCTTTGATCGTGATAAGGCCCGTTAACCTAAAAGATTCGTCAACCAGCAAAAGCTTCTCCACCTTTTTTGCCATTAAAATCTTCTCAGCTTCCTCAAGCGTTACACTCCCCGTGGCGGTTACCAGGTTTTCCTTGGTCATTACGGCCGAGACGGGGATCTCCTGGCTCTCTTGAAAACGGAGATCGCGGCGCGTGAGGATGCCGATCAGGCGACCGTCGGCCAGGGTGATGGGCAAACCGGAGACGTGGAACTGGCTCATCACCTCACGGGCGTGGGCAAGTGTAGCATCCGGGGGGAGGGTTGCTGGATTGCGAATGATGCCGTTCGCGCTTCGCTTGACCTTAACAACCTCTTCAGCCTGCCGATCGATGGAGAGATTTTTGTGGACGACTCCTATCCCCCCCTCTTGGGCAAGGGCGATGGCCATCTCGCTCTCCGTCACGGTATCCATGGGGGAACTAAGCAAAGGGATATTGAGTCGAATCCGCCGCGTTAGCTGGGTAGTAACGTCAACATCCGCCGGCAGTACCTCACTGTAACGGGGTTCCAAGAGAACGTCGTCAAAGGTCAGGCCGAAGTGGTCGGTAATTTTGTCGCGCATCGAAGGCCAATCCTTGGTAAGTGATGCCGCAGAATACCTCAACTCCCCCCGCCCTTTTGGGAGAGGTGGCGGAGGGCGAGGAATCTTCAGGTGGCAATTTTGATAGAATGGGTCATTATGCCGCCCGAGATCAGAAAAGGAAAGGGCGGGAGTGCAGTGGTTCGTGGGGAGTGGTGCGGAATAAGTTGGCAATTTAGTAGAATGGACCTCCGAGTCCGTCCACGAAGAAAATGGACGGACTCGGAGATCCAGCTTACCAATTTATTCTGCACTTGGTACTTAGTACCTGTTTAACATTAACTCCGTGTTTTTGTGGTGCGGCCTTCCCGGCTGCATGTGCAGGCGAGACGCCCGCACCACAAGTTGTTTTTGGACGAGCACTTACTTCTGCCAGATCCCGTCCGTGTAGGTGGTCTTCCGGCGTGGCGGGCGTTTGCGGCCGAAGAGGCCGGTGCGTTCGGTCTCGGGCCGGCTGCCGTAGTTCACTAATTCCAGCGTGCTACGGCGAATAAGACGGCCGGTCGAGTCTGATTCCTTGGTCGTTTGCGAGACCACGCCGCCGGGAACATCGGCTGACGACATCGCCAAGGTGGTCGTCGAGCCTCTGGGCGTTTTCTGTAGCGTCTTAATGCAGGCCACGTTCTTCATCTCGGAGAGCACGCGTTGCGGCATATCGAGGGCCACAACCTCGGAGAGTGTATCGCTCAAGAGATTGGTTCCACTGACATCCGTTGTTTTGCTTTGTCGTCGCAGAATATAAGGAGACAAAGTATCAGAGAATAAGACGTTGACCGAAGTCCGACCAGCGGGACCGGTGACTTCAATTTGCTGGGACCGGCATGGAATCTTATGGTCTTCAATCGAAACCTCGACAGCAGCAGTGGGAAGGAACTTCACATCGCCACCGACCAATTCACCGTGGAATCCCTGCTTGAGACACTGCGGCTGGCCATCGAACTGCTTGCCGGCCACTTCCACACCGACTTCGACTTCCAGCACGACACCGTCGGCATCGATACGCAACAACGAGGTCTTGGTTTCCGTGATGTTTACGTCGATAACGTGGCCGCCTTCATCGAGCGATTCGGTAACGACGCGAACGAGTTTCCAAGCTCCTGGTTGGAAGCTGGCCCAGGAATGATGCCGCGCGGAAATACCGGCCTCATTCGCGGCACACCATGCTGCCCCAAGAGTCATCAGCACCAGACCTGTCAGGATCCAGCCTCGCCGTAAGTGCAAGTTTGTTGCGCTCCCTGAGAGAAAACGAAAGAACCGGCCGAGAAATCATCTCTAACCAGTCTAACTCGATGCTCCGGCAAGGAAAACGGCTTTGACGCAGTAAAATTCAAAAATACCGGATATACCAGGAGCCAACAACCGGTTGTAGGGGCTGGGAAAACTTGCGGGGAGGGTTAATCTTGGGAAAGAACGTAATTAACTGCTTTAATGATTACCGACAGGCGGAACATTAAGGGCCTTATCGGCGCTCGGGAAGCTATCCGCCTCGACCCGCTTCCGCAAAGCGGCTTCCCTATGCCCTGGGATCAAATCGGCCAATCCGTCCGAATTTCGATGAGAATCGCCCGACGATAGACAGCCTGCGGCCGAAAGCAGCGTCGCCGTTATCATAAACATCAACGTTATCCACGGAAGGATGCGGAATAATGATTGCTGACCAGTCACATTCGAGTCTCCGTGCTATTAGGGACGTGGTTGGGCGATAAAATCGCTGGCCGTCTTTACCTTCTTTGGTTCCGTACCAAAAAGGCTCCAAGAAGAACCTGGCGTTGAAGACGCCGCGCCGCCCGAGTTGGATGAGTTGTTCGTGGAACGGCAACCACTATTGGATACCACGACCACGCAGCACATGAGTAGCAGTGTACAGCAGCGATGAAACCAGGCAACAGACACACTCACGGCATAGCTCCTTTGCAAAGAGGTCGCCGGGGGGGAAGAAAAGAACTTGGGGCGGAGTATCACAAAAAATTCTGGCCGCGTCCAGAGCAATTATTTAGCTATTGGATTAGCCCTCGCCCCCTGCCCCTCTCCCAAAAGGGAGAGGTTAGTTTCTGGGAATAGCCTCTCAATTTGCTTTGGCAGCATCCGGAATCGGCAGCAGGCGGGCCAGCCAGCCGGTTTGCCGTGTGGCAGGGATGGGGACTTCGTTTCCAGGAACCAACGCCTGAATCAGGACGGCGACGGGTTGCGGCTGCACGACGGGTTGGATCAAAAACGCACGGCCGCCGGCAACGGCTACCGCACCCGGGATATCCGCACAGTGGCCGGCGATGCTGATGCCGCGATTGTCGATCCAGAGATCCAGTTCCATGCGATCGAAGGCCAGCGATTCGCCCCTAACAGGCAGTTGCGGCGATGGCTTTAATCGCAGGTGAGTTACCAAGGCAGCGAGCAGACTGCGGTCTAAGATACCTGGCCCGCAGACAATCCGGCCCGTTAGCTCGTCGATCCGGCCCTGTTGAAATTTAACCTTTTGAAGCGTGATGTCGGCCGATCCCACGATCGCGGCAGAGGTGTTTTCTCGGGCCAAGCGTCCCAAATCCACGCCGGACAATTGCCCGTTCAACTCACCAGACCAACCGCCCGGCGTGCTATAGGTCGAGACGTAACCCGTGAAACGGCAGTTAGATCCCAAGGCACGGACATCCTTGAGGTAGGTTGCCAGCAGGCGGCAGGGAACAGGGCTGGAGCCTGTGTCTATATCAAAGCTGTTGGCAGGCGGCGAGACCTGGCGGTTGCGCACGATCCGCATCCGCACCGGCTGCGAGGAATTAACTCCCGGAAGCCGGAAGGCCAATTGGGCTTGGATGCCGTTGGGCATCAGACCGACGCCTCCTTCGACCACCTGGAGAACCTGCGACTCGTCGCCACTGCGCAGCGTCCACTGGTCGGCAGTCACGCGGATTTCGATCTCCGGCCGGCCGCCTTGGCACTCCAGCCGGCGGCGCAGCACTTCGTGCAGTCGCTCCCAGGCATCTGTCGCCGATTCGGCCTGCGTGGCCGCCAGCACGATTGCCTGGCGAGTCTGCCCCGACGAGTCAGTCATCGATGTCCAGGTGGCAACCAGTTCGTTACAACAAAACAATTCCTGGCCGGTTTCCGGATCGGTGAGCTTCAATCCCATGTATCGCACGACGCCGGGCAGTGTGTGCTTCATCGACTCGATCGAGACATCAAGCCCCAGTTCCTGGCTGAGACGTTGCTCTTCCGCCTGCTTGTGCCACGGCAAGTGGCGAGCAATGCTCCAGCCGGTGACCGCCAAGGTAGGCAGCACGCACAGGCCCATGAAGACGGCCATGCAGATTTGGCGGCGGGTGCGGTCGTAGAGCGGGAACATCCGTGTCCCTTGTATCCCCTCCCTCGGCGAGAGCGGATTAACGTGAAGGGTGTAGTGCTTTACTCGTTCAACATCTTACGAGCCATCTCGTAAAACAGGTCCAGTCGCTGCTTGATTTCTTCCAAATTGTCACCGCCGAACTTCTCGACCACGGCACAGGCGATCTCGAAGGCCACGACGTTCTCCAAAATGCAGCTTGCAGCGGCCACGGCGCAAACGTCGCTCCGTTCATAGGAGGCCGACTCCGATTGCTTTGTCTGCAAGTTGACCGACTCCAACGGCTTGGCCAAAGTGCTGATCGGTTTCATTGCAACACGAAGCACCAGCGGCTGTGAATTGGTCATACCAGCCTCTAGCCCACCGGCGTTGTTATGCGTCCGGGTGAAACCGAGTGACCGCGTATGCGTCTGGATGGGATCAAACTGGATGGGGTCGTGGACCTGCGAGCCGGGTGTTCGCGCGGCCTGAAACCCCATGCCGATCTCAACGCCTTTCATGGCCTGCACCGCCATCACGGCCTGGGCCAGGCGTCCATCGAGCTTTTTGTCCCACTGAGTGTGCGTGCCGAGTCCGTAGGGCAGGCCCTCAACGCGGATCTCAACGATGCCGCCCAGCGTGTCGCCGGCCTTTTTGCAGCGATCGATCAATTCGGCGACCTGCTGATCGCGGGCGGGATTGAGCGTGTACAGGATGCTTCGGTCGCGACACTCGCGTTGTTCTTCCAGCAAGCCCGGTTTGGGCAGGATCTGCAACTCGCCGACCTGCACCACGTAGCCCAAGGCCGTAATGCCCAGCGGATCAAGAAGCTGCTTGGCCAAAGCCCCGGCGGCTACCCGGGCAGTGGTTTCGCGGGCACTGGCCCGTTCCAGGATCGCCCGAACCGAGGTCAGGTACTTGATCGAACCGCTCAGATCCCCATGGCCCGGCCGTGGCCGGTCGAGGTCTTCCATATGGTCGATCTTGAAATCCTTGTTGGGAATGAGCAGGGCAATAGGACTGCCCAGGGTCATTCCCCGCCAAACGCCGGAGAGGACTTCCACGTGATCGGTTTCGATGCTTTGCCGGCCGCCGCGACCATAACCACCCTGGCGGCGCACAAGCTCGGCATCAATAGCCTCGACCTTCAGATTGACTCCTGCCGGATATCCATCCACCAAGGCCACCAAGGCTCGGCCGTGCGATTCGCCAGCAGTTAGATATCGTAACATATTGACAGTTCAAGGATTGCGAGAAAGCGACCAAGTTCAATTTCGACAAGGAAACAGCCTATTCTACCGAGAAATTTGTGGCTCGGATAGGGCGATCTTTTAGGGAAAACTATTGAATTGGCTGTCGATAGTGTAGTAGGATGGACCACCGAGTCCGTTGAAGAGTTGTTATGGACGGACTCGGATGTCCATCCTACTACGAACGAGTGGCCTCGCGTGCAGACTCGCTATCGCCACATCAGGTCGTACCCCACGACGAAGATTCCGGCATCGATCAGAAGGTGGCTGACCCAGGGGCCAAGCAGCGATCCGCTGCGGTGATAGATCCAGGCCCAGACTGCACCGCCAATGGTTACGCAGAGGGAAAAGAAGATCGTTGCCAACGGCGATCCGCCGAAATAGATCGCCAGGAGGATCACATGGTGGGCGGTAAAGGCCAGGCTCGACAAGATGAGGGCCGCCGCGACCGGCATTAATCGCCGCAGGCCGCCAAAGAGAAACCACCGCCAATAATACTCTTCCAACAGCGAGTGGATCGAAGACAACAGGACGCCACCGAGGATGAATCGAGCCGGGCTGCCCATACCCAGCGCGGTCGCCTTTGCCGTAATCGGGCCGGTGGCGGCGGCCAGGTATCCAGCCGGCTTGAGCCATTGGAAATAGAGCAGCAACATCCCTGCGAAAACCGCCACACCCAACAAAAGACCTTCGGTCATCCCCGCAGTGCTCGGTCTTGCTATCGGGATCTTTTGCCGTCGGACCAGCACGACCCACAGCAGGGGGAAGGCGAACTGCAAGACTTTTTCCGCCGCGTAGGCTGCCTGAACTGCCGCCGATGGGTGCTGAGTCAAGACTACAAAGTAGAGCCAAGTGGCCAGACTCGGAAAGAGGGCCGCTGCCCAAAGAGCCGCTGCATCGGCAGAGCGCGAAACTCGGCGGGAAGGATCGGAGCAGTTCATGATCTGAAGGTCTCCCGCCCACCCAAGAAACAGTGGCACGCTGCCTTCCCAAGGGAAAGCAGCGTGCGGCATGTTTTCGTAGTGGGTCTATCCACGACTATTTGATGAACAACATTTCCTGATAGGTCGGCAACGGCCAGTGATCGTCGGCCACGATGCCTTCCAACTCATCGGCGGCCTTGCGGACAGTCAGCATCGCCGGCACGACTTTTGTCGAGTAGTAGGAGGCTTCTTCGAGCAGGCCGCTGCTGCCGTGATGGGCCGCAATCTTCTCCAGGGCTGCCGTGGTGTCCTGCAATTCCTTGACCAAAGCCGTCACCTTGTCGAGCGTATCGGTGTCGAACGTGTAGCCGATCGCCTTCAAGTTGGCGCAGGTCGCAGCTAACTCGCCTTGGTAGCGAATAGCTGCCGGGAAGATCATCGTCTTGGAAATCTCGATCATGAGCTTGGCCTCGACGTTGATCGTCTTGATATATTGCTCCAGATAGATATCCATGCGGCTCTCGGTCTCGCGCTTACTGAGCACATGGTACTTTTCAAAGAGCGCGATGATCTCCGGCGTACGCAGCGTGGGCAGCGAATCGACCGTGGTCTTTAAGTTTGGAAGACCGCGTTTGGCCGCTTCTTGGTGCCAGGCTTCGGTATAGTTATCGCCGTTGAAGACGATTGCGCCGTGCTTGTCGTAGATCTCCTTGAGCAGCGTCTGCACCGCGCCGGGCAGCTTGACGACATCGCCACACGTGGCCTTCTCCAGGGCCGTAGCACAATAATCCAGCGACTCGGAGACAATGGTGTTCATGGCCACCAGCGGACCAGCGATCGACTGACTGGAGCCGACCGCGCGGAACTCGAAGCGGTTGCCTGTAAAAGCAAACGGACTGGTGCGGTTGCGGTCGCCGGCATCCTTCGGTAGCGGTGGCAGCACATCGACGCCCACGGTCAGCGTGCCCTGGCCCTTGGATGACTTGGCGCCACCCGCCTTGATCTGTTCAAAAACGTCTGTCAACTGCTCGCCCAGGAAGACCGAAATAATGGCTGGCGGGGCCTCGTTGGCACCCAGGCGGTGGTCGTTGCCTGCATGTGCCACGACGGCTCGCAGCAAGGAAGAATACTTGTGTACGGCGCGGATTACGGCGGCGCAGAAGACGAGAAACTGCATGTTAGCATGCGGCGTGTGGCCCGGATCCAACAAGTTACCCTGACTGGAACTGCCCAATGACCAATTGACGTGCTTGCCGGAACCGTTGACGCCCGCGAAGGGCTTCTCGTGCAGCAGGCAGGCCATGCCGTACTTTTCGGCCACGCGGCGGAGCGTGACCATAACCAACTGCTGATGGTCCGTGGCTAGGTTGGCCGTCTCGAACACCGGAGCAACTTCGTACTGGGCCGGGGCCACTTCGTTGTGGCGGGTTTTGATCGGCACGCCCAGTTTGAACAGTTCGTGCTCGGCTTCCAGCATGAAGGCCAGCACGCGCTCGGGAATTGCACCAAAATAGTGGTCTTCAAACTCCTGGCCCTTGGGTGGTTTGGCACCGAAGAGCGTCCGGCCGGCGGTATACAGATCCGGCCGCGCGAAGTAGAAGTTACGATCGATGAGAAAGTATTCCTGCTCCGGCCCAGCGGTCGAGGCAACCAATGCGCCATCGCTATGGCCGAAGAGCTTGAGAACCCGTTGGGCCTGCGTGTTAATCGCTTGCATCGATCGCAGCAGCGGGGTCTTCTTGTCGAGCGCCTCGCCAGTCCATGAAACAAAGGCCGTGGGAATACAGAGCGTAGTGCCGTTGGGGTTCTCGAGAATATAGGCCGGGCTGGTGACGTCCCATGCCGTATAACCGCGAGCTTCAAACGTAGCGCGGATGCCGCCCGAGGGGAAGCTTGAAGCGTCCGGTTCGCCCTGGATCAGCGCGCTGCCGGAAAACTCGGTCACCGCGCCGCCGTTGCCATCGGGAACAAGGAAGCTGTCGTGCTTTTCTGCGGTCAGGCCGGTCAAGGGGTAGAAGACGTGGGCGTAGTGCGTTGCGCCTTTCTCAATGGCCCAGGCCTTGATGGCGGCGGCCACGGTGTCGGCGACCGAACAGTCGAGCTTTTCGCCTTTTTCAATTGTCCGCTTCAGTGACTTGAAGACCTGCTTCGGCAACCGCTTTTGCATCTCAGTCAAGCCAAACACGTTGGAACCATAGAGTTCGCTGGAAGGCGTTTTAGCGAAGTTCAACGGGGGCGAAATGGGTTGGTAATTCGTAACTGCTGCAATCGCCTGCAGACGCGACGTGCTGCCACTCATGTGCTTATTCCAATTTGTACTTGTATTAGGGAAACAAAAACATACAGCCAGACCTCAAACTGTACACGATTCCTGCGGAAAGTGGAAGAGGCTCTCGGAATCTTGCAAGATTTGCGCTAGGCCAATAATGCAACATTTCTGCAATCCGCTTGTTCGTTTTCTAGGCAATCCTTTACGACTGCGGATGATTTTTTCCGGTCGTTCTCAATCAGAACTAATAACTACTGTGCGTCACAAGTCTTTTTCTAGTAATGTATTAATAACATTCTAGACACCCCGGCAGGGCAACTTTTCAGCGAAAAAAACCGCAATCGGCAGACGAAATACTGTTTTAGGCAGTGACATTTGTGTCGCGCAGCAAGATTGGACTGCCCAAGATTACAGCAGGTATAATCCCAGAAATTTTGCCATCTGAAAGGATTTAATTCGGTTACTCGAGGACACTTGGTGGAAAAGGTGAAGCCGGCACCGAGAATTACGCGAGACAAGCCGAAAATATCGGGTGGTGAAAATTCCAGGTGGTCTTTACTGCGTCACCCGCTTGAGGTTAATATGCATGGAGAATTCTCAACCCGAGGTGAGTCAAGCGGCCTGGAGTCTTGGATGTCCACTACGATGTTTTTTGAGGGCAACGGCACCCTGACCCGGGGGGGGCATCAGGCCACCCGTTGCTCCGTTGAACTCCTCGGCCGCTACTGTACCATGCTCGACCAGCAGCGGTTAAGCTGGACTGAACACCACCGGCTAGTGCGGATGCTTGGATCGGGTGGGCAGGGGGTCGTGTACCTCAGTTTGAGGCGCGGCACCGACGATTTTACCCTCCCTGTGGCCCTGAAAATTTTTTCGCCCGAGCACTACGAAGACGACCGTGCCTACGACGAAGCCATGGGCCGCATGGCGGTCGTGGCCGCACATGTCGCCCAGATCCAGCAAGACAACCTGCTGGACGTGCATAACTGGGTTGATCGCAATCGCATTCGCCTGATGGAAATGGAATGGGTCAATGGCTACGACCTCAGCTTGTTGCTGACCCGCACGATGTTCGATCACATGCAGGGCCGTGTGAAGAAGGATCGCTGGAAATATCTCAATGAGGTGATCGTCACTGCGGGCCCCGTCCAGCCGCGACTTAAACCGGGCATCGCCATGGCTGTTGTTCGCGACTGTTTGGCCGCGCTGGCCGCGCTACACCGTGAAGGCATTGTGCATGGCGATATCAAGCCAGCGAACATCATGCTCAAACGGACAGGCAACGCCAAAATTGTCGATATCGGCTCGGCCTTTGAGATGGGCAATCCGCCGGCCCGCCGGACCTGCACGCCGACCTATGCCGCTCCCGAAGTCTTTGAAGGAAGCGAGTGTACGCCGCGGAGCGACTTGGCAAGCCTGGGTTATGTACTGATCGAAATGCTGGCCGGCCAGTCGCCTTTCGCCGGTCTGACCGGCTTTCGCGAATTACTGGAGGCCAAACGGTTCCTGGCCCAACGGCTACCGCATATCCTGCCGGAAGAAGTTGTTTGCAACGAATTGCTGATGACCTTCTGCCGTGGACTGATCGCGCCCGATCCGGCCCGGCGTTTTCCCAGTGCCGAGGCGGCCGATTTGGTTAAAGATGGCGCGGCCGCTTTCCACCGTCAATTGGTCAAAGGCGATTTAGCCTCCGAGTACGACAACGAGATTCGCACCTGGCTGGCCGAGTTAGCGGAATTGCCTCCCCAGTAAGAGAACTGGGGCGACAAATACTTGGGAGTCTCGGATGCGAAGCATCGTCGGATAGGTAAATAAGTCGTAGGGTATTCACTTGCCTTCAAACAAAGGCCAATTTCATTTAAGATTCGCAATGCAGGGCCGGTGCTCGCCAGAGGCTCGCTGATCCGACCCTACTCCCTACTCCCTACTCCCCGCCCCCTGCCTCCGACCACCCGATACGCCGAAATCGTTTGCCGCTTGCCGCGGAGTTGAATTTCGCCGAGTGGCTCACAGGCATAATGGCTCCGGACCGCCTCTTGAGTTGATTGGCCGATCACAATCTGGCCGGGCAGTGCTACCGATGTCTCCAAGCGGCTGGCAACATTGACCACGTCGCCAATCACCGTGTAGGATTTGTGCAGCGGAGAGCCGATATCGCCGGCAATCACGCGTCCCGAATTGATGCCAATGCGCAACTGCAATGCCGGCTCATGCGGACGCAACCGATTCAAGTCGTCGAGCGTTTGTTGCATGGTCAAGGCCGTGGCCACGGCCCGTTGGGCATGATCGGCTTGCCGTAACGGGGCACCGAAGACCGCCATCACGGCATCGCCGATATACTTATCCAACGTGCCATCGCGATGAAAGACATTGGCAGTCCATCGCTCGAACACGAGGTTCAGCACGCGCACCGCTTCGGCCGCCAACCAACTCTCGGCAAGTGCGGAAAAACCGGCAATATCGGCAAATAGCACGCTCACATCGTATTCATCGGCCAGCATCTCTTCTTCCTGCCGCGGAGCGAGCTTCATGATTTGCTCAACGACCTGCGGCGAATTGTAGCGGGCCAGGCGGTCGCGCATCGTCCGCTCCCGTGCGACATCATTGCGGAGAGAGATTTGCACAATGCCTGAAGCGACCATCAGGCCCAGCACGGTCAAAACTTCCAAATCGCGACTGTTCAACGGCCCGACGTCCCCCTGCGAATCGACATAGATTATGCCCGTCACCTGGCCTCGATGATAAAGCGGCACGCAGATGGCCGAGCGGATGCCCATCTGCTGAATGCTGGCTGCAGCGTGAAAACGAGGGTCGTCGGCGACGCTGGCCACCAGCATGGCCCTCTGCGCGCGGACGGCTTCGTGCAAGATGCTGCGGCTGATCAGAAACGGCCGTGAAACCCATGCGGCCTCCTCTCTCCCTGCTCCCCACTCCCCGCTTCCCGCTCCCCGCCTCACGCTCTCTGCTCCCCGCTCCTGGCTGAAACAGCGCGGCTGAATCTCGCCGGAATCCTGATCGACCATGCAGACCACGCCCCTGCGTCCCGGTAGATGCTCGGCAATCAGGTTCACGACCTGTTGCAGCATTTCGTCGAGATTTTCATGGGCCAGCAGGATCTCGCCGGCCGATTTGAACATGCCAAGAACCGGCAGTTGTGGCGCGCTTTCAAAGAGGGATTGTCCGAAGGCATCGGGCAGAGCCAATATCTTGCCTGCCGCGTCACCCGAACGCAGTTCGACCGTGGAGCGTTTTCCCCGACCGGATTGGCCCAGAGTCTTCGATAGTTCGCAGAGGTCGATGCTGGCGACGACGCTGGTCGCTCCCGATTCTTCGCTCAGAATCGCTTGAAGCGGCATGGGATCGGAAAATTCCGGCAACCAAAATTCCAACAGCGTCGGTTCCCTAGCGTCCGGCGCCAGAACAATCCGATCGCCATGCGCGAGACTCTGTCTGGAAACCCGCTCTCCATTCACGGCAACACCCTCGCGACTCCGCAGATCCAGGATGATCCAGCCGTCGGAGTCGCGAAGGATTTCGACATGTTTGCGAGAGATGTGCGGCGAGTCGAAGGAAACGTCGCACACCATGCTACGTCCCAGAACAACCCGTGCCTGGTCAAACCGGCGAACGACGGGACTTCCGGCGATCTGATAGACGAGTTGAAATTCATTGCCCACTTAAGGTTCCTTGCAAGCCAATACTTGAATGTAATCCGCGGTTTCAAGCCTTCGACCGGTGCCGCCATGCGCAGCCGAGCAACCCAACGGCACCAACCGCCAACAGAGCCAGCGTGGAGGGTTCGGGAACCATTGGCACATCTGGCACGAATGTCAGATTTAGAATCGGAATTTCAAAGGCACCACTCTTCCCCTCATCATAGTACATGAGGTTGATACCCGTCGTCAACATTGTCCTGACAGTAACTTGCACGCCAAACCTAGGGTGGATATTTCCGCAGCTAGCTGGCGTGGTCAACTCGCATGCCACCCGCTAGAATACCAGCATGTTCCAACTCGCCTCCCCCTTCCAGCCCGCTGGCGACCAGCCTCAAGCCATCGCAGAACTCATCGCAGGTCTGCGCGATGGCAAAAAAGAGCAGATCCTCATGGGCGTGACCGGCTCGGGCAAGACATTCACCATGGCCAATGTGGTCCAGGCCATGCAGCGGCCGACCTTGGTCATGTCGCACAACAAGACCCTGGCGGCCCAACTCTACTCGGAATTCAAAGAGTTCTTCCCGCGGAACGCAGTCCATTATTTTGTCAGCTATTACGATTACTACCAGCCCGAAGCTTACATCCCGCAACGCGATATCTATATCGAGAAAGATGCCGCGATCAACCAGCAGATCGACCGGCTACGACTGGCGGCCACCAGCGCGCTGGTCAGCCGCCGCGACGTGCTGGTCGTGGCTAGTGTGTCGAGCATTTACGGACTAGGCTCGCCGGAAGACTATCGTGCGATGATGGTCGGCTTGAACGTGGGCAAGGTTGTCGATCGTGACTTCCTCCTCAGCAAGCTTGTCGAGATTCAGTACGAGCGGGCGGACTTTGAATTCCAACCGGGCAAGTTCCGCGTCCGCGGCGATTGCGTCGAAATCTGGCCGAGCTACGAAGAAGTCGCCCTGCGGGTCGAATTCTGGGGCGACGAGATCGAGCAGCTATCAATCATCAATCCGACCAGTGGCGAGGTAATCGACCGCAAGGAGGAATTGTTCATCTATCCGTGCAAACACTTTGTCTTGCCGGAGGAACGAATTAAGGGTGCCGTGGAAGATATCAAGCGCGAGCTGGAAGAACGGCTGGAACGTCTCCGCCTGGACGGCAAACTCTTGGAGGCCCATCGGCTCAACGCGCGGACGCGATTCGATATCGAGATGATGCAGGAGGTGGGCTACTGCCCGGGCATCGAGAACTACAGCCGGCCCTTGAGCGGGCGACCGCCTGGCTCGGCACCGGAAACGCTCTTCAGCTACTTTCCCGACGATTTTCTGTTGCTGGTCGATGAGTCGCACGTCAGCGTGCCACAGATTCGCGGAATGTATTTCGGCGACCATAATCGCAAAGTGACGCTGGTCGAGCACGGATTTCGTCTGCCTAGCGCGCTGGATAATCGGCCACTGCGATTTGAAGAATGGGAAAACCGATTCAAGCAGGTGATCTTCGTCTCGGCCACGCCGGGGTTGTATGAATTGGGCAAGACGGGCGGCGAGGTGGTCCAGCAAGTGATTCGGCCGACGGGCCTGCTAGATCCTGAAATCGAAATCGCCCCGGCACGGACCCAGGTGCCGCATCTGCTGGAACTGATACGCCAGCGCGCCAAGGTGGGCGAACGGGTGCTGGTAACCACGCTCACCAAGCGACTGGCCGAGGATCTGTCGGCGTATTTCAGCAAGCAGAACGTCCGTTGCAAGTGGCTGCATAGCGAACTGGATGCCTTCGAGCGGGTCGAACTACTCCGCGATCTGCGGCAGGGGCATTTTGACGTGCTCGTGGGCGTGAACCTCCTGCGAGAAGGACTCGACCTGCCCGAAGTCTCGCTGGTGGCAATCCTCGACGCCGACAAGGAAGGCTTCTTACGGAGCGAAACGTCGCTAATGCAGACGATCGGCCGATCGGCTCGCAACGTCAACGCCAAAGTGCTCCTGTATGCCGACAAGGTGACCGACTCCATGCAGCGGGCGATCGACGAAACCAGCCGCCGCCGTGAGTTACAGCGGGCCTACAACCTTGAGCACGGCATCACGCCGGAGACGATCCGCAAGGCGATCCACTTAGGCATCGAGTCCGAGGCGGCTGCGCATGCCAAGTCCTACGCGGCCGTGGGCCAGGGCGACGAGGCCCAATATATTACAGAAGAATTCCTCGCCGAGTTGGAAGTCGAGATGATGGCTGCGGCCGAGGCATTGGAGTTTGAACGGGCCGCTGCTTTGCGCGATCGGATCCAGAAGATGCAGTCTCAAATGGGCAAGTCGGTGGCCGAGGCCGAAGTCGAACACGCCAAACGCAACCACCGCGGCCGGAAGAAGCCACAAGCAACAGGCGGACGAATTCCGCGACCCAATCGTGGGGTGTAAGCGGCTGCCAAAGTCAGCTTATCTTGGCCCTCTTATGCACAGTTTGGGAAGGCTTGCTGAAAGTGGCCTGTAGATCCTAGAATAAGAGGCGAAATCTTCAGGACGAATGACAAAAACTATGGCAGACGACTATTACAAAACACTTGAGATCGCCCGTAACGCCTCGCAGGCCGATATCCAAAAGGCTTACCGGGATCTGGCACGCAAGCATCATCCTGACATGAACCCGGATAAACCCGGAGCGATCAAGAAATTCCAGGAGATTCAGGCCGCCTTCGATGTGCTTAATAGCCTAGAAAAACGGGAAATGTACGACCGCTACGGCAGCTCGTTTGAAACCATGGGGCAGGGTGGCCCTCAGGCTGCAGGCTGGGGAGCCGGGCCGAGTGGCGGGAGCAATCCTGAAGATATCGACTTCGGACAGTTCTTTGGCGATCGGTTTGGAGAGGGTGGGGGGGGGTTGGGTGACATTTTTTCGCACTTTCGCCGCTCCGCTGGCCGTGGCACCGGCGGCAGTTCAAAACGCCGCGGTGGCGATGTCGCCTCCGAAATGACCATCCCCTTCGAGACCGCCGTCAGCGGCGGCGAAATTCAGTTGAGTCTCCGCCGACAATCCGGTGAGACGGAAACGATCGTGGTCAAGATTCCGCCGGGCATTGAAGGCGGAAAAAAGATGCGGCTTCGCGGCAAAGGTGAGCCAGCGCCTGGTCGCGGTACCGCCGGCGACCTAATGCTGACAATCCACGTTGCCCCGCATCCGTTCTTTTCCCGCAAGGGCAACGATCTTCAGGTCCGCCTGCCGGTCACGCTTGGCGAGGCCGTGGCCGGAGCAAGTGTCGATGTGCCGACACCCAGCGGGACGGTCTCCCTCCACATTCCGCCGGGAACTTCCAGCGGTAAGAAACTGCGGATCAAGGGGCATGGCGTGCTGCCGAAGAATGGTGCCAAGGGCGACTTATTGGCCGAGGTATTGATCGTGCTTCCCGCCAAATTGAGCGAGGAGGATCGGGAAACCATCCGTCAGATTGACAGTCGATCTCCTAGCGATCCGCGGCAGGCCTTGCGGTGGTAAAATGGGCAACCAACGATTTCTCCACGTCTACCGCATCACCCGTGGCGCGGAGTTTCAACGGGCCTACCAGCGTCGCCTGACCGCCGGGGACAACCGTCTGTTGGTTTTTGTCTATCCCAGTGGCATGGCACACCCGCGGTTGGGGCTTTCCGTTTCACGCAAGGTGGGTGGTGCCGTGGTTCGCAACCGCTGGAAGCGATGCATCCGCGAGGCATTTCGTCTATCGCGCGAGCAGTTGCCCCTCGGCGTCGACTTGATCGTCATTCCCCGGCCCGACGCCGTACCAGAAACAGTAGAGCTTCAGGAGTCGCTGGTGCGGCTGGCTCGCAGGGCGGCGAAGAAGATCTGACAAGTAACCATGCAATGCAACTGGCTGACCGCGATCTTCCGGGCGATTCTCCACATTCCAGCGTGGATTTTAATCATGGTAGTGCGTGTCTACCAGTATACGCTTAGCCCAGTCTTGGGCCGTCATTGCCGCTTTCATCCTTCCTGCAGCACCTATTTCATCAGGGCCGTGCAAAAGTACGGTGCTATCCGCGGCGCGTGGCGAGGAATCTGGCGCATCTGCCGCTGCAACCCCTGGAACCCCGGCGGCTACGATCCACCGTAGGACCGGATCCTTCTTCAGAAAAAGGTGGAAGAATGGAAGGAGAACAGGGCTTAGTGAATCGAACTGGCGGCGTTCTGAAAAAGGCTGTTGGTTTTCGTCCCGAATGTCACGATTGCCACGAAGCAGACGAGAATGACCATGGCCAGCATGACGGCATATTCAACAGCGGTTGGACCGTCTTCCGCAGCCATAAACGACCACGCGGCCAAAGCAATTTTTCTCATGGATGCGCCTTTACCCTGGCGGACAATGAATAACGCGAATCGCTACATTTAGCCTCTACAACCCGAAACCACCTTTCGGAACCCTAACCGAACCGTCGATCGGGCAGCATCTCGCGCTCCGAAATATTGTGCGCACAAGTCTGCCTAATTGACCATAGCTTTAGAGAACCCCGTGGTCAACGAAGCACTTGATAAATTGCAGACTTTTGCGGCTTTTCGTGCTCTTTGCGCCGACTCTGCCACTGAATCCGTTATTGTCGGATCAAAGCGATAATAGTTAACCACCCGCCAGGGTACTAAGTCAGGCCGATCGTGAGTACATGTTGCCCGAGCCTGACCTTAACAGACACTGTCAGGCTGGAAAGCACGCCCGTCGATGCCATTGCCGATCTATGGGCAGTGCATGAAAACGACGCTGGTCACCGTGGCCAATTGCAATTCTCCCTGCGCGACTTACAATTGGCAATCTGATTCTCTCCCACCTCAACCAGCCAAACCCGCACGATGTCCGCGCGTTCCCTGCCAAACCGCCTTTGGTATCAATTTCTGCGATTTCTGATCTGCTTGGCAGGCACATTGGCCTATCGGCTCCGATATAGCGGCCACAAGAATATACCCAAGACTGGGCCGGTGCTGGTTGTTTCCAATCACCAGAGCCACTTTGACCCGCCTCTGATTGGTGCTGGCTGTTGGCGGCGAATGAACTATCTGGCTCGGGCGACGCTGTTTCGCTTCGCACCTCTTCGCTGGTTGATTCGCTCGCTGGACGCGATTCCCATCAACCGCGATGGGCTAGGGCTTAACGGCATCAAGGAGTCGCTCCGCCGCCTGAAGCGTGGCGAAATGGTGCTGATCTTCCCGGAAGGCACGCGCACCCGCGACGGTGAAATGGCTCCCTTCCGCCCAGGGTTTACCGTGCTGGCCGCCCGGTCAAAGGCATGGATTCTGCCCATTGCCATCGAAGGTGCATTTGACACCTGGCCTAGATCGCGGAAATTGCCCAGATGCGGTACGATCCATATCCATTACGGCGAGCCTATTCCGCCCGAAGTAGTCGCGAACTGCGACGAGCGAGAACTGATGGCTGAAGTCGAGCGGCGAGTCCGCCAGTGTCACGCTATTCTGCGAGAACATCCGGCATTTGCCGGAAAGAACAAGCTGTTATAGGAGGGGCTGGTAAAGATCCCCCGAAATTATGGATGTAACACCCCATTGCGTTGTGTTTTCTGGCGGTTGACGAACCAATAGCCCTTCGGTTCGGGATGCAACCCTATCAGGGTGGGTCGAGCGAAACGAGCACCATCTACTCTATTTTGGCCCACATTCGGCAGGCTCGCTGCGCTCGTCCCGTTACGGTGCATATCCTGGCCAGTTATTTGCTGCCGTTGCCAAATTTATACCATGCCTGTATAATGGGCGATTCTCGATGGTCCGCATGGTAGTTCCTGGGTGCCGGGAACGGGACGAACGAGTAGTCTTTTTGTGTGCGTGTTTTAGATACGGAATCGAATTCATGGTCAATCGTAACCTCATCCGAACGCTGGACCTTTCTGAGGAGGAATGGCAGCAGGAACTCAATGAAGCCCTGGAAGCGGCACTGCCGGAAGAACTGGACTGGGGAACTCAGGAAGTAGCGGTCAATCAGATCGTTCAGGGGCGCGTTCTGCGAACCGAGGGTGACGTCGTCCTGGTCGACGTCGGCTACAAGAGCGAAGGCATCATCTTTCGTAGCGAGTGGGATGAAGGCGAAGAGTTGCCCGTGCCGGGGCAAATGATCAAGGTCTTGATCGAGGATGTCGAGGACATCCACGGCCTGGTCGATGATTCTCGCGGTATGATCACCCTCAGCAAGCGCAAGGCTGAAAAGATCGAGGCCTGGTTGTCGGTCATGGATTCGGTCCACGAGGGCGATGTTGTCACGGGCGTGGCGACTCGCAAGATCAAGGGCGGGTTGCTGGTCGATATCGGCGTACCGGTCTTCTTGCCGGCCAGCCAGGTCGACATTCGCCGTCCGGCCGACATCGGTGATTATATCGGGCGGACAATCCAGTCCTTGGTACTCAAGATCGACGAAGCCCGGCGCAATATCGTTGTCAGCCGCCGTGCCCTGATCGAGGCCGAACGGGCCGAAAAGAAAGCTCAACTGCTCGCCGAGTTGGAAGTCGGCCAGCGTCGCAAGGGAGTGGTCAAGAACATTGCCGATTTTGGCGCGTTCGTCGACCTGGGCGGCATCGACGGCCTGCTGCATATCACCGATATGAGTTGGGGTCGCATCAACCATCCGTCCGAGATGGTCGCCATCGACCAGGAAATCGAAGTCCAGATCTTGCACATCGATTACGAGAAGGAAAAGATCGCCCTGGGCCTGAAGCAGAAGTCGGCCAGCCCCTGGGAAAATGTCCCCGCCAAGTTCCCTGTCGGCACGCAAATCAAGGGCACGGTAGTCAACGTCATGAGCTACGGCGCCTTCGTCAAGCTGGAAGAGGGCATTGAGGGCCTGGTGCATATCAGTGAAATGTCGTGGACCCGCCGAATTAGCCATCCCAGCGAACTAGTCCAGGTTGACGACGAGATCGAAGTCGTCGTGCTGAAGATCGACAAGGAGAAGCACGAAATCTCTTTGGGCATGAAGCAAACCCTGGAAAACCCCTGGGACCGCGTGGCCGACCGCTATCCGCCGGGAGCCGTGGTCAAGGGTACGGTCCGCAACCTCACCAACTACGGTGCTTTTATCGAGATCGAAGAGGGCATCGACGGCCTGCTGCACGTCAGCGATATGTCATGGACCCGCAAGATCAGCCATCCCAACGAAATGGTCGAGAAGGGCCATGTGTTGGAATGTCGCGTGCTGAGTGTCGATCAGGAACGCCGCCGCATCGCCCTCGGCATGAAGCAACTAACCGAGGATCCCTGGGCTACCGATATTCCGCTGAAGTATCAGCCCGGACAGGTCGTCAAGGGTCCGGTCACGAAGATCACCAATTTTGGCGTCTTCGTCGGTCTTGAAGACGGCCTGGAGGGTCTGTTGCACATCTCGGAACTGGCGGACCATAAGGTCGAAAACCCCGAGGATGTGGTCAAGGTCGGTGAGGAGATTGAAGTCAAGGTTCTTCGCGTCGATGCCAACGAGCGGAAGATTGGCCTCTCCCGGAAGCGGGTCGAGTGGGCTGCGGAGGAAGCAGCCGACGAGCAGGCCGCCGCTTCCAGCAAGTCGCAATCTTCGACCCCGCCGACCGAACTCAAGGGTGGCGTTGGTGGTGGCTCCGGTCCGCTGATTGCTCCCCGCGTAGCCAAGCCCGAAGGCGAAGAGTTGGCCAAGCCCGAAGGTTTAGAGTTGGCCAAGCCCGAGGGTTTAGAGTTGGCCAAGCCCGAGGGCGAAGAGCTTGCCAAGCCCGAAGGCGGAGAATAACGTCGATAAATTTATTTCGACGATACTGCGACCCCGTCGGCTAAACCCAAGTTCCGAGGTTTGGGGCGACGGAAGTGCCTGTGATCAAGGCACTTCCGTTTGTTTAGAAATGCAATTTGTAGTCATGTAATATGCTGGAA
>Ga0118677_10004637_pt1 | contig 24852 bp, 20 predicted proteins | sample AliMusrvi5mmetaG_FD_86154 | JGI IMG/M metagenome (GOLD analysis project Ga0118677, IMG submission 86154)
GAGTCGGAGTGTTTCTAATGATTTGTGATCCAGCTTACGTCCGTCTTGCTTCGACATGACCCACCTTAACACTTCTATTGATGTAGTCTATACCAAAGACTAGTCAGTAATTATGTTTTTTTGTTGTTTACTTAATTGTTGAAACCTGGTTTCAAAAATTGATTTTGCCATCTTATGAAGAAGGGTAGTTTTCTTGGGGAATGAATATTCCGGTTCTTGAAAACGACCATCGACTGGCTCAAAAACAACAAGCTGAAATCCCCCATACTTTTCCTCGTCCGTAATCTGCGCCTCAATGGTGTATCCTTGTCCCAACGGCATAGCTACAAATTGTTTTACAGTTCCGTCTCCAGAATTAATACCATCCAGCCACTTTTGTTTTGGAACTACTACATAATCCTGGCTGTGTCCGGATAGCTTTTCGGAGTATGATTTTCCCGTGATTGCGTTGATCTGACCCACACACACCTTAGCAATGGTTGGACACCACTCCTCGCCCTCAAACTGAATATACAATGCCTCTCGTTGATATAGCGGGATAAAAAATCCTCCATCATCCAGCCAACGCGGCGGAACAGTATCGGCGTAGTCTTCCACTCTGTGAATTGGGAATGCTCCCAAACCTGCGGGCAGCGGATAATCGTTGCCATCTTCTGGAACTCTTAGTGTCCGATGGAAGGATATTTTAGTTTTGCGGCCGATTCTTAACGTTTGAAAAATTTCGGAACCATCTGTGTCGATGACCAATGCCGGAGGATCGTTTTCAATTGTGTTGAGTTCGTCTTGCATTTGGGATTTCGCAACGAAATTCAATTAGTCTAGGGCATTGAGAAATTCCCCAGCGTTCATGAAACGCTTCTTCGGATCTCTCATCAGCGCCTTGTCGATGACGGCGGCAAGATCCTTCGACAGCCCATACATGCGGTCCCGGATGGGCACCGGGTTTTCGTTGAGTATAATATCGATGGGGTCGCGCTTTGGATCGAAGTGGTATGGGAATTTTCCGGTGAGGAGTTGGTAGAGGGAGGCTGCGAAGCTCCATACGTCGGAGACAGGCTTCACGTATTTGAAGTTGGTGATTTGCTCCGGTGGCATAAAGAACGGTGTGCCGGCATAGTTGCCGGTCATGCTCATGCCGCTGAGGCCGGCTCTCTGAAAATTCTTGGCCAGTCCGAAGTCGGAAATCTTGGCGAGATTGCGGTGCAGCAGAATATTCTGAGGTTTAATATCTCGGTGGACGAAGCCTTCTTTATGTGCGGCGGCTAGGCCTTCGAGGGCTTGGATTGCCCACGGCATTAATACGACGGGTGAAATCGTGCCGCCGCATGCCTTGGCAACATCCGCCAGGGAGCCGCCACCGCAGTATTCCATGACGAAGAAGAAGGTGCCTTGGTCCGAGCCGCTGTCGAGGAAACGGACAATATTCGGGTGCTTGAGCCTGGCGATGACCTGCATTTCGCGTTTGAAGTGCTCAATGGCGCGGGGTTCTGCCTGGGCCCGCGAGAGCATGAGTTTCACGGCAACGAGCTCACCGCCGGATTTTGGGGTGGCGAGATACACGGCTCCGCAGCCGCCACGACCGAGTTCTCTTTGCACCGTATAATCGGCGAGAGTGAAAACCGCTTTATCAGGGCTACCGAAGATGAGCTGGCGCATGGCCTCGGGCGAGAGACCGGACAGGTCACCTTCTTGGAGGGCTGCGGGCACCACCTCGGCGTCCGGCTCAGATTCAAGACGTATTTCGATGGTCGATTGGCCGACTGTGATGCGGTCGCCGTCTTTCAGGTCGATGCTAGGGTATTGGCGGAGCGCGCCTTGTTCCGGGGTTTCACCTTTTTCGCGGCCGCCGCATTTTTTCCCGTTCACGTGGGTGCCGTTCATGCTGCCGAGATCGCGCAGGGATGCCATGGGCGGGCAGGCTTCAAGCAAGAAATGGTGGCGGGAAACTTGCGGGTCGCTGGGAACGCAGAGGTGACAATCCGGCATCCGACCGAGCAGGAAAGTATCGTGCTCGGTGAGGGAGAAGGACTGGGAGGTGCCGTCTGAACAACGGACCTCAAGATGGACGGTGGCGGGCATGGGACGATCTACTGGGGGATTACGGTTGAGACGAAAAATCGTCAACCTGTTGTGGGGAAGATGGGAGGCGAGACTCACCCCGGGCGGCCTGCGGCAATATGCCACAGCAACTTTTCAAGAGACCCAAAGTATCTATGCCCCGAAAACCCATCGATTCGAGGTTCTCGCGGAGGGTGGTGATGCAGGCTCCGGCCAGTTTGTGGGCGGCTTGTTTGGATATGCCGAGAGAGCTGCCTATTTCGCTGTAGCTTTTGCCATCGCGGATTCCTTCAGCCACGAGGCGTAGGCGGGGTGAAAGCGTGATCATCGCCTGTTCGAGGCGTTTCCCGGATTCGAGAGCGGCGGCTTGATCGACTAGAGGTCTGTCGCTGGCGGGAACTTGTTGCACACGGGCTTCCGGAGCGGTGGCGGATTGGGTGATGGGAAGATCAAGGTCGTAAACGTGGTGCTGATGGTGCCTAACTTGACGCTCGTAGAGATCGCGCAAGGCGTTTCGCATGGAGTGGGCAGCGTATGCTGTAAAGTCGCCCTTGGCGGGATCAAAAAGGCGGGCTGCATGAGCGAGTGCTTCCTGTGCGGCAAGTTCGATCTCGGCGAAAGGAAGGCCGGGAATATTTTCAAACTCCCGGGCGATTCTAGCCGCGAGAGGAAGGAGTTCATTTACCCTTTCGTCCATGATGGTGAGAAGAGTTAACTTTTAAATCAACAATATCGAAGACGCATTCCTTGTGTTTCGAAATCAGATTGCCACACGTCATAAAAGACAAATATAGCCCAGACTCAAGCTCTTTCCATTTGCTGCTTTTTATGGAATTCTGGAACTCAGGGTGAGTGCGCTTCTAATGGTTCAAGGTGGCGGCCGATGCACCGAAGAAATCCGCGAGCTCCTGATCAGTTGTCCCCAATCGGCACAGTTTCACGGCTTGTTCTGCGTATCTGCCACGATACGATGACGGCTAGCCCAAAGCGGTTTTTTCCTTCATCGGTTTCATTTCTGGGTCGCAAGTGTTGTGTTTTCTATGCATGTCCAGAGATTAGCGGCGGAATGCCGGACGGGGCAAATGGGCGGAGTGGTCCCCGATATCCGAAATTTTGGTGCCAGATTTCTTCATGGCTTTCCCGATTTTCCAGCCCGACCTTGAGCGCGACCATGAGGAGAGTTCTTGTGTAATTCTGCCTTCTGCTTCTGCTTGCTCATAACATTATTGCTGTGTTGTATCACCGCGGTGGAAATTCTTTCCTCTAGCAAGAAAATGATAAAACATTGATCATTATAACGAATTATTTATACGTATTTCACAAAATAGCTGCCAAGTCCTGAGCCTGCCGCAGGCCCTGAGCGAAGTCGAAGGGACAAGGGCCTGCCGCATGAACCCAAGGGCATCCCTCCCATACGGCGGGTCCAAGGCGCGCTGGAAGTGGAACACGCGGCCAAAACATTGTTAGGGCGCCTATTTGCAACGTTCAAAGGAACGAGCGAGGGGCGAGCCCCAACCCTTATAGATTCAAGGATTTTCAGCATTACAGCCGAATCAGGAACGGGCACTGCAACGACCCAACAACGGACAAGGAACGGACAAGGAACGACTAACCACACTGATATACTGAAATACTGAGTACAAGAACACACACACAACAGAGCAAGCACGACCGCAAATCAACGCTGGGACCGGGGACGGGCGAAATCGGAACCCACAGCCGTCCCATCCGCGTACAATCATCCACCCAAAAACCACTTCCCCAGCCAAGAAAAGCGGCGGGTAGCTGCAACACACACCCGCCTCCTTCGCGCCTTGGCGGCTTTGCGCGAGAACCTCTTCATTCAAAATTCCCTGTATCTATAAGGGTTGACTGAAGAAATTCCCCCCTACAGGTACTCTCATAATTCGGGGACCATTGGATAAGATTGGAAGCAGTCAGATCATGGTGAAAATGCCGCGCACTATGAATGTCCGCCCAGTCAGCCACAGCGATCAGAATATCCGGTTTCCGTCATGGGCAACAGCCACCCGGGTGAAAGAAACCCATCTGGTCAAGCGTTTGAGGTCACGCAGATGGACACTCCGTTGTTTTCCCGAGATAATTCCTCTTTGATCACAACCCACCCATGAAGCCAACCCTACTTCTTACTACTTTGTTGGGTGTTATACCCCTTTCCGCCCAGGCCGGTCATTTCTCCGGTGACTTCGTGGATGGGGATGGCGACGAGCCCACACTTGATTCGATCAATGCGGCCTTTGAATCGATTCGTCCATCGGCGCGCATGATTAGCCTGCCCTTGTTTTATAAACGGGATTGGAACGGTTTTGTGGAAGGTTCCTCGTGGCCGTGCTGGTGGACGCAAAACTCGTTCGGTGCCACCTATGGCATGCAACCTTTCATGGGCGAGGAACCCTACGCCTCATGGATTGCCAATGCGCAGGATTTGTGGTTTCGACTGATGGGCGATGGCAAACGGAGGGACAGTTCCGGAGATATTGCTCCGGATGGCTCGCTGATGGATGGTGCTTGCTTTCATCTGTCAGGTGGCACTTTCAACGGCTTTGGCGACTTTCGGCACGGCGTGGGGCGGAGTCCCATCGACGGGAAGGTGGTGGATACCGGTTGGTGGTTCAAACAAGGTGATTCTAACCGTGCGGTGACCGACTGGTTTTTAGGTGGTGCTGCGGCTGGTCTGGTGATGGAGTCAGACCGCCTACTTGTGCGCCATGATCCGACCGCAGCAAAATTGCGACTAACGGATCTCAAGCGTGTGGCAGCGTTTCTTGACTCCCGCAGGGATCCCGAAACCAACCTGCTCAAGGGCGGTCACAACAGTAACCTGCTGGCTCCCACGTTTCGTGGTGTGCGCAAGGCCGATGGAACCTACGAACTTGGTTACCTAACGGAATTGTCCGTGAACTACGTGGCTGGTCTTGAACGCCTGGCCGAGGTGTGCCTCTTGTGTGGGGAAGCGGACCAAGCCGCCGGATACCGTGACACTGCGCTCAAAGTCCGTAGGGGTCTGCCGCGCCTGATGACTCCAGAGGGGTATTTCATCAAGAGCGAGGAATCCGACGGTCGCCACGGGGTCTTCGGGGCCCCCCAATACGGTTATTTTGAAGCCCACCCGAACCATGACGCCGGGGCGTTCCGCGTCATCGATGATGTTTCTAATAAAAACATAGTAGACTTCATGTTGCATAAGGTGAAGGGTCAGCAACCTCCTGGCAGTCTCATCCCGCATGGTTTCGTGCTGCCTAATTATCCGGGCTATGACGACCATTCTGGTGAGGGAGCCATGTCCTATGGTGTGTGGACTAATGGAGGAGTCTGGCCCGCGCATGAGGGCGTCATGGGCATAGCCTGTTTCCGTGCGGGGGAGTCTGCTCATCCACTGGCGGCGTGGGCGGCTATGCGCCCCTTGTTCGAGGCTTTCCGAGCCGATGCTCCTCTGGGCAACTGGGGCACCACACCTTGGGAGGGCCAGTTGGCCAAACCCTACTGTTTTTGTTACGACAACATGGGTCCCACGGGCGGCATCTTGCGCGGCTTGTTCGAGTATGGTTACACCGCCAAAGGACTGCGCCTCTGGCCGCATGTTCCGACCTCTCTAACTCATTACGCGCAGAAAGTACCCGCCTCGTTCGGTCGTGCCAAAATCTATCTGGCCACTACCGGCAGTGGTGTTCCCGACAAGGCCCTAGTCAACGGCCAATCCGTATCCTTGGATGCAGATGGCTCGTTGTTCCTCCCCCTAGATGGATCTAGCAAAAAAATTGAAGTGGAGTTCCTCAGTGGCAATGTCAAACCGAGGGGAGTTTCCACCGCTGCGGTCGCGACAGTGGTTCCTCCGGCGTCCGACACCGCATTCTGGAGTCCCGATCCGGTCCTTCAGTGCGCACCAGCGGCAAGTGCCAACCAGTGGCCGCTGCGTATCGGCGGAAGTCCGGCTGGCGGACATCAGTTTTTAGGACAGATCAAGGAAGTGTGTGTTTTTCGCCATGCAATGTCAGAGGAAGAGGTGTCCTGCCGTGCGGGGAGGGATAAATGTGAGCCTATAAATAGGCTGGCGAGATGGTCGTTAGAATCTGCCGCCTCCGACGGAACTTTCCCCGCCAGTGCTGTTACGGCCGATGCTAACGCCCTGTGCGCTACTCGCGCCGACAACAACGCCATCAAATTTCAAGAAGGAGGGCTATTGTTCGACGAAGGTTCTTCGCTGGATGTGCCGTCCAGTTCACTTGTGGATTTTTTTGAGAATTACTCATTAGAGATTCGGGTGCGCCCGGTGTCGCTCAAGGGTGCTCGCCTGATCGACCGCTCCACCCCTGGCGCGGCAGATGGTTTCATGTTTGATTATCTAGCAGGAGACAACGAAGGCCAGACCCTGCGCCTCATCACGCCGTGGGGAATCGCCCAGGGCAAGGCGAAGTTAAAAAATAACGAATGGCAGCACTTGGCGGCCACATGCGATGACCACGGCATAATGCGCATCTTTGTGGACGGCAGGAAAATTGCCGAGACCAAGGGGGCAAAGCCGGTGCCGCAACCCACAGTCCCGCGCCCGGTTGCCGGGATAGGGCTAGCCGCTGCTGGGGCATTCCTCACGGCCATGGAGAATGCGGGCAGGGGAGACTCGATGGAAGCCGGCCAGGCCCGCATGGTGGTCGATCTCCTGACCGCTTACCGTGCGCGCAAGTCACCGTCCGCCGCCCATAAGCTGCCAATTCCCGATCTTTTCGCCAGTCACCACATTCCTCCTGCAGACCAAGCGAAAGTGGATGAAATTTACCGCAACACTGCCCGTTGGGTTTTCGGTGGCCTGCAAGACCATCTGCGCGGTGTGTCGTTGCAGAAATTTCCCATCACACCAGAAGTGCTGCAAATGGCCAAGGATACAGGCTTGCTCTCCAAAACTGGGGATTGAGACACGGCCGAGGACAGAAGGTTCCTGCTTGATTTGTTAAGGATTCCGAAATAATCTTGGCTCCTGAACCGGGCCATGGCGAAGCATCGCATAAAACACCCACCAAAGCGAGCGTTGGGCAATCAACGGCGGTCGCGAATGTCCTTGAAAGAGGTGCTGAGCCAGGCGAATCGGCGCGCGCATGAGCATGCTAACCGACCGAGTGGCAGGCGTGAGATGAAGTCAGTCTGGGCGTCAGTTGCCGTGACACATGAGGCGGGTGACTTCAATGATTCACTGAGTGTGCCGGGATTGCTGCTGCGGTGGTTACTGGCGGTGGTTTTGCTGCCGTTCTGCTGGGTGACAACGTGGACATTTCTTTCGCGTCTTTCGGATGCCCATGGGGGGTTCTGGCAAACCCAGCAATTTCAGTGGTTTTCTGGAGGAGTGGTGTGCATGTTTATCGGATTTTTTTGGCGTTTGATCCAAGTGCCACTCCTCTATCTATACGTGTTGGGACACGAACTGACCCACGCGCTGTTCGTGATTCTGTTTTTGGGCAAGGTTACGGATTTCAGCGCCAAGACTACGGGTGGTTATATCACCACAAACAAGTCCAATCTAATCATCGCCTTGTCGCCATATTTTGTGCCGTTTTGGTCGGTAGTTGTGACGATTTCGTATGGATTGCTCCGGCATTTCGTGGTGCTCGGGCGGTGGTGGGAGCCGGGATTTTATGCGGTGATAGGTCTGACATGGACCTTCCACATGGTGTGGACGGTCTGGATGTTGCCGCGTGACCAACCGGATTTGCAAGAGCATGGGAGGTTCTTTTCCCTGGTGGTTATCTACTTGGCCAATCTGTTGCTGCTGGTGGCGCTGCTGTGTGTTGCTGCTGAATCGCCGTGGCAGGACGCGTACGCTTTCGCTATGGACTGGTTGCGTTATGCCGCGACCTCGGCGGATACCATATGGCGCTGGGCATGGCGGGCTATTGACGACTTGCACGCTTACGGGAAGTTCTGAGTTGGCTTGTTTTCCGCATTGCCAAGCGGCGGCGGCGGAGGATGCTCACGGCATGATTGATCTGGACGCCAACGCGACGACTCCGCTGTTGCCGGAGGTCTTTGATGCGATGTTGCCTTGGCTGCGTGGCGTGCATGCCAATCCATCGGGTTCCTACTCTGCGGCCAAACTGGCTCGGCATGCCATTGATCAAGCACGGGAACAGGTGGCGCAACTGATCGGTGCTCACCCGGAAGAAATCGTCTTCAATGGGGGCGGCACTGAGAGCCTGAACACGGCATTGCATTCGCTTGATTGCCTAACGAAATCCGGGGCGGCGGTGGTATCCGCCATTGAGCACAGCGCGGTGCTGCGCTACGTGGAAAAGCTGGGGCGTGCTACCGTGCTGGTGGGAGTGGATGCGGGGGGACGCTTGGACATGGCGGATCTGACGAAATCACTTGAAGGCGCGGCGTTTGTTTCGGTAATGACAGCTAACAATGAGACTGGGGTGATCCAACCTGTGAGGGAGGTTGCGGAACTGGCACGCGAGCGTGGCCTGCCGGTTCACACGGATGCGGTCCAGGCTGCTGGAAAGATTAAACTGGATGTGAGGGAAATGGGTGTGGATCTGCTTTCCCTGTCTGCGCACAAGTTCCATGGCCCCAAGGGGGTGGGTGTGCTATATGTTCGGAACGGCCTCAAGTTCGAGCCGCTCTTGCGTGGCGGTGGGCAGGAGGGAGGCCGCCGCAGTGGCACGGAAAACACAGCGGGCATTGTCGGTATGGGGGCAGCGGCAGCATGCGCATCGCGTTACCTATCCGAAAACGGTGATTCAAAGGTTCGTGAGTTGCGGGACGCCTTTGAATCCCAGGTGCTGGCAGGGATTCCCGGTGTGACGGTGAATGGGGATGTGACATGCCGTCTTCCTAACACTAGTCACCTGTCTTTCGATCAGTGCGCGGCGGCGGGTCTGCTGATTCTGTTGGATGAGGCGGGGATTAGTTGTTCGGCGGGTTCCGCTTGCATGACGGGGAAACAGCGCCCATCCCATGTGCAGCTTGCCATGGGCATTCCCGAGACGCGTGCGAAAAGCAGCCTGCGCTTTGCTTTTTCCAGAATCAACACCATGGATGATGCAAGGTCTGCTGCGGGAACCTTGAAAAAAGTAGTCGATAAACTCAGGAGTGTGCAGGGGCCAGGTGTCGGGCCAGTGGTGGTCTATACCCAGTGAACGTTTTGGCGTTCGGATACTGATAGGAACCAGAAGGGGATACTTTCCCGTCGCTTCACTTGTTTTTCGCCTTGAGGAATTCCCCGAGGCTGAGCAGGCGTTTTAGCGCTCGCTGGCTTTCTGCTTTGAAGTTGCCCTCGTAGGTGGTGGTGAGCTCTTTGATCTGGGCGTCGAGATTGGTGCTCTTGCGCATGATTTCGGCGGTGTTCGCCTCGGCCGCATCTCTGATCTGATCATTGGTGGTGCCCATGATCAAATGCAGGAATTTCCCGAAATAATCATCTCCAACCATCGGCCTTATGGCCTCGAGCGCGGCGACTACCTGTGCCGGATCATCGTGGGATTGGATGAACGATAGCATCAAGGGAAGGATGACTGGGTTGTTTCGTGTCCGCAGCACATCCCCTATCAGAATCTCCTTGGCACGTGCGGAGATTTTCGGATTCTCGACGAACTCGGCGATGATCGTGTCAATATCTGTGCCATCGGTCGCTTTGGCGTGTGTTAGGGCTGTGCCCAGTTTTTGGAGGTTGGCGTTGGAGTCGGTGTTGCTGATGGCCTTGAGGATCAGATCGAGCTTGGTGTGATCGATCTCCACCTCGGAGGAGGATTCCGCTTTTTCCAGTATATCATCCACGGCCCGGGCGTTGCTTTGCGTCCGCGAGAATTTGATGGAAATCACACTGCCGATGATTAACAGAACTGTTGTGGAAATGGCGATGGCGATCTTGGCTGCCTTGCTGAGTTTGAAAGGCTTCTTCGGGGGAGACTCTACAGGGAGAGGTTCCTTGTGGGGTGCCGCTGCGGGTTGAGTTTTCCGCGTGGGAGGTGGTTCCACGGGTGCTGCGTGAACGCTGGGCTTGAAGCCCTCCGGTGGAGCGAGAGGTTGTGGCGCAGTTTGTGTGATGGCACGCTGGCTCCCGACGGTGGTCACCTGGGAGGTTTGCGCCAATTTGGCTTTTGCAAGGGATTGGGTTGGAGGAACACCAGCCGCAGCGGGCGTTCCCTGTGGAGCTGGAGAAGATCCTGGAATGTGGATGCGCGGGCGCGGTGGTCCTGCGGGAGTGGGGGGAACGCCCGTGCTCATTGGCGGATCCGGAATCCGGTCATTCTGGAGGAAGAGCGATAACGCTTCCCTGGCAGATTCAGGGCGGTCCTGCGGATAGCGGTTGATCTGCCACATGATCCAATCACATGCCCATAGCGGGAGACCCCCGCGCACATGCTTGATAGAGGGGACCTTGTGTTGCAGGTGCGCCTCCATCACTTCATTGCCAGTGGCCCCATCAAAAGGGTAATTGCCGGTAAGCGCCTGATAGTAGACACAACCCATCGAATAGATGTCCGAGCGCGCGTCTAACGGCTTCCTCTCGAACTGTTCGGGCGGCATGAAGAAAATCGAGCCGAACACGACATCGATCGATTCCAGATCCTGCTTGGATTGAGATTGGGCCAATGTTGCCAGGCCGAAGTCCACGATTTTCACCTGGAATTTTCCGGAAGGAAGCCATGTGAGCATCAGATTTGAGGGCTTGAGATCACTGTGGATCAAGTTGAGCTCTTGGGCGGCGATGAGGGCCTCTTGGGTCTGCATCGCCAGTTCCTTGAAGTCGTTCCAAGTGAGGGGAGCCCGTGTGATCAATTCGTCTAGAGTCTTGCCATTGATCAACTCCATGACCACGTAAGGGCCATCGTCATCCGCGCCTACGTCATACACCGTCACGATATTCGGGTGTTGGAGCGAGGCCAGCGCGCCGGCTTCCTTGACGAGTTGTTTGGTGGATTCTTCCCGGAGTTCGGGGTCCTCGCCCACAGCGGAGATTCTTTTGATCGCCACTTCGCGGCTCATCCGCTTGTCAAAGGCCCTATAAACTGCGCCAAGTCCTCCTTGGCCGATCTTTCCCAGGATTTCGTAGCGGTCTTCCATGGATTTGAATCTCTAGGATACGAACCTCACGCCGGTTAGCAATCATGAAAAACGCTCTGGATAGAGGATTTCATGAAGCGGCGCGTTCCAGTCGCTCTCTCCGATAGAGAGTTGGGGACAAGCCCACGATACGGGCGAAGCTCCGGTTGAACTGGGATAGCGATTGATAACCGATGAGGAAGGCGATTTCGGATATCCGTGCCTCAGGCTTGAGTAACTCGCGTTTTGCCCAATCAATGCGGCAGCGGTTGACGTAATCGGTGAGGGTCAGGCCGGCGGAATCCTTGAAGAGTCTGCAGAAATGCGATTCGCTGAGACCGGCTTCGCGGGCAACGTGCCCGAGCGGCAGCGGTTGGTCCAAGTTGGCGTGGATATATTTGCGGGCTTTGGCTATCGCTGAGGGTTCGCTGCCTTCTTCGATGATGGCTACGGATTCGGCGTGTTCGCTGAGTTGTTCGGCGAAGCTTTGCAGCAGGGTGACCATGCTTTGATAGCGTAGCGGCTCCACCGAACGGGTTTGGAAATAGGCTTTTCTGAGTGCGGCGCGGGATGCTTTGTCCAAGGTCTTGCGGCCGATTGCACCAAGGATTTTCTCAAATTGTTCTTCGGACGGGATGGTGCTGAAAACCTGTCCGGTTTTTAGATAGGCGATCACGGAGGCACCCATTTTCACCGGGACAGCCGTGGCACAAAGGCCGGCGAAACAGTGGCAGGTGCTCGGGCCGCAGAACTCGGCTTCCTTCATCAGCCGCCGGTTAGTTTCTACACAGGCACCACAGGAGTCCTTGCAGAGGTTGATTGCCTCACAGAATGGGCTGCGGTTGATCTTCTGTTCATCAAGGCACCAGCCGTCTGGATCGGCGGAAACTATGCGTAATGGCAGTCCGGTGGCGGTGCGGAATGCTTCTTGATACATTTTGTATCGATCCGAATTTGCGATTCGGATGAGCAGTGAAGTTTCGAATTCCTGGTGGGGTTGAATGGCGGTTTGAGTCATCACTTGTGAGGAAGACAGGAGCAGAGTAGGGAGCTTCTGAAAATATTTCAACCATTGTTCGGAGATTTCCTCAGGGAAATCGCCGCTACGATGAGGATTGAGACGATTGAGCTTAGGGGCATAAGGATTGCCGCCAATAATGGGTTCATTTTTCCGGCCATGGCAAATGCCACGGTGGTGAGGTTGTAGAGCACGGCGAAGCTAAAAGCGGTCCTCACGGCGTGGCTGCGGGCCTCCGCCACGGCCAGCAGGCGGGGCAGGAATCCCAGCCCGGCCCCCAGGGTGTAAAAGTCTGCCTTGGACTCTAGCAAGCTCCGGTCCGTCACTGGCGTGCCCGTTACCATAGCCGCATCGAAGGCTAGGGAATCGTTCGCCCCGTCACCTAGGTAGAGCGTGTCCTGACGGTCCAGGTCTTTGACTCGCCGGGCTTTTTCTTCTGGAGAAAGCCCGCCTATGGCTTGATTTCCTTGGATTCCTAGAGCGTCTGCCATTTTTCTTACCTTGTCCGGGTGGTCCCCGGAGAGGATATGCAGGGACAATCCGCCCTGTTCAAGGGTTCGCAGGACCTCGATCGCGCCAGGGCGCAGCGATTCGCGAAAATGGAAGGCCGCTATCTGTAAGCCGTCTTTGCGCAGTTCGCTGCCGGCGGTTTCCGTCGTGAAATTCTGCGGTCCTTGGCCAGACCATCCGGATTTACCGAGCGACCAGTTACCATCCGCAGCTTCCAGGGACACTCCGAGTCCAGGAAACTCAGTGGTTTGGCCCTCTCCGTGTTTGGTCAGCAGCTTCTGACCACGGCTCCCCAGCGCTTCCAGAAGCGATCTCGTCACAGGATGGAGAGACCCGTGCGTCAGACGGGCCAGCGCCAAGGCCGATGCGTCATCGAGGTTGGCTACGGCATCCAGATTTTCCAAAACCGGACGTTCCAGCGTCAAAGTTCCGGTTTTATCGAAAACCACCTGCCTCACCCGCCGCAGTCGCGGCCACAGAGTCGCCGTGCGCACGAACACTCCGAGTCGTTCCATGGCTGAAGCCGCTATGTCATCCGCTAATGGAATGGACACCCCCAATGCACAGGGGCAAGACACCACAAACACCGAAATCATCGCTTGAACACCTGTCAACCATTCGCCGTGCGCTCCCCACGCCATGAGTGCGGAAACACCCAATACGAGAACGCAGGAGAGATAGACGCGCAGCAGCTTATCCAGTCCCGGTGTGCCGCGGTCGCTTAAGGAAGGTGCTGTCAGTTTGGCCAATAGCGAGTCCTCCCATTTTTCTCCGGCAGACAAGGAGACTGGTTTACGGCTTAGCAGGATAGCACCTGCGGGCAGTCTGCGTCCTGCTGTGAACCGTACAGGATCCGCCTCGCCGTGGATCCATTCGAGCGAAAAATCCGCCTCGTTATCTATCAGTATCCCGCTGACTGGCAGCGCCTGGCCTGGGCCCAGGCGAAAGGAAAGCCCCGGTATGATCTCGTCACGGGCCACGGTTTCTCCGCTATTATCCGCACGAGGCACGGCCTCAGGCACGGGTTGTTGTCGGATAATTCGCCGCCGGTTGCGATCCACTGCCGCTGTCTGCAAGTAACGCCCGGACAACATCAGAAAGACGAAGACCGATACGAAATCGAAATACATCAGGCGTTCCCTTCCCAAGGCCCATCCGCTGACAGATCCGATATAGCCCGCCACCAGACCCAGTGCGATTGGCAGGTCGATGTGCAAGGAGCCTGCTTTTACCGCCCTCCACGCACGTTCCATAAAATACCCGCCGCCTACCAGCATCGACATGGTGGCTGATAGAAACGCGATCAGTCGGAACAATCCGGAGAATTCTGAATCCGCAGGCAGGCCCAGATAGACCGGTAGTGAAAACCCCATCGCGTTCAGCGCGAAGGCCCCGCAAAGCCCGAGCCGTGCAGCCAATCTGCGCCTTTCCTGGTCTCCGTTGCCTGCCCCGGACGGAGCCGCCACGTATCCGAACCTGCAGAGTTCCCGCAAGAATGGTTCCAGATCACATTTCCCCGAAACCCATTCGAGGTGCAAGCGCCCGCTGGATGGGTTGGCAGCCGCCCGGACGCTTCCAGGATGCTTTGAGAACAATTTTTCCACCAGCCATACGCATCCAACGCAGGAAATCCCATCCAGACCGAGATCCAGGCGTGCTTCCTCGCCACGGGCCTTCGCCTTATACTCAGCCTCCGCCATTTTGGCCGGCAGCCAGGAAAAATCATGCTCCTCAAATGGGCGGCTTCTTACAGGAGCCACCGTCAGCCCTTGTTTCAAATCGTAAAACTGTTCGAAACCGTGCTCGTTGATCAGCTCTGAAACGTATTCGCAGCCACGACAACAAAACAGATCCAGCGCGAATTTCGCGGAAAATTCGGTCCCACAATGAGTGCAACATGCCATGCGCCCGTAAGCTGGAGCGCATTGCTGAAAACGCAAAGTGAAAAGTAAAATGCGGAATGCTCTGAACCCTGACTTGCCGAATAGGCTATTCTCGTTCATCATCCCCCTATGGAACCTGCCACTGAGCGATTGAGAAACTTTCTCCAGTACGTTGCTGTCAAATTGATCGACAACCCCGCTCAGGCGCAGCTCAAGGTGGCTGAACTCGCACCCAAGAAAGTGCGTTTCAAACTGGTCCTCGCCCAGGCCGATGTTGCAGTCCTAATCGGTCGCAACGGCTTCACTGCATCTGCCATCCGCAACGTTCTCAAAATCGCCGCTGAAAAAGAAGGTGTCCAGGTTACTCTGCAAATTCACTCCCACGAGGAGGAGGCCGAGTTCCTTGCCCGTGAACACGCGAATTGAGCGGGTGACGAAAGGCCAAGCACGGAAGCCTTGAGTAGGACCCTATTCATCCAGGGCAGGTAAGCAGTTGCATTGAGGTTATAAAATACTAATAACCAATAACAAATAACCATTAACTCCCAAAATCCGCAGATTGTTCTGCGGATTTTGAGTTCATTCGAAACTCAATCTCCCTCCCGCCCGTCCTCATGCACTTGGATGCTCTTGCGGAATAGATAGGAGCCTACCGGTGTGAGCAGGGCGATGCCGCCGATGATCAGCCACATCATGGATGAGTTGCGCGGTCCCTCTGCCGGACAGAAATGCGTGAGCAGCGGGCCGGAGATTCCTCCAACTAACAATTTTGCACCGAAAAACGGCAGCAGTGAGAGCGCCATGTAAGACGCCTCCTGGCCACGTGGGGCTATTGCTGCCGCATATTCATAAAGCCGCGGCGACCACAGGGCTTCTCCTATGGAAAGAAGCACCACAAACAGGAAAACGGAAACATAGAGCGGATTCACCACCGTCCCGTCCACACCGAGCCATAAATGTGCTATGGCGTGGCCAGGCCAGCCGTCCGCCAGCGGTTTGAATAATTCCGGTGGCAGTGCGATAAAAAATACAGACAATGCGGAGATCAGGCTGCCTATGGTGACCATGCGGTAGGCGCTGATCTTTTGTGAGAGGACGCCACAGATTGGCACCAGCACCACTATCAGCAGGGAGTTGAGCATGCCTGTCATCCTAGCGAAGGGTGCGCCGTCGCCCAGTTCACGGATCGCATATTTCGGGAAGGTATAGTTGAGATGGAAGAAGATCATTTTCACGCCCACCACCAGCGTCATGAATAACAGAAAACGATAGAACGCTGGCTGCGCCCACAGTCCGGAGAAAATCTTTCCGGTTTTGACTGCTGTGTTATTGGTGTTTTCCCGCAACATGGCCAGCCAGCTTTTTCCGCGACTATCCACACCTTTAGTCGTGGTGATTTTTATGCCCGTCTCCGTCATTTCCACCCCGTCGCGCACCAGTCCCCACACCACCAGCAGCCCTGGGATGGTGAATACCACGCTCATCAGGATCAGCACCCGATAGGTGCTGAATTCCATGCCCAACCACGGCAGGATCCATGAGCCATGCTCCCCAAGTCCTTTCGGAGGGGTGGCTCGCACTCGGTCCAGTATCCAGTCGCCCCCTGCGAATCCCAGATTCATCAGCGCATAATACAGGGAGAAGGCCACGGTCCTCTGGGCGGCGTTGGTGTAGCGTTTCACTGCTGCGGTCATCACTGGAACCATCAGCGCCAGCCCCATCGCCTGTAGATAGAGACCTCCAGGCAGCGCGATCCAGCGGTTCAGGGTGCTGGCCATCACGATCCGGGAAATGAGACAGATGCTGAATCCTAACAAAAATGTGCGCCGTATTCCCATTGCATCCGTCAGGGAACCCACGAACACGGTGATCAATGTCATGATGGCGGACCACCCGGCCACCATGGCACCCGCCTTCACGTCATCGAATCCCAGGTCGGAGGAAAGCCAGAGTGGGAGTACGCTGGCTGCCCCGGTCTTGTAAGCCAGGTTTTCCAGAATATAGGCGAAGTAGATGATCCACAACTCGCGTGGTGCCGTCCGCAGGCACAGGAATTTCTGCAGGAATCCGTGGAATCCTTGGGCCGGTGCGGGTTGCGTCATGGGGAGCGGAAAAAGCGGTCGTTTGCGCGGGTTTGTTTCAAGCCGTGATATGAGCCCTGCAGCCCATATCCGCGAGCCTTTTTTGCCGTTTATACGGGTTGCCAAAAGGGATTGCCTTAGGGGTCTACAGGAAGGATCCGTCTGATCCGTCTGATCCTCTTCCAAAATTCTCCAATCGCCCGCTTGACACCGTCGTTTTTCTAACTTCAGCATTCACCGCATGGCACTTCGTCCCTCCCGCCGTATCCCGCTCTGGCTGAAAATCCTTTATACCGGTTTTCTGGCCGTAATGATACCCGTCTATCTGACGAATTATGGGCCCACGAATTTCCTCTACTTTTGCGATGTGGCACTGCTGCTTACTTTGGCGGGTATTTGGTTGGAAAGCCCCTTGCTTGTGTCATTGCCAGCCGTGGGTATCCTATTGCCCCAAGTGCTCTGGTGTGTGGATTTTCTAGTGTTACTCTGTGGCGGGAAATTTAGCGGAATGACGTCCTACATGTTTGACTCCCACAGATCCTTGTTCCTGCGTGAGCTTTCGTTGTTTCATGGCTGGCTGCCCTTCCTTCTCTTTTATCTCGTGCGTAAAACAGGCTATGACCGCCGTGCCTTGTTGGGGTGGACGATTATATGCATTGTGCTCTGCCTCATCGCCTATTTCCTTCTGCCCCCTGCGGGAGCGATCTTGGCCGATCCCAAACTGCCGCGCAATGTGGACTATGTCTTCGGCATGGACGATGCCAAAGCTCAATCCTTCATGTCAGCCCCGGCGTATCTTGTGGCTTGGATTGCCGCTCTCATTGGCATCATCTTTGTGCCCTCCCATTTCATTTTGAAAAAGCTTTGCCCACAGCCCTCCTGATCCGCCCCACCTAACCGGCGAAGCCGGAACCAAGTGGCGAGCCAAATGGGAACGATTGTGCTATGGCCGCATCACATGGGAACCTCTGAATCACTGAGAACCTCTGAATCACTGAGAACCTCTGAATCACTGAGAACCTCTGAATCACTGAGAACCTCTGAATCACTGAGAACCTCTGAATCACTGAGAACCTCTGAATCACTGGGGCATTGGAGGAATTCGCCTTGGGCAAATGCAGAATTCTAAATCAGTTCCATCAGTGGTTATTTCAGTGAACTCAGTAGTTAATTGCATTTCTTGCCGAAAAATCGACTCAAACCTGTCCACTTTTGAGGGGTAAGGGACACATTGCCTCCGGCCACGCCATCCAGGGCTTTGCCAGTTTTTCCCATGCTCGCTATTGCCCGGCCCGCGTTCACCATGCAAAATTCTAAATTCAAAAGCATGGACGAACCCATTGGCTTGGTCCACGCTCGCTGCGGACGAATGACCGCCCTGCTTCCCCCACTATGACCCCATCTCCTGTCCCGCGCATTTCCGGACTGACGGCGACCTCGATTGTGGTCGCCAACATGATAGGCACTGGTATTTTCACCAGCCTGGGCTTTCAAGTGGGCGGGCTTCCCAGCGGCTTTGCTATCCTCATGCTGTGGCTGGTCGGCGGTGTGTGTGCGCTGTGCGGAGCATTGTGCTATGCGGAACTGGCTGCTGCCATGCCCCGCTCGGGTGGGGAGTATCATTACCTGGGCAAGATATATCATCCTGCTTTGGGTTTCATGGCCGGATGGATTTCGGCTACGGCGGGCTTTGCGGCACCGGTGGCTGTAGCCGCCATGGCCTTCGGGGAATACTTCAAAGGAGTGTATCCGGGAGTGTCGCCACTACACTCATCCTTGGTGGTGGTATGGTTGGCTACGCCTTTGTTATTAGGCGATGCCAAGCTTGGCAGCCGGTTTCAAAACTCCATGACCGTGCTGAAAGTGGTGCTGATCCTCGGGGTGATAGGGGCGGGGTTTTTCTTGCGGGGGCACTCGCAGTCTATTTCGTTCCTGCCACAGCCGGGCGATGGTGCCCTCATCGCCAGCGCACCCTTTGCTGTCAGTCTGGTTTATGTGATGTTCGCCTATTCGGGGTGGAATGCATCCACCTACATAGCGGGGGAGGTGCGTAACCCCGCGCGGATGATCCTGATGTCGGTGAGCCTCGGGACGCTGGTCGTAATGGGCCTATATCTGGCGGTCAACGCTGTGTTCCTGCGCAGCACACCTGTCACAGAACTGCAGAACAAAGTGGATGTGGCTCTAACCGCCGGTCCTTATCTGTTCGGGGCGGCCGGCACGCGGATCATGGCGGGTTTGATCTGCCTTGGGCTGGTCTCGACCATCAGCGCGATGATGTGGATTGGCCCGCGGGTGACTATGGCCATGGGGGAAGACCTCCGGGGCTTGCGTTGGTTTGCCAAAAGGAACGGCCACGGAACGCCGGTACGCGCCATCCTTGCGCAATTCACTTTGGTCCACGTGTTTCTGCTGACCTCAAGCTTTAAGCAGGTAGTGAGCGGGGCCACGTTCATCCTGCAGTTGTGCTCCTTCCTAACGGTGCTGGGGGTGTTTGTGCTTAGGTTTAGGCAGCCCTCCCTGGCTCGGCCTTACCGGGCATGGGGCTACCCGGTCACGCCCTTGGTGTTCATGGGTGTTTCGTTGTGGATGTTGTGGCACCTTCTTTGTTCCGAACGGGTCGAGTCCTTGGTTGGTCTGGGCACCGGCGTGGTAGGCCTCATCATCTACTTGATTTCTTCGAAATTTGCGGCAATCTCGCCGCCAACCCCCACTATTCATGATCCTGACTAACAAATATATCGCATGGGCGGGTGTCGCCTGCCTGCTGGCTGCTCGCCTTTCAGCGGAGGAGGCCTCCCAGACTCCGCCTGTGGCCAGCCCCTTCAATACGCTCAATGATACCGCGCGCTTGCTGGCCGGCTTGGCCCCGGCGTCAGATCCGGCCATCGTGGAGCTGTCCCACGAAGAATCATGGGGGCAATACGCCAAGTTCTTCGATACGGCATGGGCGCATCTGGAAACCAACCAGCTTTCCAAGGTCCGCTTGTGGGCCAAGACTCATGTTCCGGATGCTTTTGAGTCCAAGGATAACGTTTTCTACATGTTCAGTGGGCCGGATTTCATCTATGCGGATACCTTCTATCCCCAGGCTAGCAACTATGTGATGTGCGGCTTGGAGCCCACCGGCTCCATTCCGGATTTGTCGAAACTGTCCCCCAAACAATTGCACAGTGAGTTGCAGGCCCTTCAAGGATCTGTGAACGAGGTGATGAATTACAGCTTCTTCATCACCAAACACATGCAGAACGATCTCCAGAACCACTCTTTGCGTGGCACTATTCCCATCATCTATCTTTTTATGGCCAGGTGTGGCAAGACTATCACCGAGGTGAACTATGTGACCATTGACGAGGAAGGCGTGCTAACGACACAGAAGGAGAGTTCACTGCGCAGTTCCAAGGCTCCTATACCGGGAGTCCGTATTCACTTTCAATCAGAAGGCTCCAGCACCACGCGCACCTTGTATTATTTCAGTTCTGATATTTCAGATGCCGGCTTGAAACACAGCGGTTTCCTCAAGTTCTGCAAGACACTGGCTCCGGCTAACAGTTGTGTGAAGTCCGCATCTTACCTGATGCATGAAAGTGGTTTCTCCTCGATTCGTGGCTTCCTTTTGGAAAACGCCAAGGTTCTGATTCAGGACGATTCCGGCATTCCTTGTTCGTTTTTCACGCCTGACAACTGGAGTCTGACCGTTTTCGGCCATTATCCGGGGCCGATTTCTCTGTTCAATGATTTCCATCAGAAAATGCTGACGGAACTTTATCGGACCACCAATCCGGAGCCGCTGGATTTCGGCATTGGCTATCGCCATCTCGCGGGTGAGTCCACCCTGATGGTCGCCACCCGTAAGGCACCCGGAGCTGTTGATACTGATGTGCCGCACGCGCTGCCCGTGACTCCCACCGGCCCTGCCCCGCAACATGCTCTGCCCGTCCAGCCCGCCGCCGCCCCAGGACAGTAATAACAGATCTGTCAGACCCATCCGATCCGTCTGATCCTTCAACTTCCTTCGCGCCCCCTTTGCGCTCTTTGCGGCTCCGCGGTTACCTCTTCTTATTCCTAATTCACTATTCCTAATTCAAAATCCTCCTCAGGAACTCCGCATCGGAAAACTTCGCATCGCTACCCTGGCGCACGATCACCAGATCCAGCGAGGGAATCACGAATAGGCGTTGGTAACCTGAGCCCACCGCAGCATAGAGGTCAGGCGGTGCGCTGTGGCTGATGCAGCGTAGGCGCCAGTCCTGTTGGTTCCATTTTCTTCCTAGCAGATTTTCTATATCCGTCTCTGTCGCGTAGCTGTTCTTAGCCCCGCGATTGAGCCAAAAGCCCAGGCCGAACATTGGATTGATGCGTGTGGACTCGAAACATTGGGCGAATTCCTTTTCCTGCACGATCACCCGCCGTCCGTATGTGCCGCGATGCAATAACATCAGGCCGAATTTTCCCCATTGCCGTGCGGTGAGGTGGAAGCCGCTGGCCACCAGCGGCATGCCTTGTGCGTCTGACCGATATTCCACATCGCCTATTCCCAGCGGTCGCAGGATCTTGAGGCGCACGTACTCATAGGGTGTCATGCCGTGGGGGGCCAGCTTGCGGCGCAGCACCTCGCACAATACCTGCCCGTGGCTGGGCCCATACGTGAAAGCTGCGCCACGGGGAGCCACCACAGGGGTGCGCAGTGCCACCGCGTTGCGGTCGGCCACATCGGAATGGAGGTGGAATGCGGGCTCCAGACCATCGCTGAAATTCATCAATTCCCGCAGGGTGATCGTACTGCGTGAAGTCCCGCGCCACTCGGGCAGGGTTTTGGATGCTGGTTCATCCAGGCGCAATAGGCCTTCTTGTTCAGCCAGCAGCGTAGCCATGGTGAAGAAAGTTTTTGTTCCGCTGTAGATCTGGTGGGCTACCCGTTGGCCTCCCCCATTGGGGTATTCTTCTAACACTACATTGCCATGCTGGATCACCAGCAGCGAGGTGCCCCGGCGCTTGGCGGAGTAATCAGCCGCATTGCTCAGAGCCTGTTGTGACAGTCCGGCCTGGGCACCCGCTGTCGTGCAGACCGCCAGTGCCACCAGCAGGAACACACCGCGCGTCCACTTCAGCGGGATTGGGCGAAAACACATGGGGGTAGCATGGATGCTCCCTGCGTTCGCGTCAAGTAGCGGCCCCTGCTTGTTCCGGCCTTCTTCCTTTCCAATTAAAAAGCATCAATCTCTTCCCAATTCTTCAATATCCCCAGCCTTTTCCTAATTTGCCAAGACCGTCATGTTTGGTTAATCCCATGCCAGCCAGTAGATTGGCAGTAGGGTTTCCCACCCACCCGTCACCCGATCCAGTACCCGCCAAACGCAAACCCTCTCCCCAGGACACCTCGTCCGCCACCATCGGATTTGAAGCCAAGCTCTGGCTGGCCGCCGACAAGCTCCGCAACAATATGGACGCTGCGGAATACAAGCACGTCGTCCTGAGCCTGATTTTCCTCAAATACATCTCCGACACCTTCGAGGAGCACCACGCCAAACTCATCGCCGGGAAGGGCGACTACAAGGGCGCCAACCCCGAGGACCCTGACGAATACAAGGCGGAGAACGTCTTCTGGGTGCCGCAGGAGGCCCGCTGGTCTCACCTCCAGGCCAGCGCCAAGCAATCGACCATCGGCAAGATCGTGGACGACGCCATGGTCGCCCTTGAACGCGACAACCAGCGCCTTCAAGGGCGTGCTGCCCAAGGACTATGCTCGCCCCGGCTTGGACAAGCACCGGCTTGGGGAATTGATAGACCTCATCGCCACTATCAGCCTCACCGCCGCCAGTGAGGGCGAGAAGACGCACCGCTCGGTCGATCTGCTAGGTCGCGTGTATGAGTATTTCCTCACCCGCTTCGCCAGCGCGGAGGGCAAGAACGGTGGCCAGTTCTACACCCCGTCCTGCGTGGTGCGCTGCCTCGTGGAAATGCTGGCCCCTTACAAGGGCCGCATCTACGACCCTTGCTGTGGGTCCGGCGGCATGTTCGTGCAATCGGAAAAATTCGTGGAAGCCCACGGCGGCAGACTCGGCGATATCAGTATCTATGGCCAGGAATCCAATGCCACCACCCGCCGCCTCGCGGTGATGAATCTCGCCATCCGCGGTATCGAGGCGGACTTCGGCCCGGAGCAGGCCGATACCTTCCGCCGCGACCTCCATCCCGACCTCCGCGCCGACTATGTGCTGGCCAACCCTCCCTTCAACGCCTATCACAACCGGGCCATCTCCACGATGGAAGTCATCGAGGAGCTCATCAAACTGGCCAAGGAAATGGACGCCGCCACCAAGCGCGGCGTGGACCTCGGACTAACTGATGACGAGGTGGCCTTCTACGACGCCCTTTGCAGCGAACCATTCCGCCGTCACCGCCATGGGCGACGACAAACTCAAAGTCATCGCCGCCGAATTGATCACCAAAGTCAGACAAAGCGTGACCATCGACTGGACGCTGCGAGAAAGCGCCCGCGCCCGGATCAAGGTGATGGTGAAGCGCATCCTGAATAAGTATGGCTACCCGCCAGACTTGCAAGAGGAAGCCGTGAAGACTGTGCTTATGCAAGCAGAACTGCTCTGCGCGGAATGGGTGTGATTACCAGAACAGCAGCGCCACACTTGCGAACAGCGACAGGGCTGCCGCAACTCGCCGCCAAGGTTGCCGCCCACCTCCAGAAAATGGGTGCTTATTAAAGAAAGTGGCGCTTTCCTTTAATAGCAAATTCTTTTATTAAAGCTTCGCACCATGAATCGCAACGCATCTGGCCACTACGACACCACCGCCACGGGTGGCGAAACGGTGCGTGCCTTCGTGCCGTTTCCACTGCCTCTGGATCCGCCCCTCGATCTTTCCGGAAACCGCCAACGCCTCTTGGAACGCGCCACCCTCACCCTCGGTCGGCTCGGCAGCGTGAATGGAACCGGTCCTCGCCGATTAACATGATAGATTAGAATCTCTCGGATCGCTTCCCGCGCCGTAACATTCCGCTCCAGGCAAATCAATTCCGCCTCAGGCTCATGAGGAGGCGCAACACATACCAGAACAGCAGCGCCACACTTGCGAACAGCGACAGGGCTGCCGCGACGTGCTGGCCGGGCCGGTAGCGGTGGATCAGGTTGCTGGTGTTGTAGAGGATCGCGCCTGAGGCGAACACGATCATCGCTGCGGAAAACCACAACCCGAGCGAGATCGGCAGGAAGAATGAAGCGACAATCAGCCCGAGGATGACGAAACTGCTGATTTTGAGAATCCCGCCAAGGAAGCTGAAATCCTTTTTAGTCGTCAGCGCGACGGCGGAGATCCCCAGAACCATAGCGGCCGTGATCAGGCCCGCCTGGGTGAGGAGTGAAAGGTCGCCAGTGAGGGCGACTGCCAGCGCAATCATGGGCAGGAAAATGACGGCTTCCGCAAAGGTGAAGAGCATGAGTCCGGCATACTGCATGGCCATGGACGTGCCGTTGTTTGCCCAACCCTCGGCCACCCACGAGACCAGCATGTATGCCCCTAGGACCAGCAGCCACGAGTAGCGGTTGGTGCCGATAAGGTTCAGAGCTGTATCCCCAAAGCCGAGGCTGAGGAACAGAGTTTCAAGAATGGCGAAAACCGCGATGGCACCGGCAAGGTGCCCGTAGGTCTTGCGGATGAATTCGGCCCGCGCCGACTCCGGCGAATCGGCGACCATGTTGACGGCATAAGGATTGGTGTGGGAGTTCATGGGTGTCTGTGGAGTCCGGGGATGCGGCTCCAGTAGCCAAAGGCTAGCACCTCTACCGGCGACAAGCAAGCACCCCGTGCCGGCAGGCAAACTGCCAATGCCAGAGAATATCGTCGTGTAGTTCTCTGGTTGTGTAGTTCTCCTCACTCATCCCATCACTGACATCTCATCATAGCGGTAGAAACAATTTCCACTAGCAGAAAAATTGATGAAACACCGCTCATTTCAAAGAAATATATATATGCATTTATCTAATGGGATTGCCATGCGCCTGCCGCAGGCACTGAACTGCTAAGATGCGCTTTTATATAAACCAACTTTTCTTAGATAATATCTTGACATGCCTCCGCGTAAGTGAAAAAAAGTTCTCGAAGGTATGAAAATGAGGTGGACCCCAAGATCCGGCCACGCAGTGGCCGAAATAAGCTATGATCTCGGGGTGTGGAGGAAGGGGTAAAGTTTCATGGGGATGTTGTCAAGACGGCGGTTTTGGGTGCCACAGTT
>Ga0118677_10002352_pt1 | contig 24841 bp, 19 predicted proteins | sample AliMusrvi5mmetaG_FD_86154 | JGI IMG/M metagenome (GOLD analysis project Ga0118677, IMG submission 86154)
ATTAAAGGAAGTCCTCAAGATTACAGATAGAGTCATCGATATTTTAGCCCTGGTGAAGTAAGTTTCGCTATTTTTCTTTTCATTTGCATCGTCAACCGAAGGCGGATACCCTCTTAAAAAAACGATGATTGACAAGATTTCAGGAATAGCATTACGATGATTGTAGATATTTTATCAAGGATTAAACCAGGCGTTCCCAAAAGGGTCCTTCTTTTTGTAGCTGCAGCTATCTGGACTTTCGCGGGTTCCATGTTGCTCTTTAAAGGATTTAAGATGCTCGATTTGAGCAGTCATTTGTTATGGTTGCAGCTAATATGCGCGCTCATTTGCGGAATTATTTTTTACCTGAAATTGTTCTCGAAGCTATCGTTAAAGCATACCCTAAGGATTCTGAATATGAAGGAAGAGCTTCCGTGCCTTTTCTCATTTTTTAATTTCAGAAGCTACTTTATGATGGTGCTGATGATCTCGATGGGCATCACCCTTCGGACAACCGGGTGGGTAGCTCCCGTTTATCTTTCATTTTTGTACCTCATGATGTCGGTGCCTTTGTTAATTTCATCTGTACGATTTTATTATACAGGCTTGTATTACAGACGATTTATTGTAATAGTCAAACAGAATAAATGATGAATCCGAAAATCCTCGTTGTTGCTGCAATACCCAGGCAAGGTCTCGCCGAACTGGAGAAAAAGTTTGAATTGATCTATCCGACCGAAAATTTTTTGTTTTCCGACGAGGAGATAAAACATTTCCTACCTCAGGCGGACGGAGTACTCTCGGTTTTTACCAAACCGTTCACTGCTGACATGATGGCCAAGGCGGAAAGGCTTAGGATCATTGCCAATTTTGGGGTCGGGTATAATAATATTGATGTTCCCAAGGCTACTGAAATGGGGGTCGTCGTCTGTAATACTCCTAATTCTGTCACCGAGCCAACAGCTGAAATGGCTTTGGGACTGCTCCTTTCACTTACCAGGAAGATCGCTCTCACAGATCGTGGTCTAAGAACTAATCCTGGATTTAAATGGGGCATGATGGAGAATCTGGGTACTGTAATATTCGGTAAAACTCTTGGCATCATCGGCATGGGCAGGATTGGCCAGGCATTCGCCCGACGGGCCATTGCTTCAGGAATGAAGATCATCTATTACAACCGCACCAGGTTATCGGACGATCTTGAGATGAAATATAACTGTCAGTTGGTCAGCATGGATGATCTGCTGGAAAGATCAGACGTTATTTCGCTTCACTGTCCGCTGACACCCGAGACCCATCATCTTATTGACGAAGCTGAAATTTCAAAAATGAAACAGGGCGCGATTTTGATCAATACAGCTCGCGGTGCGGTCATCCATGAGGATGCATTGGTGAAATACCTGCAAAACGGTAAGTTAGGCGGTGCCGGACTGGACGTTTATGAATTTGAACCCCAGATTGCGCCGGGGTTGTTTTCCCTGGACAATGTAGTGATGACTCCTCATACTGCCACCGGTACCATTGATACGCGAATAGAAACGGGCCGCGAAGCGTCGGAAAACATCCTTCGGTTCTTCGAAGGACGAAAGGATATTTCGATCGTCAATCCGTCTGTTTGGAATAGGTGAAAATCGCTTAATTTCCCTCGAATTCTCTTCTGAAATTTTTTATCTTTGGGGAAATTAACAACTTAGAAGATGAAGAAAGCGCTCAACAACTACCAAATTATCTTAGTTTCCTTATTGATGAGTCTGTTGTCCATATCCGGATTTTCCAAAAACATGGTGACTTCCTTAAAATGTGATTATCATGTAAATCCTGTCGGGATTGACATTTTGCAACCCAGACTAAGCTGGCAAACCATTGCCGGTGAAAACAATTTCATGCAACAAGCTTACGAAATACGTGTGGCAGAAACACTTGCCGACCTGACTGGAGGCCATAAACTTGTATGGAGTACAGGCAAAATCAGTTCTTCAGAATCTATCAATGTGAACTATGAAGGCCCAGCGGCAAAATCTATGCAACGGCTTTGGTGGCAGGTACGGGTCTGGGATAATAAAAATAAGGCCACAGCCTGGAGTGAACCTTCATACTGGGAGATGGGACTCCTCGGGCCTGGCGACTGGCAGGCATCCTGGATCAGATATGGGCAGGAAAAGGATAATAAAGAATCCCGCCCCTCACAATTTTTAAGAAAGGAATTCTCTCTTTCCAAAAAAGTTAAGTCAGCAAGGGTATATGTCACGGCCCTGGGACTCTATGAACTTCACCTGAATGGGTCGAAAGTCGGCACGGATCTTTTTACACCGGGTTGGACAAGTTACAACAACAGGATCCAATATCAGACCTATGATGTCACCTCGCTCCTGGCAACGAAGAACACCATCGGCGCCATTGTTGGTGATGGGTGGTATCGTGGTAACATTGGTTTCAAGGGACAAAGAAGCTATTATGGCGACAAGAGCGCGTTGCTGGCTCAGCTGGAGATCAATTATACCGACGGTACCCACGAAACCATCGTCACCGATTCGGGCTGGAAGACGACCACCGGTCCCATCATAGAATCGGATATCTACAATGGTGAAAGCTATGATGCACGGCTGGAGCTGAATGGCTGGGACAAGGCTGGTTATGCCGACACCAAATGGAGCGGTGCTACCGTTTATGATTTTACCAAGAGTACCCTGATTGCTCCCCAGGGCGTTCCGGTTCAGGCCATCCAGGAGATCAAGCCTGTGAAACTGATCAAGACTCCCAAAGGTGAATCTGTTCTCGACATGGGTCAGAACATGGTCGGGGTGGTTAGGCTGAAGGTGAAAGGCAATGCAGGGGATAAGGTGGTGATCAAATTTGCCGAGGTACTGGACAAAGCCGGAAACTTCTATACCGATAACCTTCGTGCTGCCAAATGCACCGATACCTATGTGCTGAAAGGCGGAGCGGAAGAGGTATTTCAGCCACGTTTTACCTTCCATGGTTTCCGTTTCGTGAAACTGGAAGGACTTTCCGGCGAACCCACACTCGACCAGGTCACTGGTGTCGTAATCCATTCGGCCATGACGCCTACAGGCACCTTCGCCTGTTCAGATTCATTGATCAACCAGTTGCAGCACAATATCCAGTGGGGACAGAAAGGCAATTTTGTGGATGTTCCTACCGATTGTCCGCAGCGAGACGAACGACTTGGCTGGACGGGTGATGCACAGGTCTTCAGCATGACTGCGGCATTTAACTTTGATGTGGCAGCATTCTATACCAAGTGGATGAAGGATTTTACAGCCGATCAGCTCAAGAGCGGACGCGTTCCCCATGTAATCCCCGATGTACTCAGCGGCGGAGGCGGAGCTACCGCATGGGCCGACGCATCCATCATAGTTCCCTGGACTGTTTACCAGGTTTACGGCGACAAGCGGATACTGGCGGATCAGTACAACAGCATGAAAGGCTGGGTGGAATACATGCACACCAGAGCCGGAGAGAAAAACCTCTGGTTGGGTGATGAACATTTCGGCGACTGGCTGGCCTTTGCCTCCAACAGTTCCTCCTACCCGGGAGCCACCACCGAAAAGGATCTGATTGCCACAGCCTATTATGCCCATTCATCCAAAATACTTAGCCAAATAGCAACTATTCTAGGCAAGACAGAAGATGCAAAAACCTATGCTAACCTATCGGAGGCCGTTAAAAAGGCCTTTGTCGATGAGTTTGTAACCAAAAACGGAAGGGTTGTTTCCCATACCCAAACGGGATACTCACTGGCATTGGCTTTCGACCTGCTTCCGGAGAATCTAAGGGCCAATGCGGCTGAATACCTTGCTGCCGACGTGAAGAAGATGGGTCACCTCACTTCAGGGTTCGTAGGTACACCGCTGGTTTGCAAGACACTTACCGCCACGGGGCATGATGACCTGGCCTTTATGCTGCTCAACAGGAAGAAATATCCCTCCTGGCTCTATCCGGTTACACAGGGTGCCACCACCATTTGGGAACGCTGGGACGGACAGAAGCCGGACGGTAATTTCCAGGATGTTGGGATGAACAGTTTCAACCATTATGCCTATGGAGCCATCGGGGAGTGGTTGTACAAGCATGTAGCCGGGATAGACCTTGATCCGCAAAATCCGGGTTACAAACATATTCTTCTCGCACCCCATCCGGGTGGCGATCTGACCAATGCCTCTGCCGAACTGAAAAGCATGTATGGGTTGATCAAATCTTCCTGGAAACTGGATCAGGAGCGGTTTAGCTATGAAGTTATTGTGCCGGTTAATACGACAGCAACGGTTACACTTCCGAATGCTGAGTTGGCCAAGGTAACTATCAACCAACTTCCGCTTTCAGGAAACAAATCTTTCGAAGCTGAACAAAAGGGAGATGAGACCATCGTTCAACTGGGTTCTGGGAAATACCAGTTTAATTATGTTTCAAATCAGTTCCAGGCTAAAAAGTAATTGGAGATCATTATCATTATAAAAAAGTGGAAGGCGATGGTTCGTCTTCCACTTTTTATTTTTCCTTTCATGAATTGCAGACACTCAAATAATAAACTTCGATTGAACCTGCCGTCTCTCTTCTCTATTTTTGAATAACAGATCCGATCCTGTTCTTTTTCAAATGTTTATCGATAACCTGAATCAGCTTTGTCTTGTTGATGGGTTTGGTTACAAAATCATTGCAGCCGGCTTCCATGCTTTTCTTTTTGGTTGGATCAGAAGCGTAGGCAGTGACGGCAATGATAGGAATTTCGGAATCATTTTCCCTGATCTTCATGGTGGCCTCCCACCCGTTCATTTCGGGCAGTTGAACATCCATCAGAATAAGGCTGTAATTGTTATGCAAAAACATGCTAACGGCCTCATTGCCTGTTATTGCCCTCTCGTACTTCAGATTCACACTGGTAAGAATGGAACGCAGAACCTGGTAGTTGATATCTTCATCTTCAACAATCAGAATCAGCTCACTTTTGAATTTCATCTGTTCCTGATAGTCTTCATTTTTCTTCGGAGCAGGAGCATCACCCTGGGAATGAATCTTAGGAATGTCGAAAATAAAAGTACTGCCCTTCCCTTTCTCGCTCTCTACCCGGATATGTCCGCCATGTTTTTCAATGAATTCCTTGCAGAGGATGAGGCCCAGACCGGTTCCTTTCTCATTTTCTGTCCCGTAAACTGAACTTTGTATGTTGTGGTTAAAAAGGCTTTTTCTCGTACTTTCATCCATGCCCATGCCATTGTCGGTGATAGTAATTTCGGTTTTGCTACCAAGATTAACCGCTTTCACTTCGATGGCACCTCCCCGGAAAGTGTATTTTATTGCATTTCCGATCAGATTACGAAATACTGTCTGAATCATGTTCTGGTCGGCATAGCTGAATATCTCATCTCCCGGTTCATATTTCAGGGTAATATTCTTGGAAAGGGCCGTAGGAACCAAATTGGAGACTGTATCGTCAATGCATTTGGTCAGGTTAAATAACTGGGGTTTGAATACAAGGTTTCCGGTTTGTATAATTGCCCAGTTCAACAATGTTTCCAACAAGTTATAGGTAGATTTGGCCGAATTTCTCAGGATTTCAAGCATTTTGATCTGCTCATCAGCATTGAAATTCTCGTAACTCTCGATCATCACTTCAAGCAAATCGGCAGAGGTACCTACCGGGCCTCTTAGGTCGTGGGCGATGATGGAGAAGAGTTTGTCTTTCGTTGTATTGATTGCTTTTAGTTCAAACTCGTTCTTCTTGAGTTCATTTTCAATATTTTTGCGGTCGGTAATATCGAGGAATACACCGAGGCTCGATTCGAATTCTCCTTTTTCATCAAAGGTAGGGGTAGCTGTTACGAGCATGACCCTTTTTTCCCCGTCTGCCCGAAGGAACTCCATTTCGTAGGTGCTTTGGCTTCCTTCCTGTCTGATAATCGTCTGTTTTCTAATCTGATCGAAGGTTGACTGGGTAACAAATTCAGCCATGGTCCTGCCTACCAGTTCACCAACGGGAACACCCATGATCTTGTCGGCTGCCGGATTGGTGAAAATAAAGCGTTCATCCTTGTCCACTATACCAAATCCTTCCCCCTGTATTTCGATAAGTTTTTGGTATTTCTCTTTATTCTGTCTCAATGATATTTCCATCTCCTTTCGCTCCGTGATGTCGGTGATGGAGGTGACGATCTGATTCAATAATTTATCATAAAAAACTGACATCAAACCAACCCTAATCTCGCCGCTCTTCCTGTTGAACTGGAATTCATAATTATCGGGAATGCCTGCTACCCCCTGAAGGCGTAGTCGGTTGTATTCAGAAAGACGCTCAAGTTCTGATTTGGGAATCAGGTTGGTCCAGCTTTTGCCAATTACCTCTTCTCTGGAAAAGCCGGTCATTTGACAGTAGGCATCGTTGATCATCGAAATAGTGGAGTCGGTTTCTATGATTACGATAGCAGATGAGTTGTTTTCAAAAATAGTTCTAAACCGTTCCTCACTGGACTGCAATGCAATCTTTGTTTTTGAAAGCTTGTGATCCAGGATCCTGGCCAGAGAGTAAATCAGAAATCCTACTACCGGGATTGCTACAGAGAACTTTATCAGGAAATTTAACAGCCAATTCTGATTATCATACCATGTCTGATGGTCAATGTAATCGTCGATGAACAACATAATTACAATCATTGGCAAAAGAGCCAGCAGCAGACGATATTCTACGGTACTTCTTTTAATTATCCTTTGAAAAAATGATGACATAACCGATCGTAATTGAAGAATAAAATCCATTTAAATCTTAATAAACCAAATACAACACAACAAAAGAAACAAAAATTTGTTTTACACTTTTGAAGCTAATACAGGTACTTTGAATTCAATTAATTTATTTTCCCAAGAAAATTGAACGATCGAAACTGTCAATGTATGTGCAAATGACAGATCGGAATTGGCTATAGTAGATACCTGGTGTGACTTTCCAGAGTCTGAAATAAAGTTTAAAAAGCGGTTCTTATCAGGAATCAGTATTTTTTGGGCAATATGCCTCGCATTTGAAAACTGATCGAAATAGAAGCGCTGAAATGTAAGGGATTCCATGGCTTTCTGTTTACAAAATTGAAGTCCTAAAGATAGAAATTTATTTTACAAATCCTTTCGTGGGTCAATAGAAACAGTAGAAAGGTTGATTCAGAGGTTTAAGCAAAATTTATTCCGATTAAAGTTTTTAAAATCTGGGCGGTTGGATAAGGACAAATTAATGTGGAATGGCTATATTTGGATTCTTTTAAACAGTAATAATATGCAGAAAATAGTGTTGGTTTCAGTTATGGCTTTGGTTTTGTTTGCTTTTAAAAGCGATAAAAATGCCTATATGATTTTTGATTCCAAAGGAAAAGAGTGCCACTATGCCAAGTTGCTTGATCAGGCGAAAGAGGCTGATGTGGTCCTTTTTGGTGAACAGCATGATAATCCGATTAATCACTGGCTTGAGCAGGAACTCACCAAAGATTTGTATGATGCCAGGAAAGACAACCTGATCCTGGGTGCCGAGATGTTTGAAGCGGATGATCAGGTGGTCGTCAACGAATATTTGTCAGGTTCGGTATCTGAGAAAACGTTCAAGGACGAATGCAAACTTTGGACCAATTTCCCCAGTGACTACAAACCATTGCTCGACTTTGCAAAAAAGAATAAATTAAAATTTGTAGCGACCAATGTACCCAGAAGATATGCAAATATGGTTTATACCAGGGGATTGGAAAAGTTAGATAGCATTGAGCCGGAAGCAAAAAGATGGATTGCTCCTCTGCCCATAGCCTATGATAAAACCTTGAAGTGCTATGCCGATATTTTTGCAGCAGCAAAGGGACATGGAGGTGAAAATCTCCCTAAATCACAAGCCATCAAGGATGCCACCATGGCATATTTTTTACTAAAGAACCTTACTCCCGGAAAAACCTTTATCCACTTCAACGGATCCTACCACACTGACGGACACATGGGAATTGAGTGGTACCTTAAACAAGCCCGTCCGGATCTTAAAATTGTGACCATTGGATCCACAGAGCAAGATTCTATCGACGATCTGGCCAAAGAAAATGAAGGTCTTGGGGATTTCATTCTGGTTACACCATCTTCCATGAGCAAGACTTACAGGCCTTAGTCATGAACAGATGGTTGGATAACATTTTTGATGAAGAGTTATTTTGTTTTGCCAAACCTTTTATCTAACCATATTGTCATGAATATTCTGTTTGAAAGGATCCAGTCCGGTTCACATCCTCGCCTCCCAGGTTTGATGTCGCTCTACCTTGAATCATTTCCGCCGGAAGAGCGCAGGAGTTCTGCCGAACTGCTCAGAATGCTGAATGTGTCTGAAATGTTTTTTTCTGCCCTCATCGAGGAAGATCAATTCATAGGATTGGTTGTCTACTGGAAGTTCGATAGGTTTCACTATCTCGAGCACATAGCACTTTTACCCGAACAACGACGGAACGGATTCGGACTGGGCGTTCTCAAAAAACTTCAGAAAGAGGGCAAACCAATTCTGCTTGAAGTTGAGATCCCTTACGATACAGAGAGTACCGGCAGGATAACTTTTTACAACCGTTCAGGATTCAGTGCCCTGCCTGTCTACTACCACCAGCCACCCTACCGGAAAGGCGAAGAGGTTGTACCCATGATGCTTTTTTCTGACAAAACCGACTGGGATGCCGAAGAATTGGATCAATCCATCCGGTTGTTCCACCGCAAGGTTTACGGAGCGTAAAGGATAAAGGATAAAGGATAAAGTAAGCCCCATGCACAAATCAAGAATGCAGCGTTCTTTACTTTAACCTTTATCCTTTATCCTTTTTTTCAAAGTGCCTTGAGTCTCCCCACTCGCCATACCCAATCTCACTGTCGGCAAGTGCCAGTCTGGCGTCCAGACAGCCGGTGCATTGTTCCGGTTCCTCATCCGTGCAGGGTTTGTTGTTATAGAGCAGATAGTTGTTGCGGTAACTACCGGGGGTAATGTTGGGCATGATGATGTTGGCTCCGGCCTTGACGGCTTTTTCCCTGCCCAACGGATCGATGGCTTGCAATGCCGTCGTGGCGGCAATGTTGATGTCAGGCATCAGCAAACGCAAAAGAGCCACCATCCTGAGTGACAAATTAAACCTTTCAGAAAGTGGAAGTGAATCAGTAGCCGGATTCCTGAAGGGGGTATCATCGTGTTCGATGAAGGGACCCATTCCCACCATGTCAATATCGAAATCCTTGAAGAAGAGGAGGTCATTTGCCAGATCATCCAGCGTTTGAAAAGGGGTGCCAATCATCACGCCGGTTCCGACCTGGAAGCCGATTTTCTTCAGGAGGTCAAGGGCATTTCGCCGCTGTGGATAGGTGTGATGTCCATCCGAGGGATGAAGCTGCCTGTAGAGATCCGGATTGCTGCTTTCGATGCGCAGCAGGTAACGGTGAGCCCCTGCTTCAAACCATCCCCGGTAGGTGCTTTCTGCCTGCTCTCCCAGCGAAAGGGTGATTCCCAGCTGGTTGTTGCTTAGCTCTTTAATTTGCGTGATCAAACATTCGATACGGGAGACAAAGGCTGAATTGGTTACCTCACCCGATTGAATGACAATGGATCCGTACCTTTCCCGGTAGGCAAACCGGGCAGCATCCAGAACCTCGGCATCCGTCAGGTTGTACCGGGTCACAGCTTCATTTGATTTCCGGATGCCACAGTACAGGCAATCCTTCTCGCAGACGTTGGAGAGTTCAATGAGTCCCCTGAAATAGACCTTGTTGCCTACGGTTGCCAGTTTCAGTTCACCTGCTTTTTTTAGAAGCAATTGACCCTCCTCACCCTTTGCCTGCAAGAGGGTGACCAGATTTTCTTTGGAAAATAGTTTTTTGTCTATGATTTCGGCTACCGTTAACATCCCACAAAGATACACATTTGTCGGTTTTTGTTGAATTGCCCTGAAAAGCACTATTTTTGCAGATCAAAATATTGGAATGGGTGAAAAGGTTTGCATAGGTCTTTCCGGAGGTGTCGATTCGAGCGTGGCTGCGTGGCTGCTGAAAGAGCAGGGGTATGAAGTTTTTGGTCTCTTTATGATCAACTGGAAGGAGACTACCGGTACCTTAACCGCTGAGTGCACCTGGGAAGACGATGTGGTATTCGCAGAGATGACAGCAAAAAAACTGGGCATTCCTTTCCATATTGTAGATCTATCAGATTATTACCGGACAAGGGTCGTGGATTACATGTTTTCGGAGTATGAAAAGGGAAGGACTCCCAACCCAGATGTCTTGTGCAACAGAGAGATCAAATTTGATATTTTCATGCAGAAGGCCCTCGAACTGGGAGCCGATTATGTGGCTACAGGGCACTACTGCCGAAGGGAAGTCTCCGAAGTGAACGGAGTTCCCATCTATCACCTGCTGGAAGGGGTCGACCCCAACAAGGACCAGAGCTATTTTCTTTGTCAGCTGAATCAATATCAGCTATCCAAATCACTATTCCCGATTGGCCATCTTTTGAAACCGGCGGTCAGGGAGATTGCCCGTCAACAGGGGCTGGTGACCGCAGAACGCAAGGATTCGCAAGGAATTTGCTTCGTGGGAAAAGTGGATCTTCCGGTATTTTTGCAGCAGAAGCTGGAACCACGAAAGGGAAATGTGATACTCATTCCGGCCGATTTCTCGGCGAAAAAGAAGATTTTGAACAAAGGCAGGGATAACCTTGCCAAACTAACAGTTCCATTTCCGTTCAAACCCTGGCAGGGGACGGTTATCGGGGAGCACAACGGGGCCCATTACTATACCATTGGCCAGCGCAAGGGGCTGAACATAGGTGGATTTGTGGAGCCCTTGTTTGTTCTGGCCATCGACGTGGTCCGTAACATCGTCTATGTTGGGGAGGGGAAGGAGCATCCCGGATTGTACCGTCCAGGCCTGTTCGTCACGAAGGAAGAACTCCACTGGATTCGTTCCGATCGCGCATTGAAACCGGGTGAGGAGTTCAACTTCCTGGTAAGGATACGTTACCGGCAACCACTCGAAAAAGCGGTCATGATCATGCGGGAAGAGGGGGCCTATTTTCTTTTCGAACAGGATCAGCGCGGCATCACCGCCGGGCAGTTTGCTGCCTGGTACGATGGGGAAGAGCTGGTGGGTTCGGGGGTTATTGCTTAAAGTTGAAAGTGCTAATGTGTTGATTAGCTAATGTACTGATTGGCTGGGATCGGACGAAAGGGCTACAGCATTGAAAGTGAATATCGTAAATGGGAGATATAAGATGTCGAGAATAGGTCTTTTGCAGTAGTTTGGTTTTTGTCAATACATTTTCTGCAATTATTTTATAAGTTAGTGGAATCAAATTAGAAAACTATTTTCCCCAGAAAGACTATCTTATGACTGTAAAGCTGAATTAATTCAAATACCATTCAAAAACTAAATCCATGAACAAAATCAGAAAACCGATGCGCGGTTGGTTGCGTGTAGTTATTTTTATTATTCCGTTCTTTATTTTTGTTGGTATTTCCCAGGTGTTGGCCGGACTTGTATTGGGGATTAAATTGTCGACCAGACACTTTACCCCGACAACTTTACAGAGCACCGTATTGACGGTGTTTATGCTCATGGGTTCTATTTCTATTGTGGCAATTTTCAGAAGGTGGATTGACCGGGAGAGCTTCAAGAGCCTGGGATTTGGACTTAAAAATGCTTCAAAGGAATTGATTGCTGGTTTTGTATTGGGAGTAGGTCTGATCACCATGGGCTTTCTTATTCTCTTAGGGATTCATGAGATCAATTATGTTGGGACCAATCCAGATGCCTCGGGACTGTTTCTCTCCCTGATTTTATTTATCGCAGTGGGTATCAATGAAGAGCTGATTTTCAGAGGGTACATATTGGGTAACTTTATGCTTTCGATGAACCGATGGGTCGCCCTGGCGGTTTCCTCGGTTGTATTTTCACTGATGCATTTGGGAAATGCCAATTTTGATTTGTTCAGTTTTGTGTGTATCCTCCTTGCCGGTATCCTGCTCGGTCTTCCTTATATCTACACCAAAAGCCTGTGGCTACCTATCTCACTCCATTTCAGCTGGAATTTCTTCCAGGGTACCATCTTTGGATTTAATGTTAGCGGTACTAAAGAATACAATTTGATTCAACAATCGCGTACTTCGGATACTTTGCTGAATGGCGGTAAATTTGGTTTTGAAGGATCCATCCTGGCAGTAATTTTTCTCTCACTGGCAATTGTCGGACTTTGGTTCTTTTACAGCCGGAAGGAGAAAAAGGAAGTTGTGGCTGAAATTGTTACTGAGGAACCCATTACGATCTGATTTTAAACTGAAAAAGATTATAAATGACACCGGATCAATTTTCACTCGATCGAATGGCCAAAGATCCCGGAAACTGGTGGGGCCCTTTTTACGGATGCAGGAAAGACCCCCGGCTGTTCGTTGAGAAGTCCGATTCATCAGTGGGTTGGGGTTGGACCCTTAATTGCTTGAATCCACTGTCCTGGCTGTTAATCTTAGGAATTATTTTGATATCGGTAGGTATCAGTTACTATTAATTGTAAAATTTTCTGAAATTTTACAATTATTTAGCATTGCCATTGAGACCAATGGTGGTCTGCTGCGTATGATTGTAAAAAGGATTTCACTTCGATCCCTTCTACTTTTCAGTGTTTGAAGATCTCGGAATGGGATAGTTCACTATCAAATTTTAATAGCATGAAAGCAGACAATATTTTACAAACGATTGGAAACACGCCGCATTTGCGCATCAACCGGCTGTTTTGTGATGATTATACCGTATATGCCAAACTGGAGAAAACCAATCCGGGCGGAAGCATCAAAGACCGCATCGCCTTGTCGATGGTAGAGGATGCAGAAAAAAGTGGTGTTCTCAAAAAGGGAAGCGTAATCATTGAACCGACCTCCGGGAATACAGGGATCGGACTTGCCCTGGTTGCCGCAGTAAAGGGATACCGGCTGATTTTAACCATGCCCGATTCCATGTCCGTTGAACGCAGAAGCATCCTGACGGCATATGGTGCAGAGCTGGAACTGACGCCAAGAGAGTTGGGGATGAAGGGAGCAATTGCAAAGGCAAGGGAGTTGGCCGACCAGATCAAAGACTCCTGGATCCCCATGCAGTTTGACAACCCAGCCAACATTGCTGCACACGAAAAGTACACGGCTGCAGAAATAGTTGCTGATTTTCCGGAGGGAATTGACTACCTGATCACCGGTGTGGGAACAGGTGGACATATTTCAGGTGTGGCAAAGGTTCTGAAGCAGCATTTTCCGAAAATCAAGGTTTTTGCAGTCGAACCCTCTGCATCACCCGTTATCAGTGGTGGAGCACCCGGGCCACATCCCATCCAGGGAATCGGAGCGGGCTTTATTCCCAACAACCTGAAAACAGAGTTGCTCGACGGGGTGATTCAGGTAGACAAGGCAGATGCTTTTGATTTCACCAGGAAGGCAGCCCTGGAAGAGGGTCTCTTTGTGGGTATCTCATCGGGGGCTTCTTTGGCTGCTGTGGCCAAGAAACTTCCAGAGATTCCAAAGGGATCCACAATTTTGACTTTTGTATACGACAGTGGGGAGAAGTATTTGTCGATTGAAGGGCTCTTTTAATTTGAAAATTTGAAAATTTGAAAATTTGAAAATTTGAAAATATCCAGAACCAGAATAATTTGCTTTACGCTTCATTTTCAAATTATCTCATTTTCAAATTTTCAAATTATCTCATTTTCAAATTATCTCATTTTCAAATTTTCAAATTATTTATTCTTCCAACTTGATTTTCTCCAGCAGTACCACGTTCTCCACATGGTGCGTGTGCGGAAACATGTCGACCGGATGAACCTCTTTGACTGCATATTGGCTTTGCATCAGTTGCAGATCCCTGGCCTGGGTGGCCGGGTTACAACTCACGTAAACAATCCTATCCGGTGAAGCAGCCAGTATCACCTGAATCACCTTTTCATCCATTCCGGCTCTTGGCGGATCGGTAATGACCACATCGGGGCGACCGTGTTGTGCAATAAATTCCTCCGTCAGGATATCCTTCATGTCGCCGGCAAAAAACAAGGTATTGCCGATTCCGTTGTTGACAGAATTGATCTTGGCATCGGCAATGGCCTCAGGAACATATTCGATTCCCACTACCTTTTTTGCACTCCGTGCCACGAAATTGGCGATGGTTCCGGTGCCCGTGTAGAGGTCGTACACGATTTCGGTCCCCGTAAGTCCGGCCATTTCCCTTGTAATTTTGTACAATTCGTAAGCCTGGGTAGAGTTGGTCTGGTAAAACGACTTGGCACCGACAATAAATTTCAATCCCTCCATCTTTTCCACCAGGTGATCATTCCCTTTGTAAACAATGACCTCCTGGTCGGTGATGGTGTCATTCCCTTTTTCGTTGATCACATAGAGGAGTGAAGTCACCTGCGGAAAGCTGTCGGAGATGAATTGAAGCAATCCTTTGATGGCTGGTTGGTTGTCCTGAAAGAAGACGACAATGACCATCACTTCTCCCTTTTCGTTGCATCGAACGGTGATTGTGCGCAAAAAACCACTCCTGTTTCTCAGGTCAAAGAATGGAAGCCCATGTTCAAGGGCGTAACTGCGTACTGCATTTCTGATTTCGTTGGATGGGGCCGGCTGGAGCCAGCAGTTTTGGATATCCATCACCTTGTCGAACATGCCGGGGATATGAAATCCCAGCACATCCTGGTTGCTGATCTCACTGCCTGAGCGGATCTCCTCCTCCGAAAGCCACCTTCTGTTGGAAAAGGTGAATTCGAGTTTGTTCCTGTAGAAAGTGGTTCTTTCTGACCCTTTGATTGGATGAAGAAGCGGAATATTTACCTTTCCGATCCTGGTAAGCTGGTCGACCACCTGTTTCTGCTTGTAAAAGAGTTGTTTTTCGTATGGAAGGTATTGCCATTTACAACCGCCGCAGAGTCCAAAGTGCTCGCAGAACGCATCAATGCGGTCGGGCGATGGTTTTTGAATGGTCACCACCCGGCCCTCCATGTATTTCTCCCTTTTTTTGGTGACCTGGATGTCTACGACGTCACCGGGGATCACATTGGTTGTAAAGACCACCACTCCGTCTACCCGGGCTACTGCTTTCCCTTCGGCTCCGGCATCGAGGATCTCGACGTTTTGCAACAAAGGCAGACTCATATTTTTTCTTCCCACAATTTTATATTTTGGATTTTCGATTTTCAATTTTGGATTGTGAACTTTCATCATTTTCTCTTTTTGATTTTTTTCGGTGGAAATGGTTTCAATTGATCCGCCAATCGAAAATCAAAAATCGAAAATTCTTCGACTAAGCTAAAGTCTACTTTACCGCTAAAAGCTGCTCCAGTTGATCTCTCGCGGATGAATCCACTTTCCCTGGGCCCTTAAAACCTGTTCAATGACATCCCTCACACAACCTTCGCCGCCATTTCGGTGGGAGATGTAGGCTGATATTTCCTTGATCTCCTCGGCTGCATCGTTGGGACACACGGGTAATCCCACCAGTGCCATCACATTGTAGTCGGGGATATCGTCTCCCATGTAAAGAATCTCTTCGGCCTTCAGATTTGTTTTTTGCAGAAAATCATGCAGGCAGGGTACTTTGTCGAGCGTTCCCATGTAAACGTGGGTTATCCCGAGTCTTTCGAGCCTTCCTTGCGTATCCTGGGTTCTGCCGCCTGTGATGATGCCGACCGGATAGCCTGCACGGAGAGCATACATGAGCGCGTAGCCATCCTTCATGTTGGCGGTGCGGACCGGATCACCTTCGGGAGAGAGGCTCAGGACGTTGTGTGAGATCACACCATCCACGTCGAAAACGAATCCCTTGATTTTACTGAGTTCTTCTTTGAAAAAAGCCATAAATGAGATATGAGATATGAGATATGAGATATGAGATATGAGATATGAGTTATGAGTTATGAGATATGAGGTATAAGATATAAGATGTGAAATATGAGTTAGGTGTTATGAGAATGGTGGATGTCGGTGCTTAAAAGATTGTAAAGTTTTTGCCATTCGGGATGAGATTCCAGCATCTTTTCGTGCTGATCAAGGATATGCTGAACGCCCCGCACAGCAGGCCCTGTTTGGACGAGGTGGGGTGGAAACTGTATGACCTTGTCGGCCGTTTCACGGATAAGTGATTTCAGCAGATCAAAATCGAGGTGTTGTTCTGAAAGCAATTCTTCACCAATTGTATAAAGATGGTTGACGAAATTGCATACAAAGACGGCGGCGAGGTGCAGTTGTCTCCTTTTTTCTGAATTGACATGGAATACCTTACCTGAGATGGTTTTGGCAAGCATTTCCAGTTTTGCAAGGTTCTCCTGACTGTTCGCCTCAATGCAGATTGGAACGGTTGAAAAATCTACCGGTTTCTGTTTGGAAAAAGTTTGCAATGGATAGAACGCCCCGTAATTTCTGGAGAAAGCAGAGAGCAGACCGATGTCGAGGCTGCCTGAGGTATGCACGACCAACTGATTTGCTATTGGCACCTCTGCCAGTATTTCTATGATCGCTCCTTCTGAAATGGCCAGGATAAAGAGGTCTGCATCCAGTCTGATTTCAGATTTCAACGAAGTGAAGGCGCAACCAAGCATCCCGGACAAAAGCAGGCCAGCTTCTTTAGAGCGGCCAAAAACCTGTACGATCTCAGCGTTTTGGGCACGAAGTGCGATTCCCAATCTGGTGGCTAAGTTTCCTGTCCCGAATAAAACGATCCGCATTCAACTAATTTTTTGCAAAAATAGGGTAATTATCATTAAATCGTTAAGTTATAAAGTTTAACTTTGCAGGCGATTTTTGTGGCACTATACGAATCTGGTTTCAATTGGATCATTGAAAAACAAAATATTAGCGATTAAATAATTATCAAACCAAATATTTATTTTATGACGAAGTATGTTTATACGTTCGGCAACGGCCAGGCTGAAGGTCGTGCAGAGATGAAAAATTTGCTGGGTGGCAAGGGAGCCAATCTGGCAGAAATGAATCTGATCGGTGTTCCGGTTCCTCCGGGATTCACAATTACCACTGATGTTTGTACAGAGTTTACTGCAAATGGCAGGAAGGCAGCTTTCGATTTGATCGAAAAAGAGGTACAGGCAGCTGTAGCATACATCGAAAATATTACGGGAACCAAATTCGGTTCTAAAGAAAATCCTTGTCTCGTTTCGGTACGTTCTGGCGCCAGGGCCTCCATGCCGGGTATGATGGACACGATCCTGAACCTGGGTCTGAATGATGTGGCCGTCGAAGGCATTGCCCTGAAATCTGGCAATCCACGTTTCGCATGGGATTCCTACCGTCGTTTTGTACAGATGTATGGCGACGTAGTTCTGGGAATGAAACCACACAGTAAGGAAGACATCGATCCTTTCGAAGAGATCATCGAACACATGAAAGAGGAGGTTGGCATCAAGGAGGATACCGACTTTACGGTTGACAACCTGAAGACGCTCGTTGCCCGTTTCAAGGCAGCCGTGCTGAAAGTAACCGGCAAGGATTTCCCTGTCGATCCATGGGAACAACTCTGGGGAGCCGTTGCAGCCGTCTTTGAAAGCTGGATGAACGACCGTGCCATCTATTACAGAAAATTGAACAATATCCCTGTTGAATGGGGAACAGCCGTCAACGTACAGGCGATGGTATTCGGGAACATGGGCGGAAATTCTGCCACCGGTGTCGGCTTTACCCGCGATGCATCGACTGGCGAGAACATGTTTATCGGCGAATACCTGATCAATGCACAGGGCGAAGATGTGGTGGCAGGTATTCGTACCCCACAGCAGATTACCAAGATTGGTTCGTTGCGCTGGGCCGAACTTCAAAATGTTTCGGAAGAAGAACGTTCCTCCAAATTCCCCTCCCTCGAGGAGACCATGCCGACAGCCTATGCCCAGTTGATGGAAATCCAGGAAAAACTGGAAAGCCATTACAAAGACATGCAGGATATCGAATTTACTATCCAGGATGGCAAACTGTGGTTGCTCCAGACCCGAAACGGGAAACGTACCGGTGCAGCCATGCTCAAGATTGCCGTAGACCTTTTGAGTGAAGGTATACTGGATGAAAAAACAGCCATGTTGCGCGTTGAACCCAACAAGTTGGATGAGCTTTTACACCCAGTCTTCGATGTCAATGCGCTCAAAGCTGCCAAATTGATTGGCAAAGGCTTGCCGGCTTCCCCGGGTGCCGCCACCGGTCAGATTGTTTTCTTTGCCGATGAAGCCAAGAAATATGACAACTCCATCCTGGTAAGGATTGAAACTTCTCCCGAGGACCTTGAGGGGATGAACATTGCCCGTGGTATCCTGACCGCACGTGGTGGAATGACCTCACACGCAGCCGTTGTGGCCCGCGGAATGGGTAAATGTTGTGTCTCCGGTGCCGGTGCACTGAGAATCAACTACAAGACCCGTACCATGGAAGCCGCCGGAAAAGTTTACAACGAAGGCGACTGGATCTCATTGAACGGTTCAACCGGCGAAGTATTCGATGGAAAAGTAAAAACCCAGGAGGCCACCATCAGCGATGATTTTGCCAAAATCATGGAATTGGCCGACAAATATACCCGCATGACCGTGCGTACCAACGCAGATACACCTCACGATGCCGCCATGGCCCGTAAATTTGGCGCCAAGGGAATCGGTCTTTGCCGTACCGAGCACATGTTCTTCGAAGGTGCCCGTATCAAGGCGATGCGCGAGATGATTCTATCTTCAACGGTAGCCGGAAGAAAAGAGGCTTTGGCCAAATTACTTCCCTACCAGCGTGCCGACTTCGAAGGAATCTTCGAGGCGATGGCAGGTTTTGGCGTAACTGTTCGTTTGCTGGATCCACCGCTGCATGAATTTGTTCCACACGAACTAGCTATGCAAAAGGAGCTGGCCGAAGAGATGGGTCTTACCATCGACCAGATTAAACAGAAGGTTTCTGATTTGGAAGAGTTCAACCCAATGTTGGGTCACCGGGGTTGCCGTTTGGGTATTACCTACCCGGAAATCACCGAGATGCAGGCACGCGCCATCATCGAAGCTGCCTTGAATTTGAAGGCAAAAGGTATTGATGCACGTCCTGAAATCATGGTCCCGCTGGTAGGTACCGTGGCTGAGTTGAAAAACCAGACCGATGTGATCCATGCCACCATCGCCAAAGTATTTGCCGAAAGAAATGATAAGATCGATTACCTTGTCGGAACGATGATTGAAGTTCCGAGGGCTGCCCTGACAGCAGAGAACATTGCCAAAGAGGCAGATTTCTTCTCCTTCGGAACCAACGACCTTACCCAGATGACCATGGGATTCTCCCGTGACGATGCCGGTAAGTTCCTGCCCGATTACCTCGACAGAGGCATCCTGAAAAATGATCCATTCCAGATCCTCGATCAGCATGGAGTTGGTCTTTTGGTTGAATTGGCTGTTCAAAAAGGTCGCTCAACCAAACCGAAACTGAAAATAGGTATTTGCGGTGAACATGGTGGTGAACCAAGTTCGGTTGAGTTCTGTGACAAGACGGGTCTGGACTACGTAAGTTGTTCTCCTTTCCGTGTTCCAATCGCACGGTTGGCAGCCGCACAGGCTAATGTTAAGCACAACGGTTAAGTCAGGGAGAGAGGTTATTCTCTTTGAAATTACCTAATTTGTAATAATTCTAAAAAAGGAGTCTTTCGAGGCTCCTTTTTTCTTTATTACGATTGGTTTTTTCTTATTTTTGCGGACATATTTAATTTTAGATATATGTTATGCTCGAACAATTAAAGAAATCAATATTCTCACTGACGACTGCCGGTTTTGCCTTGTTGTTGCTTGCCATGATACTCGGTTTTGCCACTTTCGTCGAAAGCTCTTATGGGGCTGAAGCTGCCAAGGCTCTGGTGTACGGATCCTGGTGGTTTGAATTGCTGCTGCTGTTTCTGTCCGTTTCCATGACAGTAATATATATTACCAAAAAAATGTACAGAAAGGAAAAGATGACCGTTGGTCTCTTTCACCTGGCATTTATTCTGATGATTATTGGTGCCGGGGTAACCAGGTACATTGGTGAGGAGGGCGTTATTCACATCAGGGAAGGGGAGTCCTCCTCTGAACTGATCACTTCTGAACAATATTTCCATATGTTGCTTTCCAAGGGAGACCAGCATTTTGAGGCAGAGCAAAAAATCTTACTGACCCCATTTTCCAAAGATGCCATCAATGCGACATTTGAATTGGATGGTAAGAAACTGAATGTGAAGTCTGTTGAATTTCTGATGCATGTGCCGGTCGCCGGCCAGTCAGGTACTCCGATGGAAGGAATGCTGAAGCAGGGCAGGGGTGCCAAACTTCAGTTGTCCGACGGATCTAAAACAGAGTTTACTTCCGTTGCCATGAGCGATGAGGGTGAAGCAGCTTCTGTAAAAGGTCAGTTTGATGGTGCTGATTACGAGATCTGGATTGGTCCAAAAATCAAGACCCTCCCATTTGCCATTCACCTGAAAGATTTTCAGTTGACCCGTTATCCAGGCTCGATGAGCCCCTCCTCCTACAGGAGTGAAGTGACTCTCGAGGACAAGGCCAATGGTGTCAACATGGATTATTCCATTTATATGAACAATGTATTGAAATACAAGGGTTACAGGTTCTACCAGTCCTCCTACGACCAGGATGAGAAAGGGACTATTCTTTCGGTAAATAACGATATGCCGGGTACGAGCCTTACCTATCTTGGCTATGCGCTTCTTTTTAGTGCCATCCTGCTTTCCATTTTCAACAAGAAAAGTCATTTTTACCGCCTCATGCAAAAGGCCTCCAAACCGGTTTCAGCTATTTTGATCTTTGCACTGCTATTCCTTTCGGGTCAATTGAGTGCCGCGGAAGTTTCCAAAGAATCTGCCAGTGAATTCTCAAAAGTATGGGTGCAGGGGCATGATGGCCGTGTGAAACCTTTCAGCACGCTGGCTTATGAGGTGGTGATGAAGATATCCAGGCAAGAGAGTCTGAATGGCTTGTCGCCCGAACAGGCAGTCCTTAGCATGATCACCTATCCCGAAGAGTGGCAAAAAATCCCCATGATCGTACTCTCTGAAAGTAAGATTGAACAAATTCTGGGTGTTACCTCCGATAAAGCCTCCTTTGCCGATTTCTTCGATGACAAGGGCAATTACAAGATGATGAAGGTAGTGGGTGAAGCCTATGCCAAACAACCCTCTCAGCGCGGAACGTTTGACAATGCCATCATCAAGGTGGATGACAGGCTCAATGTGGCCTATCTGGTTTACAAAGGTGAATTGCTTCGTTTGTTTCCCTCCTCCGATAAAAACAACACAACATGGGAAGATCTTACCACTGCTCCGGCATCCACTTCAGGGGCGATGATGATGAAGGTCTTCTCCGATTACCTGAATGCAGTACAGTCCAACGATGTGGCAAGGCAGAAATCTGACCTTGCGCTCATCGACCAGTTTCAGCATAAACTGGGTTCAGACCTGATTCCGGGCGCAACCAAGCAGAATCTTGAAATTATTTACAACAGGGTCAATATATTCAGGGATCTCTCGTTTCTATATCTGTTGGCCGGGTTACTGCTGATGACTGTTTATTTCAGGGCATTGCTTACAACGGGTTCGATGAATCCTAAAATTGTACAATATACCGGCTGGATTTTCCTGGCGGGATTCCTGTTGCACACCTTTGGACTCGCCACACGTGGTTACATTTCCGGGCACATGCCCTGGAGTGATGGCTACGAATCGATGATCTACATTGCCTGGGCCGGAATGCTTGCGGGGCTCATCTTTGCAAGGAAAAATCCGATGGTGATGGGTGCTGCCGCGCTTCTATCCGGACTGACTCTCTTTGTGGCCCAGATGAGCTGGCTCAATCCCGAAATAACCAACCTGGTTCCTGTTCTGAAGTCTTACTGGCTTGCCATACATGTGGCGGTTATCACCGGAAGTTACGGATTCCTGGGTGTGAGCGCCATCATTGGATTGCTGAACCTGGTACTGGCGAGCATGGTGAAACCTGAAAACAAGGAGCGGGTACAGCGCAACATCCGTCACATGACCTGGATCAATGAAGCAGCGATGACGCTTGGACTCTATCTGCTTACCATCGGAACCTTTTTGGGTGCTATTTGGGCCAACGAGTCATGGGGACGTTACTGGGGATGGGATCCGAAGGAGACCTGGTCGCTCGTGACCATCCTGGTCTATGCGTTTATCACCCACATGCGACTGATGCCTGGCTACCGCGGATGGTTCGCCCTCAACCTGGCCTCTGTGATCGGTTTGTTGTGCGTCCTGATGACCTATCTGGGGGTCAATTACTACCTGACTGGTTTGCATTCCTATGGCAGTGGAAGTGCCTCCTCCTTTCCTGTGGCACTGATAGTTGTCATTGTAATCGTTGGGGGAATAGCCTTTAAAGCCTTTACCAATGCTTCAAAAATTGATTTGAACGAAGATTAAATTTAAATCATCCCAACATATCTCTAAATATTCATCATCCATCATCCAACATTCATCATCCATCATCCATCATCCAACATTCATCATTCATCATCCATCATCCATCATTCATCATCCATCATTCATCATCTATTTATCATGAAATCGATCTCCTATTTATTTTTTGCATTGGCCTTGTTGACGGGTTGTAACAATGCTACCGTAAAAAAGACAGAGAATAAACCTGCTGCCCAGGCCTCGGCTCCGGCAGCTGATATGCATACCGTTGTCGCTAAAGAGGTGATTCAGACCAGCGGTTACACCTATCTGCTTCTGACAGAAGGTGGCAAGGAATATTGGGCAGCCGTTTCCCGTTTCGATGCGGTTCAGGGTAAAACCTATTATTACAAATCCGGTTTGGAGATGCAAAACTTCAAAAGCAAGGAGCTGAACCGTGTTTTTGACAGTATCCAGTTTATTATGGAATTCAGTGATCAGCCTGTTTTGGATAAGAAGCCGGAAGCCCTCGCCACCAAAGGAAGGCAACAAGTGGGAAAAGTGGAAGGAGTTAAAGTAGAACCGGTTCACGGAGCAGTGAAAATTGCCGATATTTTTGCAAACAAAGGCAATTATGCAGGTAAAAAAGTCAAAGTAACCGGCCAGGTTGTGAAATTCAGTTCTGAGATTATGAACAAGAACTGGGTACACCTGCAGGATGGTTCCGAGGCTAATGGATCTTTTGATTTGACAGTAACTACCATGGAGACTGTTACGGTCGGAACAGTTGTTACTTTAGAGGGAGTACTGGCAGTAGAAAAAGACTTTGGATACGGTTACAAATACGATGTGCTTCTGGAGGAGGCGAAAGTGGTTAAGTAACATCTTTTGTTAGAAGATTTATTTTGTAAGTTTATAGTGTTTGAAATGTTTAAAAAGTTTGAAATGTTGATGAACACCAATATTTCAAACTTTTTAAACATTTCAAACATCTAAAACTAATTAACTATGACTAAGTACAAACTCTACGGTTATCGCTGGGTGATGCTCGGCCTCTTCATGGTGATGGTCGCCGTCAATCAACTGCTGTGGATCACCTTTGCCCCGATTACAGTGGATGCTGCCTCTTTCTTCAAGGTCTCCGATTTGATGATCGGAATGTTGTCGATGTCTTTCATGCTGGTTTACATGGTCGTTTCCATTCCGGCCTCCTGGATCATTGATACCTATGGAATTAAGATTGGTGCAGGTACCGGTGCGCTGCTTACCGGCTTTTTCGGACTGATGCGCGGTTGGGCGGGTGCCGATTTCAACATGGTTCTGATCGCTCAAATTGGAATAGCTATCGGTCAGCCATTTTTGCTCAATGCCATCACTAAGCTTTCTGCCCGCTGGTTTCCGCTGGAGGAACGCGCCACCGCATCCGGATTGGGTACCCTGGCGATGTACATCGGGATATTGGCTGGAATGGTCGTTACCCCTCTTCTCTTTACTTCCAAAGGGTTGACCGGAATGATGAACCTTTATGGAATCCTCGCAGTCGCAGCAGCCATTTTGTTTCTGGTTTTTTCGAGGGAAGCTCCTCCCACTCCGCCTTGTGAAGCCCATGGCGAAGAGCGGGCACTTGCCTTGGATGGGTTTAAGCTGATGTTTAAATCCAGGGATTTCTGGCTGTTGATGGTTATCTTTTTCATCGGACTGGGGGTCTTCAACAGTGTAACCACCTGGATTGAGAATATCACCATGCCACGTGGATTCACTGCGGTGCAGGCTGGAAGTACCGGGGGAATAATGATTGTCGGAGGAATCCTGGGGGCTTTGGTCATGCCATTTTTGTCAGATTATTACCGCAGGCGAACACCATTCATCATGGTGGCATTGGCCGGGGCAACCATCGGCCTGATCGGCATCACCTTTGCCACCAGTTATGCCTTGTTGCTCTTCTTCGGTGCAATGCTGGGATTCTTCTTGCTTAGTTCAGGTCCTATCGGGTTCCAATACGGTGCCGAGATCACTTTCCCTGCCTCTGAAGGGGCCTCTAACGGTTGGTTGCTGCTGATGGGCCAGGTTTCAGGCATCGCCTTTATTTTTGGAATGGATGGATTGAAGTCGGAAACTACGGGTTCTATGACTTATCCGTTGACCGGGATGATCGGTTTTATGATTTTTAGTCTGATCCTCTCCTCCAGACTAAAAGAATCAAAAATATTAATGGGGAATGAACCGGTATTGAGTCCTGAATTAAAAGTAAAAGCAGTATCCATCACGACTGCAGATGAAAAGTTCAATGTATCAAAATAAAATACCAAACATCATTATTCAGACTGACTAAATTTTCTCCTAAGGAGATTAATATTCATAGAAACAGCATTTCATACAGACCGGTTTCCCTAAGGACATAAACTGAATT
>Ga0118677_10004639_pt1 | contig 24838 bp, 17 predicted proteins | sample AliMusrvi5mmetaG_FD_86154 | JGI IMG/M metagenome (GOLD analysis project Ga0118677, IMG submission 86154)
CCATCAAACCAGCGTAGCGCCCCCAGGCAATCATGGTCTGGAAGGTCTTTTCCGGGTTGTCGTACGGCAAGGCGCTGCTGATGTCCTTGATGACCCGCGCCGAGTCGACTTCTTCATATTCTTCCAGTAAGGCAATGATGATGTGAAACAAGCGCAGCTTGAACACTTGCTCGGCAAAGATGGCATGCCGGGTTTCCCGGTCAGCCGCCACAAAACGTTTCCCAAGTTCAGTAAAGAGCACCTCTTGCTTGGGTGTTTCAACCAAACCAAGAATTTCGGCAGCCTTCACCAGCGCAATGGTTTCACCAAATTCTTTGCCAATCTCATCGGAAATGTCGTAGATGTTGGACAGTTCGGGCGAGTCGTGCAAGATGCTCAACAAGCCCAAAATCTGGCCCACCGGCACCAGGGGAATCGACTCCATGCGGTTGCGTGCCCGCGATATGGGTTGGCCGGCGATAGGCGCTTCTGCCGGAATGTCTGGCAGCGTGGTGGTGGTGATGCATTCGTGAATCAGACTGACCAAGCGTTGAAACTCCGGACTTTTTTCGTCGCGCGGATACGGTAACGAATTCTCCAACACCAGACCAAGCCGGCCCGGACGCGGAAATAGCACCACAATGCGGGTGGCCATTTCGACCGCTTCAGCAATGCTGTGGGTGACCATGAATATCGAGCTGAGGCCCGTGTCAGGAGAACGCCACAAGCTGATGAGCTCCTGACGCAAATTTTCTGCGGTCAGAACATCCAATGCACTGAAAGCCTCGTCCAGACATAAGAGCCGGGGCTGGGATACCAAGGCACGGGCAATGCCGACGCGCTGGCGCATGCCACCCGAGAGTTCGCGCGGATACGCCGCATGGTAGTTGCCTAACCCAATCAGCTCAATGGCCCGGTCAACCGCCGTGTCACGCTCAGCGCGGCTAACTTGGTGCGCCATCAAACCAACCGCCACATTCTGTTCGACCGTCAACCACGGGTAGAGCGCGAAGGTTTGAAACACCACTGAGGCATCTTCGTTGATGCCATGCAAGGTTTCGCCGTTGTGCAGCACCCGCCAGTCGATCCGGTCGAAGGCGTCGGCGATGTCGGCGGGCAGCGCGAGCCGCCCCCAGGACCGCGCCATCTCCACCCGCCCGGCGACATTGGTGCTGCCGCCGTCGGCGCGCGCAATGGCGGCCTCCACCGTGAAGGCCACGTCGTCCGGCGAAGCGGCGCGAACATGGATCTCGGGGCGGACGACGTCCTCTCCGTACCCGATCGCAGGCGCGCCGACGAGACGCCCCGAAACGCGGTATTGCATGCGCGGCAGTCCGTCGAGCGCGATGGACACAAGGTCCTGCGCCGAGTGGCCGTGGTTGTCGGTCACCGTCAGTTCGATGCGGTCAACGCCGGAGGTGGCGCAAAGCACCGCATTGCAAACACGCCCCACGCCGAGTTCGCGGCCGTCGAGACGCCACGAGCAGGCGAGCGGGTATCCGTCCCAGGAAACGCTGCGGCTTTCGAGTCGCACGGGCACAAAGACGTTGGTGACGCCCTCGAACGCGTAGGGTGGCGCGGTCGTGGCCGCAGCCAGGGCATGCAGGCGGCGGTCGCGGCGCTCGAACCGGGCGCGAACCATTTCGCCTCCCGTGATGGCGACGACGCCAGGCGCGTCATCATGGCCTTCCTGTGTCCATTCGGCGGCGAGGCGGAGATCCTGTTTGGTGACGCCACGCGCGACTACCTGGTGCAGCCCAGCGGCCAGTTCCCGCGGGCGGGCGGCGATCCAATCGGCATGCCGGTTGGCGCCATGATCCAGCACGCGCACGCCGTCCACGGTCAGCCACACCGGTTGTTCGGTTTTCAGGCCGAATCGATAGCGTCCAGCGGCCGGGAAAAGAACCCAGGATGAGAGTTGAAACAGGTGGTTCTTGCGCTGCCAGTCGCCGCAGTACCACCCGGCGGGCGCGCCGTTTTCCGCTTCGAAACCGGCAAGGAACTGGCAGAACGGATCGCGGTCCACGCGCGTGTCCAAAAGCTGCAGTTGTTCCCACGTGACCGGCAGATCCTGGCCGGCGGTGCGTTGCGCATAGAAGCGCACCGGCAGCGGGTCACGGACCGTTGTTTCCGGCGTCGACGCCACGGCATTGGTCAGAAGATAGAGCGCGACTTCCTGCTGTTCCGGCACACTGCGGCAGTCCACCAGAAAAAAGGCATTGGTGGCGTCCGCCCAGACCAGCCGGACCGGGCGGGCGTTGCTGCCCGACCACGCCTTGCCGTCCGTCACATGCGCAGCGGTGAGTTTCGCCGGGGCCGACACCAGACAGAAATTCTCCTGGTGCGGCCGGATGAAAACCAACCGCGCGGAGGCGGCTGGCTCGCGCCACTGAGACTCGCCGGTTTCGGCTTGGGCGGAGAGCGCGACAGCAAAGAATGCCAGCAGGGCAAGAACTGGAGGGGCGAGCCACTTTCCACCGTTTCCTCCTGTTCGAGAAAACTTGCCGCCGGAATGCAGTCGCAGCCTCATTCTGTCTACTGTTGTAGGCACTTTCCGCATGCTCTTTTCGCTTCCAAGCGTTTCGCGCTACGGGGTAGCGCTCCTACCTACCCAAAAGCACAATAAATTGTAGGAGCGCTGCCCCGCCAGCGCGATCTTCGCGGCTTCTCCATTCGATGGCCACAAGCGCAGGTCCAGTGGCCCGCCCCTATTGCCTTGGCATGTTTTGTGCAACTGTCCTAGAATCACCTTATGCACGCGATTACTCATTCAGCGGCATCTGCAGGCGTTCCGGCAACCGGACACGATCGCCCGAACATATTGCGATGGGTGCAGGTCGCGTGCCAAGCCAAGAAAACAGGGCTCGCAGAGCTCGCCCCTTCATTTCATGCACTGGAGGGCGGAGCTCCGCGACGCCAAGCCGCGCTTGCCGCATTTACGCTGGTCGAAATGCTGGCAGTGATCGTGATCATCGCCATTCTGGCCAGCGCCCTCGTCTCCTCGCTGAACAAGGCCAAGTCGCTGGCCCGGCAGGCGGACTGCAAGTCCAACATGCGCCAGCTCGGCGCCGCGATCCTCATCTACCGCAGCGACAACGGCGGCCAAAACCCGGCCTGGCTCTCCTGCCTCTACCCCACCTATGTGGATGACCTGCACCTGTTTATCTGCCGCAGCGATCCGAACTACGGCAATGGAAACTGTTATCCGGCAGAACTGCCATCATTGAATAAAGATACAAGTTACAACGCATCACAGATTAACGACAACAGTGGCAACCCCGACAAGCACCGAAACAATGGCAACCCGACAGGTGTCAGCGCCTGCAGTTATTTCTACGAGTTTTCTGTGGCACCCAGTCCTTGGTCCGACTTAACCCCTGCACTCGCTAACCGATCCCCTCCTATCACAGGTGTATCGTTCAGTCGGTATTGTGATTACAAAAATGCTGAACTCCAATATGGTGCCATCGATAACGGTTGCGTTTCGTACAGCACCTCCCGCCTGCCGATCATTCGATGCTATCAGCATATTCACGAAGGCCGGATACGCGGCTATGCAAACCAAGACACCCTTGCTTCCAAAACCATCACGTCCGAAATGATCACCATCAACGTGGCCTATGCCGGCAATGTCTACGTTGGACCGCTTTGGTGGGAAGGCGCGCTCAAACCGGGAGAACAGTGATTTTGAGAAGGTAGGAAGACTGAAGGCTGTTAGACTGTTATGGAAGGGCGGCCCCGGCGGGCTTGCCCCGCCGGACCGAAAGTTCTGGAGAAAAAACGTGCAATCCACCCTTCTCCAGAACTTCTTCACCCGCGGCGCAAGGCCGCGGGGGTCGCCGCCCTCCGTAACTGAGGCCTTACTCGGAACGGAACTAGCCCCCGTACGAGTGCTTTGGTATTGTACCGGGTCGAGGATAGAGACGAGAAGGCTGTTAGGCAGACAAAGCATAGCCCGAAGGGCATTCTGCCTAACAGGCTAACAGCCTACAGCCTAATAGCCTTCTGCAAAAGGAACGCACATGAGAGCGAAAACGATCCTGTTTCTGGCCCTGGTCCTGCTGCTGGGCGGCTGCGCCACGTCGTCCCCCGCACCGGCGAAACCGGTTGTCGCGCCCGAAGTGCAGGCGGCGGAGAAACTCTTCAAGGAAAATCGCTATGCCGAGGCGATTGTCGCCTGCATTGAGCTCTCCAGGAAAGATCCCTTGACGCCCGGGCTGGCCGATCTGCAAGCGCGCATCATGACACGCGTGGCACAGCTCCGGCAGGAGGCGATCAAGGAGCAAACCGCAGCTTCGGCCGAAGCCGCAGCATCAGACGCCGCGCGTCATGGCATACTGCCCGACACCTACCGCCTGACCAAACATGTCGTAGGCGAAACCGCGCCGTTCCACACGCCCGCCAACAAGATGCAGGAGATGCTTCGCAAACCGGTCAGCGTGCATTTGGAAAACGTCGGCCTCACGGATATCGTCACGCAGATCGGAGCCTCGCAGAACATCAATATCATCGCGGATAACAGCGTAGGCAGCGGCAAAACCCTCACGATCCATGCGGAGAATACTCCGCTCGAAGAGATTCTGGAATACGTCGGCCGGAACATGGGCGTCACCTTTTCCGTGGGGCAGAACATTATCTGGGCCACGGCCGGTAACGACAAACAGGGCGCCATCCCTCTCGAAACGCGCGTGTACCGTCTACGCAAGGGGTTGCCCGGTGACGAGGTTCCCGGCGGCGGCGATTTGTCCGCCTTGGCATCGGGGGGAAACGGCAACAGCGGCAGCAATGGCAACGCGATACGTAGTAGTAACGGCAATAGTGGCAACCGTGGCGGCAAGACGGGCGGAGGCAAGGCGGGCGGAGGCAAGGCGAAGTCCGATGCCAGTGGGATCGCAATCGTCGACTCCATCACTCGTTTTGTGCCACAACCGCAGGGCGCCGACATTACCTTCGATACCCGCGCTCACGCCCTGTTGGTCAGAAACACGCGCGAGAATCTTGCTGCCTCCGAAGATATTATCAATGCGCTGGATGTCCGCCCCGTTCAGGTTCTGATCGAGGCACGCTTCGTCGAAACCACGGCCAGCGATCTGCGGCAACTGGGTATCGACTGGCTGCTCAGCGGCCCGAACAACAAGGCGAACCAACTGAACCCGATCAACCAGCCAAGCCTGACCGGCTCAACAACCAATCAATTGTCCGGCAAGTCCATTGGCTTCGGTCAGTTGTTGAATGGCGCCGGCACGTTCCAGTATCAGGGGGTTCTCGACAACCTCCAGATGCAAGCCATTGTCAGCGCTTTGCAGTCTTCCGATCAGAATCGCACGCTCACAGTGCCGCGGGTCACCACCGTGAATAACCATACAGCCAACATCCACATTGGCGAAGACTTCCAGTACTACGACAACCTTACATCGACGACGGTCAATCAGTACAACAATGGATACGGCGGCGGCGGGTACGGACAGATTTCCAACGCCGTCCCCCAGTTCTCCGGCACACCCGAAACGATCCAACTGGGATACAAACTGGCGGTCACGCCGAGCATCGGCGCCGACCTCTCAACAATTACCCTCTCCCTAGTTCCAGACATCACCGAACTCCAAAATAAAACCCAATGGGAACAAGCCAACGACCCGACTTCCGCCACGGTGCAACAACCCGGGAAGTTGCCGATTGTGCTGCAAAAGACGATTGAGACGGAAGTTGTCATCCGTAGCGGAGAAACGATAATCATGGGCGGTCTGGCTCAGGCCTCGGGCGGCAAGACAACCTCAGGACTACCATGGCTCTCCGATCTGCCGTTCATCGGACAGCTTTTCCGCACGGATAGCAACAACACAGGAACGGATAACCTGCTGATTTTCGTCACCGCCACGATCATCGCCGACACCGGCGAGGAACTGATCCCGCTGAACCCCCGCGAATTGCCCGGTTTGCCGGTGGCGGCAGGCGGGAAGTGAGAGGGAGGAGTCATTGGGCATCGGTCATTAGTCATTGGGGAGAGGCGCGCGGCACGTTGCTGTTTTCTCCCCAATGACCAGTGACCAATGACGAATGACCAACTCGTAAAGTCCAAAGCTCTGGAATTCGATCCATGCCCCGTGCAAGAAAAATCGTCGGTCTCGACCTCGGCACGCGCAACGTGCGGGCGGTCTGGATGCAACTCCAGGGCGCGGCGCTGCGCGTGACGCGCGTCGAGACGTTCGCCCTGCCGCTCGACGACCAGGATGCGCCGCAGTTGATCCGCGCCTGGCTGGAAAAAGTCGGGCTCGCCAACGCCTTCTGTTCCGTGGCGCTGCCCGGCGGCAGTTCCATCTTCCAGCCCGGCCGCCTCCCCCATTCCGACCCGCGCACGCCGCAACAGGCCGCCGCCATGGATCTCGTCCAGTTCAACGAGATGGCCGGCGACACCATGCGCTACGCCGTGCATGCCTTCGATGCGCCATCCGAACCGGGCCACACCTTCTACCTCATGGCCATGGCGCGCCCCATGGCCATCGAGCGTGTGCTGCAGTCGGCCCTGCTGCTGGGCGTCCGGCCCGCCGACCTCGTCCCCTCCTCCGTCGCGCTCTACAACGCGCTCGAACCGCTGGCCGGCCCGCACATCCAGCCGTGGATCTATCTCGACGTCGGCCACCAGCAGACCGATGTCGCGATCGGCCTCCCCGCGGGTCTGCTGTTCGCGCGCGCCGTGCCGATCGGCGGCAAGGCCTTCTCCGATGCCGTCGCCCAGACCGCCAAGCTGAGCCCCGCCCAGGCCGAGGCGCGCAAGCATTCCGACGCCGGCCTGGAAGGCGGCGACCCGGCGCTCGGCGCGGCGCTGACCGCGGTCGCCGACCGCTGGATCTCGCAGCTCAATTCCTGCCTCGGCGTCTACCGCAGCCAGTTTGGCGGACCCGCCTTCGCGCCCGGCCAGATCGTTGTGACCGGCGGCGGCGCGCGTCTGCGCGGCCTGGCCGCGCACCTCTCCGCCCAGTTGCGGCTGCCGATCATCCGCGCCGCCGATCTCCCCGGCGCCGCAACGGCGCCGGACGCGCAGCTCTGGCTCGGCTCGGCCGACCTCGCCGCGGGGCTGGCAACTACCGCCCTGGAATTTGCCCCCGCGCAGGTTTCCCTGCTGCCGGCCAAACTCCGCGATGAGATCGTCTTCAAGGAGAAAAAAATCTACTGGTTCGCCGCGGCCGTTTTTGGCGCGCTGGCGCTGGGCCTCTTCTCCGCCTACTTCCTTTCCGGAATCCGGGACGAACGCCATTATCTCCAGACCGAAAGCGCGCGCCTCAAGAATTGCGATGCGCTGGTCAAGCAGCGGGACGAGATCGTCAAGCGCGGCGACCTGATCCGCAGCCGCGCCGGCCCCGTGCTACAGATTCTCTCCGGCGGACCGCTCGCCCGCGAGACGCTCACGCTCGTGGCCAACAGCATCAATCCCGAAGACTGGATCACGCTCTTCTGCGACGAAGCCAGCTATCTTCCGCAGACGCCCGAGGCCGAGCCTCCCAAGCCGCCGCCAAAACGGTCGCCGTTCGCGCTGTTCCGCGACCTGCGCACCGGCGCCCCGCCCGCCGCCAACAACCTGTCGCCGTCCGCCGCCAATCCGGTCATCGACACCGGTCATCCGGTCTTCATCATCGAGGGGTACACGCCCGATCCCAGCCTCGGCACGGTGAAGGAACTGCTGGCGCGTCTGCGCACCTCCCCGCGGATCGCCAAAACCGACCTGCTGGCGGACGACCGCGTGCTGCCGCCCAAAGACCTCCCGGAAAAAGATGCGTCCCGGCTGCCCCCCTACCGCCGCTTCGTGATCCAGATCGAGGTGAAAGTGCCGTGAACTGCACCCCCTTATCAAACGCTACGGGAGAATCGCGCTGCGGGGCAGCGCGCCTACCCTTTATTTGCGTTTCCGCATTTGTAGGAGCGCTGCCCCGCAGCGCGATGGAAGGCCTGTCATGACGCCCCTCCGCCTATCGGAACGCACGCAGGTTGCGCTGATCCTGTTCCTGACGCTCGGCGCGCTGGGCGCCACCTGGTATTTCCTGCTGCTGCCGCAAAGCCGGATGAAGGCGGAGAACGCCAGCCTGCTCCGGCAGCTCGAGCACAACAACTCCGCGCACACGAGCATCCCCAGCCTGATCAAGGCTGTCCAAGTCGAGATCGCCAACACCAACCGCCTGGAACAGGAATGGACGCAAACCGCCGAGCGCCTGGCCACCTTCGCCAACCAGACGGCCCTGCGGCGCACCGAGGTCGATCGCATCGATTTCAAGGTCGAGCTTTTCAAGACACGCCAGCGTTTGGTCGAAAAGTCCGACAAGCTGGGCATCCAGCTCATCCCCACCGACCTGGGCATCGACGACGCGCTTCTGTCGCGCGACAAGATCCGCGAACACATGCTTCAGCTCAAGACGGTGGAGAAACTGGCCGACCTGACGCTCGACCGCCGCATCGAGCGTCTGGTTTCCATCAGCCCGCTGCCGCCGGCTGCCTACAAGTCGCCGGACGGCAAGTTCTGCTTCGACGAATATCCGGTGCGCGTGGCGTTCGACGTGGCCTTCGACAACCTCTATTCCCTCTTCCAGTCCGTTTTCGAGGAGAATCACGTGTTCGCATTCCGCAACATCCGGATCGAATCCGGGCCGCGCGCAAACTCGCCGGTGCGCGTCAACGCCGTGATGAGCGCGCTGGTGTTTGAGTGAGGCTGTTAGGCTGTCAGGCGAAACGACATAAAGATGATGGTCACCCGGAATCATTCAAATGCGTATCTCTCTCCTAACAGTCTAACAGCCTACAGCCTAACAGCCTCAACGGAGTCACCATGGACCGCCTCTGGAAACACTTGATGCAGCTCGATGCGAAGGCGCTGTTTTTCGGCGCCGTCGCCCTCTTTGTGGTCGTCCTGGCCATTGTCGCGTGGCTCTACATCCACCGCACGCACGCGACCGCGCAGCCGCAGCAGAAGAAAATAGCGGACGCCGCCATCAACACCGTTTGCAGCAACATCGGCGTGCTGGGAATCGTCTCCAACCAGATGTCCGCCGATGCCCTGGTCGTGCCGGTCAACCCCTTCCGCCCCGGCATCGAAAACATGGGCGCCGGCGGAACCACCGGCTCCAAAACGAACCTGTCGCACGTCCGGTCTGCCAAAACCAACCTGTTCGCGGGGCTGCGTCCATCCGCGAACAACGAGCCGGGCATTCCGACGTTCACCTTCCGCGGCTACTTCCAGCGGCCGGACGGCACAGCCGCGGCGCTGTTTTTCAATTCGGCGGACAACGCCAGTTGCTTCTTCACGCCCGGCGACAAGATCCGCGACGCCAAGCTCATTGCCGCCACGATTCACACCGCCAAGGTGCAGAAACCCGATGGCCAGACCGTCGATCTCGCCATTGGCGAATCCTTCACCATCCACCCATGACCACCCCATCCACAAAGATTGTCGCGGCCGCCACCAAGACCATCCGCTTCCACAGCGAAGAGCTGGCGCTCGAGCTGACCGAACGGCTCCTCCGCCAGGGGCTGGTCACCGAGGCGCAACTGGGCGAGGCGCAAAACCGCGCCGCGCTGACCGGCGTGCCGCTCGACCAGCTTATCCAGAACGAAAAATTGGTGGACGAGCGTACCTTCCTGACCGAAATGTCCGCGCTCAGCGGCATTCCGTTCCATGACATCAGCGACTTCCGCATCGAACAGGAGGCCGCGGATCGCGTCACTTCCAAGGTTGCGCTGCGACATGGCGTCATGCCGCTGGCGGATAACGACGGCATCCTCACGCTCGCCACCAGCCGCGTGCCAAACCTCACAACCGTCGATGGCCTGCGCATGGTGCTCGATGCGCCACTGGAGTGGGTCCTCTGCACCGAATCCGACGTCCGGATGTCCCTCACCCATTTCTACGGTCTGGGTGCCGAGACAATCGACCAACTCATTGCCGAAACGGAGGAACGCGACGAGGATGCCGAGGCCCGCGACATCGCGGCGCAGACCCAGGAAACCGGCATGGTCCGGTTCATCAACATGGTCATCGCCGAGGCGATCCGCATGGACGCCACGGATATCCACATCGAGCCGTTCGAAAACACGCTGCGCCTCCGCTACCGCATCGACGGCATTCTCCAGGAGATCCCGCTTCCCAAAGGCGTGGAGCGCGTGCGCCGGTCGGTCAGTTCGGCTGTGAAGATCATGGCCAACCTCGACATCTCCGAGCGCCGCAAACCCCACGACGGCCGCATCAAGGTGCGCTGCAACGACCACGATTTCGATCTGCGCGTCTCCGTGCTCCCCACCACCCACGGCGAGACCTGCTGCCTCCGCATTCTCAACCGCAGTTCCACCTCGGTCGAACTGGATGCGCTCGGCATCTCCTCGAACCAGCTTCCCAAGATCGAGAAGCTCACGGAGTTGCCGCATGGCGTCATGCTCCTGACCGGCCCCACCGGCAGCGGCAAAACTACCACGCTCTATGCCATCCTCGCCCGCCTGAACAAGTCCGGCGTGAAGATCATCACGGTCGAGGATCCCGTCGAATACCAGATGTTCGGCATCAACCAGATCCAAGTCCACACCAAGATCGACCTCACCTTTGCCAGCGCGCTGCGCTCGATCCTGCGCCACGATCCGGACGTGATCCTGATCGGCGAAATCCGCGACTCGGAAACCGCCGACATCGCGGTGCGCTCCTCGCTGACCGGCCATTTGGTGCTGAGCACGCTCCACACCAACGACGCCCCCAGCGCCATCCCGCGCCTTACCGACATGGGCGTCGAACCGTACCTGATCGCCTCCTGCGTGGAAGGGATCATCGCCCAGCGCCTCCTGCGCCGCGTCTGCCCGCATTGCCGCGATCCGTTCCATCCGCCGGAGCCTCTCGTCCGCGAAATGACCGCCTCCTATCCGGACCTGATCGCCAATGCCACTTTCTTCCTCGGGCACGGTTGCCCGAACTGTAGTTTCACCGGCTACCGCGGACGCACCGCCATCACCGAGGTGATGACGATGACCGACCCCCTGCGCGCCATGGTCGTCGCGCGCGAACCCGCCAACATCATCAAGGACCTGGCCATCAAGGAAGGCATGGTCACCCTGCGGCAGGACGGCTGGCTGCGCGTGATCGAAGGGCGCACCTCCGTGGACGAGGTCATGCGCGTGGCGGGAAGAATGGAATAGATTTTCCGTTCCGGAAAATCGTGTTGTTTTGGGCCGCTTTTTCGCCGCCCCCGGCGGGCTTGTCCCGCCGGAGCGGAAGTTTAACAATGACGCCGAGATGCAAAGCGCTGAGATGCATGTGCACGCGCGAGGAATCGTCAAAACGTCCCGGCCTCGCACTTGACCATGCGCGGGGGAACGTGGCGCAGTCTGGCTGCCTTTCCGAACTTCCGCTCCGGCGGGACAAGCCCGCCGGGGGCGAACAAGAGGCTGATTAACCCATGCGCCCGTTTCGTCCAAATCGCCTTCCCAAAAACTCCGGTTGCGCCAGCAGCCGGAGGGGCCTCTCGCTCTTCGAGCTGCTGGTCGTGATGTCGATTCTCGCCACACTGGTGTCGCTCGTGATCGGCCTCGGACGCTACGCCGACACCATCGCCAAGCGCCATCAGGCCATCGCCGACCTCGGCAAGTGGCAGGAGGCGCTGCACCAGTACTATCTACAGGTGGGTGAATATCCCGGCAACCAGTACACAAACGTCGCTGGGCTGTTAACGATGAGCATGCCAATCGGCGGATCGAATGTCGTCACCTTCGGCGCGCAGATGTCAACCCCGCCGGCACCCAACGACCCGTGGGGAACCCCCTACCAGTACGTCGCCCCAGCCGCCAGCGCCTCGCAAAGCTTCGACCTCTATTCATGCGGCCCAGACCGCGTAGGAAACACCTCCGATGACATCCGCTTTCAGCCATAGAGACCAGAGGAATGTTCTTGGTTCTTCGTTCTTCGTTCTTCGTTGGCGAAGTCTGACGTGGGGCAAGGAGACAGGTCATCATCCAACGTTCGCCGTTCAACGAAGAACGAAGAACCAAGAACCAAGAACGCATACCGGCTTTACCCTCACCGAACTCCTCGTGGTCATCACCATCATCGCTATTCTGCTGGGGCTCCTGTACGGCGCCATCCGCACCGTCAGCCGCTTCAGCCGCGAAACCATCACCCGCGGCGAACTCGCCAACATCGAAGCCGCGTGGAAGCAGTACTACAACTACTACCATTCGTGGCCGAGTAATGACGTGGAGGGTGCCAACAACAACACCGTATGGCCTGGGCCGGATGCCCAAGGCGACATCACGTACGAGATCGGCCCCGTGCTCGCTCGCATGCTCGCAGGCGCTACTGTCACCAACGGCGCAACTATTCTCAACACCGATGGCGTAGCTTTCTTGGAATTGACGCGGTTCGACAGCGCCGGCGCACCCATCAGCGCCTGGGGCGCCTCGCGCGGCCAACGCTATTACGTCAAACTCGATATCAACGGAGACAACCAGTTGTTGCTTGTTCCGAGCGACACAAACGGCAACACCACCAACCTCTTCCGCCGCGTCGCGGTCTGGACCGCCAATCCAGACCGACCCGGCATCCTGATCGGCAGTTGGATGCAATGAAAGGCAGAGGACAGTCGTCAGTCGTCAGCAGTCAACCGCCAGTGGTCGCGCTAAACGCCACTGGAGGGCGGAGCTCCGCGACGCCTATTGCGATTGGAAAATGGCTCGCAGAGCTCGCCCCGCCAGGCACCATGTTTGCCCACCTGGAGGGCGGAACTCCGCGACGCCTGTTGCGATCGGAAAAGGGCTCGCAGAGCTCGCCCCTCCACCTTCCACCTTCCACCTTCCACCCAAGAACGAAGAACCAAGAACGAAGAACCAAGAACGCATTCACCATCATCGAAATCCTCGGCGTACTGCTGCTCCTTTCCATCCTGATCACCATGCTGGTTTCCGTCGTCGGCGTGGTCCAGCGCAAGGCCCAGCAGGACCGTGCGCAAGCCGACGCCAATGCGCTGATCCAGGCCGTGCTGCACTATCAGCAGGTCTATGGCGCATGGCCGGGAGTATTAACCAACAACGCTTCGGTTTTCTATGTGGCCGGCAACCAGTCGTTGGCCAACACCCTGTCCTTTTCGACCAACACCGACCTGGGCGCCGTCATCGCCGCACTTGCGCCCACGCCGAACAACCCTGCCAATCCGCGACAACTGCTCTTTCTGACCATGCCCACGAACACGCTGGCCAACGGCCTGTCCGATCCCTGGGGTCAACCCTATCTGCTGGTCATGGGCGCCCAGCAGTACCAGTGCCTCACGCTTGGTTTTTCCAATCTCCCCGCCTTCGCCATCTCCGCCGGCGCGCCGGCGGCAAACCCGTCCCCTGCGACGAACTGGGTCTTCTCCGCGGGGGTGAGGCCGTGAAAAGAATCTCAAATCTCAAATCTCAAATCTCAAATCTCCCCGTAGGAGCGCTGCCACGCAGCGCGATGAATCCCCGGCGGCTGCGCCGCCGGGGATTCACCATCATCGAACTCGTCTGTGTGCTCGCCATCATCGTGGTGCTGCTCTCCATCGCCCTGGGCTCCTACTCCGGCTGGACGCGCGCCGCAGGCATCGATGCCGGCGCCAGCCTGACCGCCGCCATTTTCGGCCAGGCGCGGGAACTGGCCATCACACAGCGGGTCGACACCCAGGTGGTCTGCAGCAACTTCACGGCAACCGGACGCGCCCCCTGCGGCATGGTCTCCGTCTATACCAACGCCGTCCTGGTCATGCCCACCAATGCCCTCCCCGCCGGCGTCTGTTTCAGCAACGCACAGTCGATCATGTTTCTGCCGGACGGCACCTGCAGCAATGACCCGGCCATCTTCATATATGGGTGCGCGCAGTTCGTCCTTATCAGCACCGACCAGCACCCCCTCACACCACGCATAGTTGAAGTGAACCAGTTTTCCGGACGCATCCGCGTGCATCGGGGGAACGAGCCATGAGATATGATCGTTCCCGGTTCTTCGTTCTTCGTTCTTCGTTGCCGATCCTTGGAGGGCGGACGGCCTCGTCCGCCGCAACCTCGTCCATTGGTGTAGCGGCGGCTGTGTCAGCCGTCGAAGCGACTACAGGGCTCGCAGAGCTCGCCCCTCCAAACACCTTGTTTGCCAACCTGGAGGGCGGAGCTCCGCGACGCCTGGGTGTAGCAACGGCGCAGTCCGGTGGAGGGTGGCCGGTGGAGACTGTCCGGCATAAACAAAGAACGAAGAACGAAGAACGAAGAACGTTCCCCTTCCACCTTCCACCTTCCACCTTCCACCCAAAACACAAAACCAAGAACGCCTCCCATGGCTTCACCCTCATCGAAGTCACCCTCGCCACGGTCGTGATCGGCATGGGGCTGCTGGCGGTTTTCGGCCTCGGACAATTGGCGCTGCGCAATGCCAAGGCCACGGAGGACGACACCCGCGCCGCCATGCTGGCAGAAGACGTTTTCGCCTCGCTCCGCACCGTCTCCGAAAATCTCTGCGCCAGCAACAACCCCGCCGCGTGGACCGCGTTCTGGAACGGCTTTCAGACCGGCACGCCCCTTACGAATGCGCTTTCTACCACCACCAGTTTTTCGAACCAGTACCCCAGCACAATCATGGGCAATGGCAGCATGAACTACCTTTCTCTGTTTTCATGGCCGCAAATCCACAACGCGAGTCCTCCCATCCAAATACCGGAATGGAGCGCGCGTTACTGGCTGGCTGTCGTGCCCAGCAACAACACCTACCAGGTCACACTGAACATCGCGCCGGGGGCTAGCGGCTCCATTGGCGAATCCCGGCAATTCTTCACCCTCTTCGCGGAGCACGGGACGCTGCCATGACCATGCGGGATAAAGTGTTCAGGGTTCAGGGTTCAGGAGAACGTTCTTCGTTCTTCGTTCTTCGTTCTTTGTTGAGAGGGGCCAACACGCCGGATGTTGCAACCAAGAACCAAGAACCAAGAACCAAGAACGCCTCCCGTCACGGCCTGACGCTCATCGAACTCCTCTCCTCCTTCGTCATTCTCGCCATCATCGTGTCGCTGCTCGCGATGACGCTCAACAGCGCCACCGACAACTGGCGCGAGTCCCAGGCCCGCACCCGCGTGGTCGCCCAAGCGCGCGCCATGATGGACGCCATGTCCCAGGACATCCGTCAGGCCGTGGCCGACACCAATTTCCTGATTACCGTCGCCGCCGACCCCGCAACGTATTACGGTGCTACCACCAACACCTCGATCCAGTTTTACCGGCTGATCGCAAGACCTGCCACCAACCAATACGCGGTCGAGGAGGTCTGTTACGGCATGGCGCCCAGCAATGGCACCTTCCAACTGTGCCGTTGGTCGCAGGATGTCTACGCATCCGGGTCGTCCAGCCCGGAAAGCCTGTCGCCCAGCGTCTCCCACATCAACGCTCGCACACTTGCCGATGGCCTTGCCGCCCTGCGTTTCGCCCCACTTTCGACCTTCACCAATACACCGCCCTACATCGATATCTACTTTGAACTTCTCGGCGACGATGACTGCCGGACGAGCACCACTCTTTCCGACATGGACCAACGAAAGTTTGTCGAACGCCACGTCCTGCGCTTCTCGCAGCGCGTTTTCCTGCCCGCCGTAAACAAATGGAATTTACCATGATTGCGCCAGATTCTTCTGTAGGAGCGCCATCCCGCTGGCGCGACCCAACAAATCGCGCTGCGGGGCAGCGCTCCTACAACAGAAACGCACCTCGGATGACTGTAGGAGCGCTGCCCCGCAGCGCGATCCCGCCAACTCGAGGAATTCGCCACGCGAATTCCTCGGGCGTGGCGCTCATCCTCACCCTTGGCCTGCTGGCAATCGTCACGCTCGCCGTGGTCGCGTTTGTCGTCACCATGCGGATCGAACACCTGGCCGCGGGCAACACGCTCAATCGTACCATTTCGCGGCAGTACATCGATATTGGTCTGAGTGCAGCCATGGGGACTGTGGATTCGGTCCTGACCAACAGACAGAGTTCGTACCCCGTACAGAAATGGGACCTCGATTCGTCGATCCCGCCTGATTCCCAAACAAACGACTGCCTCGGAGTTGGCGTCTTCCTCCCTTCCGATGACGCGCCGATCCAGTTATTCTGCGGTTCGGCAACCAACCTGCTCCCCGGCGTACTCGCCGCGCAGGCCGGTCAGGTCTTGTCCAGATGGTACAGCATCACCGCAACGAATAGCACCACCGGCGCAAATGGCATCACGAACGGCCGCGTGGCCTTCCTGATCGTCAACCTATCCGGCATGATGGATGTGCATGCGCTCAATACCAGCCGTTGCCAAACGTTGGGAGAACCGGCCGCCAGCGCGTACAACCTGATCAACACCAGCGCCTACCAACGCGTCTTCCTCACGCAGCCCGATCTCACCGCTGCCAACAATCAAGTCCCGGTCTCGAATCTTGTGACTTTCTCCTACGATCCAAACCCGGAGGTCTTTTTCACCAACACCCTTGCGTTCGGCACACGCGCCTTCACCAACAACCTCCCCTCTCGTTTCAACATCAACAGCGCCACCCAGTATGTCGGGAACTACAACTCCACCACGTTTCAAAACAACTGGCTCACCCCGGTCAGCAACCTGCTCGCCAATGCGGGAGTGCCGTTCCCGGACCAGGTCGCCTGGAACATCCTCAATTACATCGACCCCGGACAAGTTCCCATTGTGGCACCCGCCGACCAAACAGCTCCCTATCGCACCGGCTATGGCGTCAAGGACGTGCCGCTGATCAACAAGGTCGCGCTGGAGCAGATCCCCGGCACGAACCCCGAGTACAGCGTGTCTGTGGAACTCTGGTACCCATTCGTACCACATGCATCCCCGGACAATACCAGAACCAAACTTCGTGTCGGCGTCTACACCAATGACTCGTTTCTTACCGAGGCCAAGGCCGCCATCGCATCCGGTGGCGAACCTCCGCTTTCCCTCATGAGTTTCGAAGTGCCGGTTTTCAAAATGAATTATGGCGACAAGTCCGAGTTTTTCGTTGGCAGCACAACCAATCCGCCAAGTACGGCCCTGCAGATTTCGTTCAAGGAAGTGATCACGCTGTCAGACGGCTCGCTGTCGTCCATCTACCACAAAGTTGGGGAAAGCCCATCCTACTTCGTCTGGATCTGGCCGCGTGTGTATGTGGACAATACCTGCGTGGACGAAGCACTCGTGAACGCAACAACAGGCGCCGCCGACCCCCTGCGGACATGGACCGAAATCGGCAGCGTTCAATTTGCCGATCCGCGCGCCAACAATACGCTCGCGTCCGCAATTTTCACAAATGCATATTCGCTCGGCACGACCAATGCCAACTGCTCGGTTTCCAATCTTCCACTGGTGCATGCCGATGCTCCGATGCTCTCGGCTGGCGAACTCCGCCACATCTACGCGCCGGGAATGCCGAACTTGTGTCTGGACTTGGCAACGCCAACCGGCGCGGCCTGCCGCGACCGGTTTACGGTGAGCACAACTAATGCCCCTGTACACGGTCTGGTTCAGGCCAATACGCCGTACACCAACATTTGGAAGGCCATTCTCAGCGATGTCACGGTTGGCTGGACAAACAGCGTTGTCCCGCCAAGCGAATCCTTTTACACGGTTTCGACGTGGCTCTCCGACCCTGCTGACCAGAATATTCTGGCTGGCGCTATCGCCAGTGCTGCGTGGAACGGAATTCACCATTCCGACGGTAGCATCGGCGGTTGGAACCGTTATCAGGAAATGCTGCCCCTGGTGGCGTCGAATCTCGACGTCATCCAGCTCAACGGCACAGCCATGACCAACGCGTTGACCTTCAACGAGCGCGGCGACATCCTCGCCGGCATTGCCGACCGCGTCAGTTTCCGCCAGAACACGTTCCTGGTGATCGTCTGCGGCCAGCGGCTTTCGCCGTTGGGGCGTGTGCTGGCCGATCAGCGCGCGGCCATCACCGTGGTGCGCGACGCCTTCACCGGCCGCTGGGTCGTGGACCATGCGGTGTGGCTGACGGAATAGCCAGAGGTCAGAGGCCAGAGACCAGAAGTCAGCGGTCAGAGATCAGAGATCAGCGGTCAGGAGCGTTACGCCGTATTTTCGACCTGACCTCTGACCTCTGACTTCTGATCTCTGACCTCTGCTCTCTACCCAATCTTCCTAACCGTGTGCAGGGAAGCAATCTCGCCGTACGGCAGGCTGATGGCGGGGGCTTCCTTCTGGCCGGATTCGATCAATTGGAAGAGCATTTCGACGGCCTTGACCCCCATCGCTTCGCCCGGGATCGACACCCAGCTCGGAAGTTGCTCCGCCGCGTTCGCGGCAAAGGCGGAAAAGGAAACCAGGCTGACATCCTCCGGCGCCCGCACGCCAAGTTGCTGGAGCAGCCCCAGCAGGACCGGCCCGTCGCCGTAGGTGATCACAGCGGTCGGTCGGCGTGCGGGATCGCAAAACACCTCGGCCAGCGACTGCAGGCGCGACGCCACCGATTCGTCCCACTTGTCCCAGTGGCCGTCAAACACCAGCACGTCCGGCGTCAGTCCCGCCTGCCGCATCGCCGTTTCGTAGCCTGCCGCGCAATCCGCCACGCGGTCGTGTGCGGCGTGCAGGGGAGTTTCGTTTCCGCGCGCCAATCGCGCGAACGCGATCCGTCGATGTCCCAGGGCAAAAAGCTGTTCCGTCACCTTCCGCACGGCGCCAAAATCATCCGGATAGACCGCATTGCCGAGGCGCTTGTGATTCATCCACACCGCGGGCAGGCCATTGCATTGCAGAAAATCCTCCAACGGCGCGGACTCGTCCGGCGAGCAGTCCAGCAACACCCCTTCGACCATGCGCCGGCCGAACAGGGGCGGCAGCGTCGTACCCCCAACGCTGCCCACCGGACCGGGGATGACGGCATGGACCAGATAGCCGCCGTAGCTGGTGACCGCTTCGACAATGGCCGGCAGGACAACCGGCGCAAGATGCGACGAGGCACGCAGCAGGGCATCGGAGATCAGGGCAATGCAGCCGGTGCGGCCGGTGCGCATGGCGGCGGCGGCGGCATTCGGGCGGTAGCCCATCTGGCGCGCGGTGTCGAGAACGCGCTGACGCGTCTCCGGACGCATGCGCCCGACGTTGCGCAGCGCGCGCGACGCCGTCATCTCATGCACGCCCGCGGCCGCGGCCAGATCCTTGAGTTTGGGAATGGACATGGTTCGCACTCTGTGGACGCCAAGTCCACATTGCAAGGTAGGGCAATTTCTCCTGTTTCGTCAACGTTTCTTACGTTGCCTCGCGCAGGAGGCGTCGCAGAGTTCCGCCAGAATCCATGCTGAAAAAAATCACCTGGAGGGGCGAGCTCCTGCGAGCCCTCCGCAGCATGGTCTTTTCCTGAAGCACCACAGCAGCCGCGTTTTCACCACAAAGTCACGAAGACTCGAAGTTTCACGAAGTTTTTTCTCCTTGCGGCAAAACTTGCATCTTTGTGGACCTTTGTGCCTTGTACCTTCGTGGTGGATATTGTTTGGCAGGCTTCAGGAAAAGACCATGCCCTCCGCAGTGCACGCCGCACGCGCGCAACATTGCGCCGGAACGGTCGTTCGCGTATAGTTTCAACCTCGTTGTCCGACAAAAGACGGACGGGAGTGGACATGCAACCGACGTTGTTGATTCTTGCAGCCGGCATGGGCAGCCGCTATGGCGGCCTGAAACAGGTTGACCCGGTGGGACCCTCCGGCGAAACCTTGATGGATTATGCGGTGTACGACGCCCTGCAAGGCGGCTTCGACCGCGTGGTCTTCGTGATTCGCCATGATTTCGAGGCGGCCTTCCGGGAGAAAATCGGCCGCAAGTACGAAGGCCGCGTGGCGGTGGAATACGCCTTCCAGGAGTTCGCCGATCTTCCCGCCGGTTTTGTCCCGCCCCCCGAACGCACCAAGCCGTGGGGGACCGCGCATGCCATTCGCGCCGCGCGTCATTTGATCCGCGCGCCGTTCGCCATGATCAATGCCGACGATTACTACGGTCGCGACGCCTTTATCAGTTTGGGCGCGTTCCTGCGCGACAGCCGGCCGACCGCCGACAAGCGCCTGCATTTTGCCATGATCGGCTACCACCTGAGCCAGACTCTTTCGGAGCACGGCACCGTGGCGCGCGGCATCTGCCGCGTCTCCCCGGACGGCATTCTACAGAGCGTGCTGGAGATGACCAAGATCCTCCCTGTAGCGGGCGGCGCTGAAAACCGCGAGAACGAAGCTGCGCCTGTGCATCTGACCGGACAGGAGACGGTCTCCATGAACCTGTGGGGGTTCACTCCCGAACTGATGTCGGAAATGGATGCGCAGTTTCCGGTGTGGCTGCAGGCGAATGGATCCAATCTGAAGGCCGAATGGTACATCCCCTTTGTGGTCAATGAACTCGTGAAGAAAGGACGCGCCGACGTGCGCGTCCTGCCCACGGACAGCCAGTGGTTCGGAATCACCTACCGTGATGACCGGCCGCGCGTTGCAGCCGCCATCCAGCGGCTGATCGACGCCGGCGTCTATCCTGCCAACTTGTGGAAATGAGTCTTGGAGAACAAATGAGCACCGTCGTTCAAAAACATGATCTGGCCACCATCTTCCGTCATTTCGACACCCGCGCGGATTTTGTCTCCGGACAGCCCTACGGCACCGGACACATCAACGATACGTACCGCATCGCCGCCAGTCAGGGCGGCCACAAGGTGCTCTTCACCTTGCAACATGTCAATACGCGCATCTTCAAGGACGGCCCCGGCCTGATGTCCAACATTACGCGCATCTCGCGGCACGCCGTGACGCGCCTGCGCGCCGAAGGAGCCACGGATGCCAGCCGCCGCGCGTTGCAGGTGATCCCCGCCATCGACGGCAAGCCGTACCACATGGACGGCGCGGGCATGCTCTGGCGCATGTACATCTTTATCGATGGCGTTCGCACCTACGACACGATCGAGCAGGTTCGCCACGCGTTCGAGGCGGCGCGCGCGTTCGGTCTTTTCCAGCGCCTGCTGGCCGACCTTCCTGGCGCACGCCTGAACGAGACCATCGTCAACTTTCACCACACGCGCAGCCGTTTCGAGACCTTCCAACAGGCGGTGAAGCAGGACGCCTGCGGTCGCGCCACCGCTGTGCGCCGCGAAATCGATTTCGTCCGGGCACGCGAAGCGATGTGCGATATTCTGCTCAAGCTGATGGCAGCGGGCGAAATCCCCGAGCGGGTCACGCACAACGACACCAAGGTCAACAACGTGCTGATGGACGAAAAGTCCGACGAGGGCATGTGCGTGATCGACCTCGACACCTGCATGCCGGGGTGCGCGCTGTACGACTTCGGCGACATGGTCCGCTCCGCCACCAACAGCGTGGCCGAGGACGATCCCGATGCCTCCAAGGTCCGCTGCCAGACCGAAATCTTCGAGGCGCTGGCGCGCGGCTACCTTGGCGCCGCGGATTTCCTGACGCCGGCGGAACGCGCGCATCTGGTGCTCGGCGGCAAACTCATGACGTTCGAATGCGGCATCCGGTTCCTCACCGACTATCTGCAGGGCGACACCTATTTCAAGATCCATCGCGAGGGCCACAACCTGGACCGCTGCCGCACGCAGTTCGCGCTGGTCAAGTCCATCGAGGACCAGAACGACGCGCTGCAGAAGTTCGTGGATTCCGTGAAGTCCTGAGCCGCCCGCCGCCATTGAGCTGCAAAAGCTGTGAAGGCCTTACTTCGCGCCACGGGGTGGCGCTCCTACAATTTATTCGTCGTCGCATTTCTGTGGGAGCGCCACCCCGTGGCGCGAAAAGCTTCAAGCCATTCCCCTCTGGCGCCGGCAGCCCGCATGCGGTAGGGTAATCGGCAATATGAACACGGGGCCGCTATTCCGTTTTACCGAAGGCCGCGCCACTCGTGGTCTGCGATGGATTGCCCAACGGACCTGTATTTTGGCCGGTGCGCTGGCATTTGCCGGCTCCGCCTCCGCCGGAATCTGCGAGTTCACGGTCAGGCGCGAGGCCGGCGCCTGGCCGGCCGCCGCGGGCGCGGTCACGGTCTGGCCCGTGGGTGTGACGCCGGAGCAGGCCCGGATGGAGGTTGTCTCCGTGTCCGGCACGGTCGGCAGCCGCATCGTGTGGGCGCGCGCCGGCGATCCTATGACCATCGTCTTCGACACCTCCAGCGGTGCCGAGACCTACACCGTGCGGATCGGCAACACCGGCGTGTCGCCCACGCCGGACTGGACGCCGCACGCCGGACTGGTGCTGGAGACGCGTTCGCGTGCCGATGGCCCGGTCGACAAGCTGGCCCAACTGCAGAGCCTCTGGCAACACGCCACCAACACCTTCGGCCGCACCCTCGTGCCGAATATCTACGATGGCACACACCGGCATGGCCGCGCCGTCGATTTCCTTTCGCGCTACTCCGGCTGGTTCCAGGCGCCCAAGGATGGACGCTACGAGTTTGCGATCGTCGCGGACAACGCCTCGTTCCTGCTGATCGACAATCGACCCGTGGTGGCGTGGCCCGGTTGGCACGACGTGGAGGGTTCGCGTCATGGCCAGCACGATGGCGCGATCGAAATCAAACGCGGCGTGCACCCGATCGAATTCTGGAACGCCCAGAACGCGGCCGGCTTCGCCATCAGCGTGGCCTGGCAGCCGCCGGGCGCATCGCGCTTCGTGGTCATGCCGCCCGAAGCTTTCGCGCCTGTGGCAACTTTCCGCGTGACGGCGGTACAAGGCGACACCCGTGCAGCTATGTCATGGGATGTGCTGAACCACGCGCAGGCCGGTGAAAATATCCTGATCGGCATGCGCTTTCGCGCGCTGACTCCGGAGGAAGGCGTGAACTACCTCTGGCGGTTCGACGACGGCACGGAGCACCCTGGCGCCGAATGCGTGCATGTCTTCTCGCGCGAGGGAATGCGGCGCGTGGAGTTGACCCTGCGGCGGCAGGGGCAAGTAATCGGAACGGCACAACAGACCGTCTCCGTGCATCCGAACTGGCTGCAGCTCGCGGAGTTTCCCGAGCACATTTACAACGATCTGCGCGACCGCACGCTCAAGGAGTCGCTGAATTCAATGGCGCCCGCCGATCTCGCGGGGTTTGTGCGCATGGCGGAAAAGGTCGAGGACTGGACGTTCCTGGAAGGGCTGGCGGAGGCGGTGTACAGCCGCCGCACGGCCTTCACGGGCGAACTGGCGCCCACGCTGCACAGCCTCGGCTTCTATTATCAGCGCCCCGGAGTGCTGCAATACGACCGCGTGCAGACGGTCTGGCGCGCAGTGCTGGCGGATCCGACCGCCGGTGCAGAGTTGCGCGCGCGTACGGCCGTGCATCTGGCCGGTTTTCTGGTGCATAGCGGCATGGATGTGGCCGGCGGCCAGCGCCTGCTGGACGAAAACGCGCCCGACGAGTGCCTGACCTGGATCGACCGCCGGCTCAAGACCATCTTCCGCGCCGATGCGCTGGTCCTGCTCGGGCAGCGCGAGGCCGCCGTGGCCTGCTACCGACAGGCGGGCAATGTCGTGGCGAACAACGACACCGATTACGAGGTGCGGCGCCGCAGCCGGATCGAAAATGCCCGCGACTACCTGCGGCGCAAGGAATGGGATGCGGCGGAACAGGTGGTGCGCGGCCTGGAGTGGGAATGGCCGATGGAACGCATGGAGCTCGAAACCGGCATGCTGATGGCGGAAGCCCATCGCGGCCGTGGCGAACTCCTGATGGCCCTCGGCGTCTGCCGCCGCCTGCTGGCCGCCGCGCCCGCCGCCCCGCGCCGGTCGGACCTGCTGCTGCTGACGGCGCAAATTTGCCGCGACCTGAAACGCGACAGCGACTGCCAGGCGCTCCTGGCGCAATTGTGGAAGGATCATCCCTACAGCGAAGCGGCCGCGCTGGCCAAGGACAGGTTTCCGGGAATGGTCATTGGTCATTAGTCATTGGGGAATTTTTATCCAAATCGAAATCGTTATCGAAATCGGCATCGATTTTCACCACGGAGGCGCCGAGACACGGAGGATGAACCGTTGAAGCTGCGGCATTCACGCCCTCTATTGCGCATAATCGATGATCTGGAGGGCGGAGCTCTGCGACGCCAAGCGGGCGATGGGTGAAAAAGCGTCTGCGCCGTGGTTGACGCGTGCCGAATTGTGCAACTCTTGTTGTACAAGACAGGAGACGCCATCGCCAGCACGCGCCTGCCCGGCGAATTTCATCGCGATCCCGCCGACCGGATCATTGTCGCGCTGAGCCGGAGAACCGGAGCCGCACTTGTCACCGCCGACAAGTTGATCCGCGACTATCCCCATGTCGAGACGGTCTGGTGAACCTGTGTTCACCACGGGGCACATTGTAACTGCGGCCGGTGGCCGCGGAGCGAGTAGCGCGGGATCGCCCCGATCCCAGCGCAGAAGATTGCCCTCGGCCCGGGGGCGGGCCGGGGCTACTTTGGGACGCGGTTCGACTTCCAGGGCAATTTTTTGCCGAATTCCTCGTTATCTTGTTACAATAGCCGCATGTCTGTAGCATTTTCCCAAATGACCAATGACTACTGACTCGCAACCGGCTGATAAAGGTGATGCCAATGAAACGCGCATGTTCCTGGTTGTTGGCCGGCTGCATCGCAGCCGGCGGCCTGCGGGCGGGCGAGAATGATTGGTTCGTGCCGCTCGGCCAACCGCCGCGCGCGGCGCCACGCCACATCTCCGGCGGCGAGGCCGTGCCGCCGCTGCCGCTGCCGGCCACGCCGTTGCGACGCACCGAGCGCAAGCGCGATCCCGCGCCGCCCACGCTGATCGGAAAGGTCGTCTGGGGCGAATCCGGCGAATACAAGTACGCCGACGGCCAGTCCGCGACCTGGGCGGACTGGAATCTCTGCCC
>Ga0118677_10004641_pt1 | contig 24833 bp, 18 predicted proteins | sample AliMusrvi5mmetaG_FD_86154 | JGI IMG/M metagenome (GOLD analysis project Ga0118677, IMG submission 86154)
GCTGCTTGACGCGGTCGATGGCGAGCTGCTCGGCGATGTCGACGTACTCGCAACCGCCGTAATAGCGCTTGCCCGGATAGCCTTCGGCATACTTGTTGGTGAGCTGGGTTCCCTGCGCGGCAATCACCGCCGGCGAGGCGTAGTTCTCGCTGGCGATCAGCTCGATGTGCTGTTCCTGGCGTGCGTTTTCGGATTGGATGGCAGCAAAGATTTCGGGGTCGGTTTGTTCGATCAAAGTCGTGCGAAGATACATGGTGGCCGTCCTGGTCGTTGAGTGGATTTGGCATACGGTCCCGGCATTGAAGCGGGACTGCCCAGGCGAACGACGGATCGTCCCGACTGGCTTGCGAGCCGATCACGACGGTGCACTTCCCAGTGGTATTCCACGTCGTCACCCGGCCGCAAGATTGTCGGGTGCCTATCGCCAGTTGCGCACGTATCAAGTCTAACTCAGCTTGTCAGGCGTGGTGTCTCCCTGTCGGCTTCAGCGCTTGAGCAGTTCGCCGAATGCCACGTTGAGCTTGGCTTCGGCCGTGGCCAGATGCAGGCGCCGCTCATTCACCCATTGCCGGTCTGCGATCAGCGCTTTCTGCGCCACGCCGAGCATGCGCCGCACTTCGGCCGGCTGCGGCCCGCCGATGCCGAGCCGCGTGCGCACCATGGCCTCCGGTGACAGGGTGCGCTGGAAGCCAGCTTCGTCCAATGGCAATCGGGAATCGACCAGCTTGTACATCTGCCCGGCCTCAGCGTAGATGCGCACGGCCTGCGCGTAGGGAAAATCCTTCGGCCGCAATCCGTGCTCGCGTGCGTACAACACCACCTCGGAAGCGAAGTGGTGACCGACGCGAAACGGGATCCGGTTCTCGCGTTGCAGCGTCTCGGCCAGTTCCATCGAGGTGGTCCACTCGGACTCGAGCTCCTCAAGCGAGCGCTTGGGGTCAACGCGCAGCGAGGCCATCACATCGGTCGCATCGCGCAGCATTTGCGAGCCGAGCACAAAGGTGCGCGCGCGCTCGTCGGTCCAGCTGTATTTGTAGTCGATCATGCCGGGCGTCACGTTGTGGGCCCGAAGCACCACGTTCTGCGCCGAGGCGACGACATCGCTGGCCAGCGCGCGCGTGTCCTGGATCACGCCGGGATTGGCCTTTTGCGGCATCGCGCTGCTGGTGTAGGTCTTGCCCGGCACCAGCAGTAGCCAAGGGCGCGTCTGGTGGTACTGGACGTGAATGTCCTGCATGAGCGCGCCGACGCGCAGCGCGGTCGACTCGGCGATCTGCACCGTCTCGAGGCCGACGTCGTTGGGGCTGATCTGGGTGCCGTCGTAGCCGTTGACGGCCAGCGCCTCGAAGCCCAGCAAATCGGCCAGGCGTGCGCGATCCAGCGGCCAGCTCGAGTTGGCCAGCACGGCGCTGCCGAGCGGACTGCGGTCGACGCGCGCCCACGTCTGCCGGATGCGCTCGCCATCGCGCGCAAAGGAGTCGGCGAACGCGAGCAGGTAGTGTCCGAGGCTGGTCGGCATGGCCTGCACGCCGTTGGTGTAGGCCGGGACGAAGGTCTCGACGTTCTGGCCGGCCATCTCCAGCAGCTGCGCGCGCAGTTCGGCCAGCCGGTCGGTGAAGTCGAGCAGTTCGACGCGCAACTGTCCGATCGTCAGCGTCGGGTGCATGTCTTGCCGGCTGCGCCCGGTGTGGATCAGTGTCGCGTCCGGCCCGGCGAAGTCGGTGATGATTTTCTCGGTCTGCAGCACGTCCTTGGGTCGCTTGCCACCTGGCAATGCACCCTGGTTGATCGAATGCGCAACGCCGCGCGCGATTGGACCGGCGAGTTCGGGCGGAATGATCCCGCGCTCGACGTTCGCCACGGTGGATGCCATGTTGATGCGCCCGAACCAATAGAACAGGTCCTGCGTGCGCGCAAGTTCGCTGGTGCCGCCACCCGTGGGCCGCACCAGCAGCTTGCTGCTTTCGGCCAAGCAGGCCTGCGCAGTCCGGCACAAGGTCTCAACCGGTTCGCGGGTCTGGGCATGGGCATGGCCGCACAGCGCAAGCAGGCTTGCAGCGGCCAGTCGGGACAGGGGCGGCATCGTCATGCTGTTTCCTTCAAGAAAGGCTTCAGGAGCCTGATGCTATCAGCCACCTCAGGATTGGGGGCTCGGACGGTGGTTTATGCTTACCGCGCCCGGACCCGAAAATACGCAAGTTTGGTCCGTCTTGCTTGAGATACTACCGGCTGACCCATTTCGCAAGGGATTCATCATGACAACATTCAGTTTTGAGACCGCACCGAAAATCATCTGCGAACAGGGCGGCGCGGACCGGCTTGGCGAGATCGCTGCCAGCCTGGGCATTGGCCGGCTCTTTCTGGTGACCGACGCCGGCCTGATCAAGGCCGGGCTGCTCAGCGGCGCGTTGGCCTCGCTGCAAGCGGCTGGCATTGCGGCCACCGTGTTCTCCGACGTGCTGGCCGATCCGCCGGAGCTCAGCGTGCAGGCTGCCGTCGACGCCGCGCGTGGCGCGCTCGCCGATGGCGTGGTCGGCTTCGGCGGCGGCAGTTCGATGGACACGGCCAAGCTCGTGGCCCTGCTGGCGTGCACCGCGCAGGCGCTGCCCGCCATCTACGGCATTGGCCTGGCGCGCGGGCCACGCCTGCCGCTGATCCAGGTGCCCACGACCGCCGGCACCGGCTCCGAGGTAACGCCGATCTCGATCCTGACCACGCCCAGCCACGAGAAGAAAGGCGTGGTTTCGCCTCTGCTCTACCCGGACGTGGCGCTGCTGGACAGCCGCCTGACGTTGGGCCTGCCGAGCGCCATCACGGCCATGACCGGTGTCGATGCCATGGTGCATGCGGTGGAGGCTTTCACCACGCGCCTAAAGAAGAACCCCCTGTCCGACGCGCTGGCCCTCAAGGCGCTGCAACTGCTCTATGCCAATCTGCCAGCAGCCGTGACCAACGGAAGCGACGCGACTGTGCGCGAGAACATGCTGCTGGGCTCGCTGTTCGCGGGCATGGCTTTCGCCAACGCGCCGGTCGGTGCCGTGCACGCGCTGGCCTATCCGCTGGGCGGCCACTACGGGTTGCCGCACGGGCTGAGCAATTCGCTGGTCTTCGTGCCGGTGCTGCAGTACAACCTGCCGGCGGCGCGCGTGCTTTACGCCGAACTCGGACGCGCCATCCTGCCGCAACTGGCCGGCGCGTCGGACAGCGACGCCGCAGCGGCCTTCGTCGCCGCCATTGCCGAGCGCGTGGCGGCGATGCCCTACGCGCAGAACCTGCGCGCGGCCGGCGTCAAGGAAAGCGATCTGCCGATGCTGGCGCGCGACGCTATGAACGTGCAACGCCTGCTGGTCAACAACCCGCGCGATGTCGCCTACGACGACGCGCTGGCGCTGTACCAGGCCGCTTACTGAATCACCAACACAACACGGAGAAGACCCATGCTGCAACTCAAAGACCCCTCGCTGCTGCGTCAACAAGCCTATATCAACGGCCAATGGTGCGATGCCGACAGCGGCGAAACCTGTGCCGTGACCAACCCGGCCACCGGCGAGACCATTGGCACCGTGCCCAAGATGGGCGCTGCCGAAACACGCCGCGCCATTGCCCAGGCCAACGCGGCCTGGCCGAGCTGGCGCGCCAAGACCGGCAAGGAACGCAGCGCCGTGATCCGCAAATGGAATGACCTGATGCTGGCCAATGCCGACGACCTGGCGCTGATCATGACGGTGGAGCAGGGCAAGCCGCTGGCCGAGGCCAAGGGCGAGATCGGCTACGCGGCCTCGTTCATCGAGTGGTTTGCCGAAGAGGCCAAGCGCGTCAGCGGCGACACCCTGAGTTCGCCCTGGACCGACCGCCGCATCGTTGTCATCAAACAGCCTATTGGCGTCTGCGCCGCGATCACGCCCTGGAACTTCCCATCCTCGATGATCACGCGCAAGGCCGGCCCGGCGCTGGCCGCTGGCTGCCCGATGGTGTTGAAGCCTGCGCTGGCCACGCCGTACTCGGCGCTGGCGCTGGCGGTGCTGGCCGAGCGCGCGGGCGTTCCGCCGGGCATATTCAGCGTCGTGACCGGCTCGGCCAGCGCCATCGGCGGCGAGATGACCAGCAACACCACCGTGCGCAAGCTCTCTTTCACCGGCTCGACCGACGTTGGCAGCATGCTGATGCAGCAATGCGGCAAGACCATCAAGAAGCTCTCGCTGGAGCTTGGCGGCAACGCGCCATTCATCGTGTTTGACGATGCCGACCTGGACGCCGCCGTTGAGGGCGCCATCATGTCCAAGTACCGCAATGCCGGGCAAACCTGCGTCTGCGCCAACCGTCTGTACGTGCAGGACGGCGTCTACGATGCGTTTGCCAAGAAACTGGTGGCGGCGGTCGAGAAGCTCAAGGTCGGCAACGGCGTGGAAGCCGGCGTGACGCAAGGCCCGCTGATCGACGGCGCCGCCGTCAAGAAGGTGGAAGAACATATCGCCGATGCGCTGGCCAAGGGTGGCCGACTGCTGACCGGCGGCAAACGCCATTCGCTGGGGCACAGCTTCTTCGAGCCCACCGTGATCGCCGACGCCACGCCCGACATGCTGGTGGCACGCGAGGAAACCTTTGGCCCGTTGGCGCCGCTCTTTCGCTTCAAGACAGACGCCGAGGCCATCGCCATGGCCAATGACACGGAGTTTGGATTGGCCAGCTATTTCTATTCGCGCGACATCGGCCGCGTCTGGCGCGTCGGTGAAGGCATCGAGAGCGGCATGGTTGGCATCAACACCGGCATCATTTCCAACGAGGTCGCGCCTTTCGGCGGCGTCAAACAATCCGGCTTGGGCCGCGAAGGCTCCAAGTATGGAATGGACGAGTACCTGGTGATCAAGTACCTGTGCATGGGCGGAATCGACAAATGAGCATTTGACGGGCCCTGACGGCGCAACGCAGGAGCCGCGCGCCCGGCCCCCGCCGTCTGCCTATAGCGTCGGGTAATCGGTATAGCCTGCGGCGCCCGGTGTGTAGAAGGTGGACATGTCGGGCTGGTTCAATGCCGCATGACTGCGCAAGCGCTGCACGAGGTCGGGGTTGGCGAGGAACGGGCGGCCAAAGGCGATCAGATCGGCCTGTCCCGCGTCCAGCGCGGCCTGCGCACTGCTGCCATCGAAGCCGCCCGCGAGGATGAACGGGCCTTTGAACGCAGCGCGCAGCAGCGCCTTGAGCTCGACCGGCACAGGCGGCGCCCCCATGGCGCTGTGGTCCAGCAGGTGCACATACAGCAGCCCCAGCGCCGACAGCTCGTTCACCAGCGCCAGGTACTGCGCCTGGACATCCGGGAACGTTCCGGTTCCGTTGAAAACACCATGCGGCGACAAGCGGATGCCAACGCGCTCGGGCCCGATCGCGGCAGAGGCGGCGCGCGCGACTTCCAGGGCAAAGCGGTTGCGTCCCTCGATGCCGGCGCCATAGCCATCGCTGCGCTGGTTCACGTTCGGGTTGAGAAACTGTTCAATCAGGTAGCCGTTCGCTGCGTGCAGTTCGACCCCGTCGAATCCGGCTGCGATCGCCAGCTTGGCAGACTGCCCGTACTCGGCGACGGCGTGGGCAATGTCGCCCTCGGTCATGGCGCGCGGCGTGCTGTGCGCCTGCATGCCATGGGCATCGGTGTACATCTCACCTGGCAACGCCGCAGCGCACGGACCCACCACCTCGGCGCCGGTCGGCAGGTTGGCCACGTGTGCCACGCGGCCCACGTGCATGAGCTGAATCACGATCTTGCCGCCGCGCGCGTGCACCGCGTCGGTGACGAGTTTCCAGCCGCTAACCTGCTGCGCATTGAACAGGCCCGGAATGCGGGCATAGCCCAGGCCGTTGGGCGAGGAAGACGCGCCTTCGGTCACGATCAGGCCGGCCGTCGCGCGCTGGGCGTAGTACTCGGCCATCAGCGCGTTCGGCGTGTTGGCGTCAACCGCTCTGCTGCGTGTCATGGGCGCCATGACGGTGCGATTGGCAAGCTGCAAATGGCGGGCCTTTGTAGGGTTCGAAAAGCATGTTAATTCCTTTGATGATGCTGGGCATTCCAGGGACGCCAACAGGTGTAGGGATGAGCAAAGAGTTGCCAGTCTAGTCGTCTAAAACCAATGACTTAGACATCATCCGAGTTTAGATTCTTGCCGGTCTCGTAGGCAAAGTCTTGCCGAAAGTGGAACTTCTGCTCCCAAACACTTGCCGTTCGCTTAGCGGCAAAAGGTTTGGGAGACCAAGTTTTTCAAAAGTTTACCAAGTTCGGCTCAAATTGATGCTCAAGTAGGGTCTTAAGCAGATAACTGCAGGTCTAGACGTCCATCATTCTAGGCAAGCTTGCGAGGGATGGCGAGAAGATCCTTCTGATCTCGCTTTCAAGTCGTTGAATCGCCATTCTTGGAATACCAAGCACTGAAGCACTTGCTGAAGGGCTGCAGCATTGGATCGACGGCATCAGCCAAGAAAGCGTCGATCAAAGCGGAAGGCAGCTTCGTCAACGTTTTCCCGCAATCTTCCACCTCGTGCTTGGCGACTGCCTTGCCGCAAGTTCCTGCCTGAATTAGGCGTCTTGGGCGCAGGCAACCGGTGGATCCGGCGCGAATGGCTGCTGAATGGTGATGAGCGAGCAAACTTTGGTTTAAGGCTTCGTGGCACTCAAAGTGACGCTGTTGAACGCTCAACATAATCGCGCAGGAGTTGGCTCTCGATTTCACTGGCGAGCATGCGGCCGGCTTCTCCGCTTTGAGTTTCCCCCAGTGTCGGCGCCGATTCAATATTGACCACCTGTGCCGATTGAATTTTGACCAGGGGCTTTAGCTGAGTTTTTTGAAGCTTAGCTGTTGATAACTATAAGCGCATTGCTGGTTTTCATGTCTCCTTGCTGTTTCATGTTTTGGTAATTCCTTGCCAGTGCAAATCCGCGAAGGGCGTAGCCCGAAGCGGATTTGCACTGGCGCGTCCCTGATTCAGAACGGTTCGTCTTCGATTTGTGGCAGCTGTTCTTTGGCGGCGGCCTTCCTGGATTGCTCCCTCGACTTGATGCGCCCCTTGGCTTCTTTGCTGCTGTGGCGGAATCGGTAAGACTCGTTACCAGTCTCCACGATGTGGCAATGGTGGGTGAGCCGATCCAACAGAGCCGTGGTCATCTTGGCGTCGCCAAACACGCTGGACCACTCTGCAAATGTCAGGTTGGTCGTGATCAACACACTGGTGTGCTCATATAACTTGGACAGCAGATGAAACAGCAGGGCGCCACCGGCTTGGCTGAACGGCAAGTAACCCAACTCATCCAGAATGATCAGGTCCAGTCGCATAAGGCTTAAGGCAATGCGCCCCGCCTTGCCTTGGGACTTCTCCTGCTCCAGGGCGTTGACCAAATCGACTGTTGAGTAAAACCGCACTCGCTTGCCGTGACGCGTCAACCCCGAAATCCCCAAAGCAGTGGCCAGATGGGTTTTGCCGGTACCCGGACCACCAATCAGGACGGCGTTTTGGGCGTCCTCCGTGAACGACAGATCGGACAGTTTCTGAATCAAGACTTTGTCCACCTGTGACACCTCGAAGTCAAACCCTGCCAAGTCACGGTGCACCGGAAAGCGCGCAGCTTTCATTTGATGGGCAATTGAGCGCATATGGCGGTCAACGTCTTCTGCCTGCAACAAGTGCTCAATCAGCCAGCGAGAAGAATCGATGGTTGCGCCACCGCCTTGCTCCATCAATTCACTCCAGGCGCTGGCCATGCCATTTAGGCGCAGCGCTTTGAGTTCAGCATGGACATCACGGTTGGAATTACGCATGGCTCACCTCCACAGTGTCTTGATGCGTGGGACGCAGTCGGTCATAGCGTGCCGTGTCAGCCCTGGGCACATGGGTCAGTTGCAACGCCGTTTCGGCTTGTTCGGGCGTCGCCGGTGCATTGAGTCGCCCCAGCACGTTACGTACATGTTCAGCGCTGATGCTGCCGCTCGGCGCTGCACCTTCGAGCACCAGTTCCACCGCAACCAGTACCGCTTCAAGGCCGGCTTGTGGCACCACGGCAAGAACCTCAGCCATGACACGGTCGCCGCCTGCGTGGCGCAACAGGGCCTGACGTAGACGCAGCAGTGGTGCCGGCATGTCCAGAAACGGTGCGCCGTTTCTCAAGGCACCAGGCTTGCGCTGTACCAACTCGATGTAGTGCTGCCAGTCGTAGTTGGTTTGTCCACTGCCAGCTATCCTGGAGTGGCTGGCCACCAGTGAGTCCTCTGCCGCTACCGCAACGCAGTTGGGATACAGCCGGGTGCTGACCATCTGCCCGGCCCACTCGCAAGGTACGGAGTAACGGTTACGTGCCACCGCTACCAAGCAGGTACTACTCACGCGCGCCGCCCTCTCCACGTAGCCGTCAAAGGGCGCTGGCATCGACATGAGATGTTCTTTCTCCAACTCCAGCATCTCGGCCACCGTAAACTGTTTGTGTACGGGGTGCTCGGTGTCCGACCAAATGGAACGACAGCGTTCACCGAGCCAGGCATTGAGCTCAATGAACGAGCCAAAGCGGCGCGTGCCAGCTTCGATCCAGATGCGCCTGCGGCTGTCCTGCACGTTCTTCTCGACAACGCCTTTCTCCCAGCCTGATGCCACGTTGCAGAAGTCCGGGTCGAACAAATAGTGGCTGCACATCGCAGCAAAACGGGCGTTGACGATGCGGCCTTTGCCCTTCTTGACCTTGTCCACCGCCGTCTTCATGTTGTCGTAGATGCCTCGTCGTGTGACACCACCGAGCGCCTGGAAGGATCGGGTGTGGGCATCAAACAGCATTTCGTGACCTTGGCTGGGGTAGGCCACCAGCCAGAAGGCACGACTGGCACACAGCTTCAGGTGCGCGACCTGCACCTTGTAGAACACGCCTCCCACCATCAAGCCCTCATCGCTCCAGTCAAACTGGAACGCCTCACCGAGTTCGAAGTTCAATGGCACAAATGCTTTGGCGGGTGATGTGGCCGTCTTCTCACGCCAGGCACGAACGAAGTCGGTCACTGCGCTGTACCCACCCAGATAACCCTGCGCCTGGATTTGCGTCAACAGCGCTTTGGCCGTGCGTCTGGCGTGCTTCGGTCGGTGGGAGTCGGCTTTGAGCGACTGGTCCAGCGTCGCCTCAAAAGCAGTGAGTTTGCCCGCTGGGCTCTCCCGGCTGTATTTCGGAATAACCGCGCCCGGTGCCTTGAGCCATTTCTTGACCGTATTGCGCGATAACCCGGTAAGTTTCGCAATTGCGCTGTTGGAGAGTTTGTCGCGCAGTTTCATGCGCCTGACCTTGCCTATCATTTCCATGGTGATCACCTTTTGCTACCTGCTGAAATATTCAGCAGGCCAGTGGAACACCCTGGTCAATTTTGGATCGGCACTTATGCCTTTAGCTGGTCAGTTTTCGGTCGGCGGCAACAGTCATAGACCTGTATGTAGCCGACGTCCTCTTCATAGTATTTAAATTGCACGGCACGCTTGCGGCCAATGCGCTGGCTGAGATATTGCAAGTCGGAGTTGTTGTAGTAGATGGTCTCGAAGAGAATTCCCTCATGCGTAATCTTCTGACGCTGAGCCGGAATTCCAACCAGAACATCTAGTTGCTCAGGGTGTGCAGGGAACTCGATAGCTACACTGGCCAATTGGCGGCACCAACGCGCGTGCGGAGTTTCTCCAGTGGAGCGGTGCCTGCGTTGGTGATAGGTGTCCACAACCCACATTGCAATCAGTTTCGTGGCATCGGCCAGCGTGAAGACCGCCTTGGCTTCTGAAGGGTAGTCACCTCGCTGCTTGATGTTTGAGAACGTCGTTCCGGGCAGTTGATGGATTAGACCCGTGTTGAGTGAGCCAAACATGCGCTCAATTGCACCCTTCATGTAGGGCTCACCTGTAGGGCAGAAGCTCACTCGGCATCCCATCTCGTAACAGATGCGACTGACGGCATGCGAGTGCAGGTCCATCCCATTGTCAAAGACGACCTCCATCGGTATGCCATGCATGGGCCAGTTGTTTTTGAAGTCACCCAGCTCTTGGATCCATTCGGCCTTGGGTAGCACGCAACGCTTGAGGCAACGCATGACCGAATAGGATGATGGACCATGAAACGCCAGATAGAAGCCCAGAATGGCCCGGCTGTAGCGATCAATCGCCAGCGTCAACCAGGGCCTCCCTAGTGGCAGCTGATTGAACTCGTCAATGATCATCAGATCTAGTGGAGTGTGATCAATCTCAACCCGCTCCAGGATGTAATTGACTTCCACGGTTTCAGTGGCCGATCGATACTTCAGCTTGGCTGCTTTTTTCCCTTCACGGGCCTCCATTTCAATGTAGGCATGCAGCCCGTCAAGCCATCGGTAAACGGTAGTTCTCGATGGCATGGGAACACGCTGTTCTGTCGTAACTTTCTTGTTGAATGCGCTGATGTCGCCTGCAATTTGGTTTAGAACGACTGTTCCGGGATTCTTTTGACGGGTCAAGAAGACGGTATCAATTGCCTTTTCGAAAAACGAATAAGCTTTCGCATTGGGCTTCCGTCCGGAACGACTGCGACGGTCCACAAGTTTGGTGGAGTCCTTGGAATGGCCCCAGCGCCCTAACCACCTCATGACTGTCGTTGGGTGCGGCGGTGACGGATCTTGGATATCGGTGGCAACCTTTTTGATCAAGGGTTTCAGCTTACCGAGCGTAAGTTTTACGGTGCTGCTGATCGCTCCTGTTAAATACCGGGCTTTGCGGATCGCGCCTTGTTGTTTTGACTCGGAGAGCGAATTCAAGTCGCCCGGTGTTGCTAGGTAGATGACGTCGTGCATCTCTTCCAGACAGTCCTCTTCAATTCGCCAGTCCCCTTGATTCCAAAATGACAAGACTTGGTCCTTACCGTATTCCTTTGTGGCGCCATGGTTGCTTTGAAACAGCAGCTTTTTTGTTGCTGTTTCACGAAGCAGGGTCCACTGGTGGTCACCGTCATGAAAACGCAGACCTTTTTTAAATCTGAAACGCTGCATGGCGGACCTCCGTAGAAACGAATGTCAGCGGTGTGGCGTCTGTCAGAGGCATTGACGCGTCGTGTGTCATGCAGCCGCGACTGATCAGTCGCATAACGGCTTGGCTGTCCTGCAATACGGTCTGCGCCATACCAAAGGTAAGTCCGCTGGTTTCGGCCAATGTCTGAACCCTGGAGGCAAATTCAAAGTCTTGTGGCAGCGCGCGTGCGTGGTAACTGTGCAGCTTCAGATTGCGCCGCAGGGGTTTGATTCGGATTTCTAGGTCAGTCATGACGCGAAACCGCTTTCCGGATTTTTCGAAGTGCCTGGCGATATGGTTCAGGCGCCGCTTCAATTTCGGGCTGCGCAGTTTCCTCTCCGGCTTGATCTCCACGTATTCCTGGTCGCCGTTGATCAGCGTCAGCTGGAAATCCGGGGTGTAGCGAAAGAACTTTCCGTCGCCAAAAACGTGCTCGGTGCAGGGCTGTTCCATGAACGCGCGCACGTCGGGGGAATGGTCAAAGATGCCGACGGCGTCTCCTTCCAACATGGATTCGCAGTGGATCATTCGACCCATCTTGCGGGATGGGACCAGGCAGCACATGCTTTTGTGCCGCCGCGTGACGAGGTCTCTTACTGACATAGGTTTCTCCTGAATTGGGGTGGATCTGCACGGTCAGCGGCGCAATGCTGACCGTGCTGAGTTATCAAGCGGCGTGATATTCGTCGCCAGGCTGACAAGTTACGGTGTCCGTGGCGAAACCTGCGAACGCCTGATCAAGGCGCGCGAATAGAACTCTCGCGTCCTCGTGCAGCGGGTTGGCGCGTTGGGATGGTTTGAATCTTTGGCGCACGGCAGGTCGTGCCTGGTTTGTTCTGCGGCCAGGCTTAGCGACGAGAGGGAAATCCGCCTCTGCAGGTCGCCGCGATTTCTTCAGAGTGCGCGCAGACTCCTGAAAGTCAATTGCTTCCATATGAACTCCTTGGGCGTGCGCGGGGCAAAGTTCTCCCCCTGGCTTGCACGCCATGTGTTTAAACGTTGTTGATTTCGAGAATTCGGGCGTAAGAACACCCATCACTGGAAATAAAACCAATGATCAGAGGACGAGATGTGCGGAGGTTGTCTTGACCGTAAGGTCGCGTAGCGCGATACTGAGAGTTCCAAATCGTCAGTCAGGCCGCTCCGGCGGTCCAAAACGGGACACGCCGCAAGGTGGGGTCCCGTTTTGCTTTTACATCTGTGCCTCCGCCTTCTGGCTGCGACGTATGCGGGTGGGTTGCGGGATTGGGCGATCCACGATGAGATCGTCCATCTTGACCATGTTGTGGATGGCACTCAGCACCGTGGGGTGCAGGCGGTCTATCTTTTCCCAGAGGTCATTGCAAAACACGTAAGTCTCGGTCGAGACTTCCGGCGGCAGCGTAAAGCGTCGCCTGGAGCACTTGAGAGCATCGCTTAGCTCAGTCTGGCTCTTGTCATTAAGCTTGAGCCTGGATACCAACGCGGCGAGAAATTCATTGCTTGGACTTTTGAGTCCCAGTTCCGTGGCAGACACATACCCTTGCTCGTAGCCAATCAGGTCAGCCAGTTGTCTTTGCGTCAGCCCGGCACGAAGGCGTGCGTTTCGCAAAAAAATGGACACCGGACTTGTCATTTGCAAAAATACCTTTTTTGAGGATTTATGAGCACGTGAATGTGAACTCTAGCAATCCTCTGGAAACTTTGCAAGTCTTTGATTTTATTATGATTTTTATATATCACACTGGTTCGTGATACACAAAAATCGAGCCCTCTATGGTCTCTCTGAAAAGGCCAATGGTGGTAACCACTTACGGACTTGATTGATCAAAATGAGTATGTGAATATCATGCGTGTGATAGAGTGGTAAAAAAGTAGAAAAATCCCAAACGGAGGTTAATGATTCCCAGAAAAGTCATCCCCGAGCTGGATCAGCTCAACCAAACACAGCGCGAGCGTTTGGCCTATATCGAGGTCAAGGCGTTCTACTGCGGGGATCTGACGCGCGTCGACATTGAGCGCCGTTTTGGGGTGAAGCCAGCGGCCTCTGCGCGTGACCTGTTGGCATATCGGCGTTTTGCACCAAGCAACCTTGTCTACGACGCTGGGCAGAGGTGTTACCGAACTACAGATGCATTCCGCGCGCTGTTTGAGCACAATGCAAATCGCATCCTTACCTGGTTCCGCTCAGGGATCGGTGATGGCTTGGATATCAAGGTCCGTCGATCAGTGCCCTGCGAGAGTGCCAGTGAGCTGGTATTTCCAGACTTGGAAACCCTGGCCACTATTACGCGGGCAATTGCAGCAAAGCAACTTATTCGGGTCGGCTATCTATCTCTTACCTCTGGCGCATCAACAAAGACCTTGGCGCCTTTGGCACTTGCTGACACCGGTTTGCGGTGGCATTTGCGAGCCTATGACCAACAGAAGAAGCGATTTGCAGACTTTGTTTTGACCCGGATTGCGAAAGCCAAACCATTGGGCGAGGACATTCCTGAAGACCAGCAGATCGAAGCTGATATTCAATGGGCCCGAGTGGTGCACCTTGAGCTGGTGCCGCACCCGGGTGTCGTTCATATGGCGGCCATCGAAGTCGACTACGGAATGACCGATGGGTTACTGCAACTTGATATGCGCGCGCCGCTTGTGGGCTATGCACTCAGGCGCTGGGCGGTGGACTGTTCCCCAGACCATCGACTGGATCCAAAAGCACATCATCTTTGGTTAAGAAACAGCCAAACCCTCTACGGTGTCGAGAGTGCCACGCTAGCACCTGGTGCAGTCGAGGCAACTACAACCGGTGCAGGTAAATGAATCGTCAGTCCATCTTTATTAGCCATGCAACGCCTGAGGACAACGGCTTCGTCCGCTGGCTCGGCGCCCGCTTGGAGCTCGCCGGATTTTCCGTCTGGCATGACCTCGCGCGCCTAAAAGGCGGCGACTACTTTTGGCCCAAGATCGAAGGCGCGATCCGAAACGAGTCCTTCCGTTTCCTGGCCGTGGTTTCCAAGGTGGCGGTGGACAAACAGGGAGTTAAGGACGAATGGACCCTTGCTAGAACCATTGAGGGCTCGTTGCCTGGCTTTGTAATCCCACTGCGACTGGACGATTTCAGCTTCTCGCAGCTTCCCATCGGCATCCACGGCAAGAACGTCATCGACTTTGCGGACGGCTGGCACAAGGGCTTGGCCTCACTGCTCGACACCCTGACCGAGGCCAATGCGCCCAAGGTCGCGGCTCCCGATCCGCGCTCCACTAGGCATTGGCTGGCCGAAATGAAGGAGGGCGCGATTCTGCGCACCGAGTCCAAGGAATCACTGGACTCGACATGGCTCAGCGTCGTCTCGCTGCCGCCGATCGAAACTGCTCGCATCTTGGGAAGCGATCGGGAGATCAAGGTCACCGACATCAACAGGGCGATTCCTTGGTTCGAGCACGAGGATCGCATCGCCGGATTCGCCAAGGCCTCCGACCTCGTCTCGAACATGTCAAAGTCAGTCATGCTCAAAGCCTCCAATGGCGTGGACTCGACCATGTTCATTCAGAGCGGTGCCACCATCGGCGACAAGCACGTCGATGCGCGTGAGGCCCGCAAGCGCGTCGCCAACCTCGTGCGGCAGGCCTGGGAACTCGCCATGGAGGCGAAGGGCCTCGGCGTCTTCGAGCAGGCGGGCGGGCGCAAGGTTTTCTACGTCACGCCGGAGCTCACCAAGGGGCGCGGCGAGAAGGTCGCTTTCGTCGATGTCGATGGCCGGAAGCGCCGCAAAGGACTCAACGGCCGCAGCGAGAAGAAGAAGGCCAATTGGTGCTACGCCGTGGGCATGGTGCCCCAGTTCGACGAGCCGTGGCGGATCGAGCTGCGCTCCACCATCGTCTTCACCGATGATGACGGCAAGCCGTTCGACGTGCCGGCAAAGGCGCACCGCCTGCGCATGAGTTTTTGCCGCAGTTGGTGGAATGATCGTTGGCGCGGCTTCCTGCGGGCCTTCCTCGCCCTGGTCGCAGATGGCCAAGCCGAGATCAAGCTGCCGGTGGGTTCCGGGCGCGAAGTTGTCGTGTCCGCCACGCCGATCATGTTCAGCTCGCCAGTGGGCCTCTCCGACTTGGCGCCGTCCATCGATGACGATCCTGTCGATGAACCCGACGACGACCTAGGCGAGGTCGATGACTTCGACGATGAGGAGGTTCCGGCATGAGCCTCGAACTCAATCTGATCGAGATCGCCGAGCCCGATCTGCTGTTCGGATACGGGCAGTCCATGGAGCACCCCAAGGACGGCTTGCTTCTTTATGGCCCCAAGGAGAGCCCGCAAGCGGGATCGAAGCTACGCATCGGCGTGGTCTCCACCAAGGAGGGCCTGCGCCGGTATTCGGCGTGCGTTGCGCTTCTGGCCAAGCCCATCGCCCCGGCGCTGGCCGACAACCCAAACCACACCCTGTTTCCGGGCTTCCAAGCTGTGTTCGGCGTGGAGTGGCCCACGCAGCCCGCGACTTGGCTGGAAATCGATGCTTCCGAGCTCGCCAACTCGATCCGCATCTCCGACCGCCATCAAGCGATCCACAAGGCCGTTTCGCTTTATTCCGATGCCATCGCCAATCACTTGCGCGACGGCAGCGAATCGACAATCGACCTTTGGATGGCCGTGGTGCCCGAGGAAGTCCATAAGTATTGCCGCCCGCAGTCCAAGGTCGAGGCCAATCAGAAGCAGCGCTCCGGCGTGCTGATGGACAAGGCGGCGGCGACCCGACTGCTCAAGGCTCCGGGCCTGTTCGAGGAAGACAACGCGTCGGCAGAGATTTACCTCTATGAGCTCGACTTCCACAACCAACTCAAGGCCCGACTGTTGGAGCACAAGGCGGCGGTGCAAGTGGTCCGCGAGACCACGCTCGCGCCCGATGAGTTCGTCCGCGACAACGGCATGCCGGGTCGGGGCCTTCAAGACCCCGCGACGCTTGCGTGGAACCTTGCCACGACCTGCTTTTTCAAAGCCGGCGGCAAGCCTTGGCAGCTCGCAACTTCGCGCACCGGCGTCTGCTATGTCGGCATCGTCTTCAAAAAGGACTCGTCGTCGGCCGAGCCGGGAAATGCGTGCTGCGGCGCTCAGATGTTCCTCGACTCTGGCGATGGCGTGGTGTTTCGCGGAGCGGTCGGCCCATGGCTCACCTCGACCAAGGACGACTTTCATCTTCCCAAGGAGAAGGCCAAGTCCCTGATGGCGATGATCGTGGACGCGTATCGCAAGAACCATGGAGGCCTCGCCCCCAAGGAGCTCTTCATCCACGGCAAGACGCGCTTTTCGGCCGAGGAGTGGGAGGGCTTCAAGGAGACCGTGCCGCCCGAGACCAACGTGGTGTGCGTGCGCATCCGCCAGGACGCGGGGATGAAGCTCTACCGGCACGGCACGATGAACATCGCCCGAGGTGTGGGCTGGGTGAAGTCGCAGTGGATGGCGTATCTGTGGACCAAGGGCTTCGTGCCGAGGTTGCAGACCTATGCCGGCCGCGAGGTGCCCAACCCGCTTTCGATTGAGATATGCCGAGGGGTCGCGGACATCACGCAGGTCATGGCTGACGTGCTCGCCCTGACCAAACTCAACTACAACGCGTGCATCTTTGGAGACGGCGTCCCGGTGACGCTGCGCTTCGCCGATGCCGTGGGTGAAATTTTGACGGCGGCGCCTCGCAAGAACGAACTGCCCCCGCTGCCGTTCCGCTACTACATATAACTCGAAAAAAAACGAGGCAGGGAATCAATGAACATCGCTGAAATCGAATCCGAATTGCGCGAGCTCGTCGAAAAGCCTTTCGATCCTGAAAGCTTTGTTTTCGAGTTTTTGCGCATCTATGACGCCCCCAAGGCGACCGTCACCAAGCTGCGTCAAGCCCAAGCAGGCGACCTGTTGCAAAGTGGCGAGGTCATTTGGAAGAAAAAGCTCTGGTTCCAACCGACGAAAAAGGGGAAGGCCGCAGCGGCGATTGACGCCATGTCAGCTGATCCCGGCAAGCAAGCGCCACGCTTCCTCATCGCCACCGATGGGGTCGAGTTCTACGCCCGTGACACGAAGTCCGACCTGAACATCGATCCTGAATTCGCCAAGCTCAACGACGCGTTCGACTTCTTCCTGCCGCTGGCCAACATCGAGCGCTATGAGGGCGTGGATGAGAACCCCGCCGACATCAAAGCGACTGCGCGGCTGGCCAAGCTCTATGACGCGATATTAGAGGCCAACCCGGATTGGATAGGGGCCGATCGCACCCACGACCTCAACATCTTCATGACCCGGATGTTGTTTTGCTTCTTCGCGGAAGGCACCTCCATCTTCGACAAGGGTCTGTTCACTTCGACCTTGATGAACGTCTCGCTTGAAGACGGCTCTGACTTGTCGCAAGTCCTCGGAACGCTCTTCGTCGCCATGAACACCGACGGCATAGATCGGGCAGGCATGCCCGAATTTGCCAAGCGCTTTCCTTACGTCAATGGTGGTCTGTTCCGCGACGAGACGCTGATCCCAAAATTTAGCAAACGCGCGCGTCGTCTCTTGCGCGATTGTGGAGAGCTAGCGTGGAGCCACATCAATCCCGACATTTTCGGGTCGATGATTCAGGCGGTTGTCGAACCGGGCATGCGCGGCGACATGGGCATGCACTACACGTCGGTGCCTAACATCATGAAGGTGCTGCACCCGCTGTTCCTGCTCTCGCTCGAAGAGGAGTTCGAAGCGGCACGGGATAGCGATGCAAAGCTCGTCAAGGTGCTGCGGCGCATTCAAAACATCCGCGTCTTCGACCCTGCGTGCGGCTCAGGCAACTTCCTGATCATTGCCTACCGCGAGCTGCGTAAGCTCGAAAACCGAATTTTCGAGCGTCAGCGGGAGATGGGCCAGCCATCCTTGCCAATGACAGGTGTCCATCTTTCGCAGTTCTTCGGCATCGAGCTGGCGGACTTCGCCGCCGAAACCGCGAAGCTATCGCTGTGGATCGCTGAATACCAGATGAACGAGCAGTTCAAGGCCGAATTCGGAACTGCCCCGCCCGCGCTGCCGCTGCGCGACAGCGGCAACATCGTCCACGCTAATTCGCTGCGGCGGGACTGGCTCGGGGTCTGCCCCTTCAAGGAGGGAAGCGAGACCTACATCGTAGGCAACCCGCCGTATTTGGGCAGCTCAAATCAGGACGAAGAGCAGAAAAAGGACATGGCGCGAATATTCGCGCCCGTTACCAAGACCTACAAGAATCTCGACTACGTTGCGGCTTGGTATCTCAAAGCCGCCGACTACGGCGCGACGGTTGAGTCCCAAGCCGCGTTCGTGGCCACCAACTCGATTTGCCAAGGAGAGCAGGTTGAGATGCTCTGGCCACTGATCTATCGACGCAACTCGGAGATCGGCTTCGCTCATCAGTCGTTCAAGTGGCGAAACAACGCCGCGCATGTCGCTGGCGTCACTTGCGTGATCGTGGGTATTCGCCGACGCGGTGCCGGCCGGAAGACGCTCTATTCAGGCGACTTGGCTCGGACCGTGAAGAACATCGGCCCCTACCTTCTCGAAATGGACGACATCATCGTCGGTAAAGAATCCGCGCCCATTAATGGGCTGCCCAAGATGGAGAAGGGGAACATGCCGACGGACGATGGCAATCTGATCCTTTCTCCCGAGCAGCAAGTCCAGATGGTCAAGAGCCACCCCGAGGCTGCGAAGCTGCTCAAACGCTACTACGGCTCTCAAGAGTTCATCAAGGGCGTAGAGCGGTGGTGCCTTTGGATTTCAGACGAGGATCGAGCGTTCGCGGAGTCCATTCCACCGATCAAAGAACGGCTTGATGCTGTCACCAAGTATCGACTCTCAAGTCCGGCTCCGACAACGCGGGACTACGCCGTCTTCCCACATCGTTTCCGGCAAATCCAAGACTTTGGGTCTGACGCAGTGCTTGTGCCACGTCACTTTTCCGAAGATCGTGACTATTTCACCCTCGGGTTCATCGAAGGGGAAACGTCCGTCATAAGCGATGCCTGCTTCGCCATTTATCACGCCCCGGCCTACGTGTTGGCAATGTTGTCCACCCGGCTGCATGCCGTTTGGGTGTCCACGGTTTGCGGCCAGCTTGAAACGCGAATCAGATACTCGAACACGATGGGCTACCACACCTTCCCTGTGCCAGCCTTGTCCGACGATCAACGCCAAGAGCTTGAAGACCATGCATGGGCGATCATCGCTGCGCGCGAAGCGCATCCGGGTAAAACCATCGCGTGGCTCTATGACCCGGAGACCATGCCCGACAACATCCGGCAGGCGCACCGTGCGCTCGACGAGTCCATGGAGCGGATTTGCATTGGCCGTCCCTTCAAGACCGACACCGAGCGTCTCGAACACCTGTTCAAACAATATGTGGCATCAAAGAAAAAGGCCAAGGCCAGTGGCACGCGCGACCTGGCCTTCAAGGGGAGAAAGCAATGACTGATTTCGTGAAGGTGACATACGCCCAGACGGGCGCCAGCCAAAGCATCGACAAGCTGGGAATGCGAGCCATGCAGTCGCGTGCGTTCGGGGAACGCAATTCGCAGTTCTTGCTGGTCAAGGCACCGCCAGCCTCGGGCAAGTCGCGGGCGCTCATGTTCATCGCCCTCGACAAACTCCTCAACCAAGGGATCAAGAAGGCGATCGTGGCAGTTCCCGAGCGATCGATCGGTTCTTCGTTTCGCTCGACGGCTCTGACCGAGGGCGGCTTCTTCGCCGACTGGACAGTCGATCCTAAATGGAATTTAACCGACGCGGGCGGCGCTCAGAAGACGAAGGCCTTTGCCGACTTCATGGGCTCGTCCGATCGGATCATGGTCTGCACGCATGCCACGTTGCGCTTCGCGTATGAGCAGCTCGGGACGCAGGCCTTCGATGAGTGCTTGGTGGCTATCGACGAGTTCCATCACGCCTCCTCCGATGAAAACAGCCGGCTCGGTGAGCTCGTGCGCGGGCTCATGGATCGGGGTCGCGTCCACTTGGTGGCCATGACGGGCTCGTTCTTTCGCGGTGATGCTGCTCCTGTGCTGCGGCCGGAGGATGAAGCCCGCTTCAACCGCGTGACTTATACCTATTACGAGCAGCTCAACGGTTACAAGGACTTGAAGACGCTGGGCATCGGCTATCACTTCTATCGTGGTCGCTACGTCGAGGCGATCAACGAAATCCTTGACCCCACGCTCAAAACTATCCTGCATATCCCCAGCGTCCGCTCGACAGAGTCCACGACTGACAAATACAACGAGGTTGATCGCATCCTCGATCACTTGGGCACTGTCTTGGACAAGGACCCGCAAACCGGCTTTTATCGAGTGCAGCGTGCCGACGGCGTGGTGATAAAGGTGGCCGACCTGGTTGACGACGGACCCGACCGCGAAACGGTGATGACGGCCTTGCGCGACATCAAGGGCCGCGATGACGTGGACATCATCATCGCCTTGGGCATGGCCAAGGAGGGATTCGACTGGATTTGGTGCGAGCACGCCCTGACGGTTGGCTATCGGGGTTCATTGACCGAAGTGATTCAGATCATCGGGCGCGCAACTCGCGACGCTCCCGGCAAAAGCCATGCGCAGTTCACCAATTTGATCGCCGAGCCCGACGCCACCGAGGATCGCGTGGTGGATGCGGTCAACAACATGCTCAAGGCCATCGCGTGTTCGCTGTTGATGGAGCAGGTTCTCGCCCCGAACTTCAAGTTCAAGACCAAGCCCGACGCTGATGAGCTCGACGGCACGCGACGCGAATCGAGCATCGAATACACCGGCGAAGACACAGTCATCGCCATCAAGGGATTCGCCGAACCCACCACGGCGCGCTCACGTCAGATCATCGAGACCGACATCGCCGACCTCACAGCCGCGATCTTCCAAGATGAAACGATCTTGCGCGCCAGCATGAGCCCGGAGGACTATGCCCCGGAAGTGGTCAGTCAAGTGTTCATCCCCAAGGTCATCGCCACGAAGTATCCCGACCTGACCGCAGAGGAAGTCGAGGAGATTCGCCAAGCGGTGGTTGCTGGCGGAGCATTCAAGAGCCCGCAAATCAGCGTCGAGAAGGACGGTCGCGGCGACACCAAGTTTCTGCGTTTGGCCGAGAAGTTGATCAACATCGACGAGCTCACGATCGACCTTATCGACAGCATCAATCCCTTCCAGCGAGCCTACGAGATCATGTCCAAGTCGGTGACGGCCGACGTGCTCAAAACCATCCACGGCGCCATCGCGTTGACAAAGGTGGCAATGTCCGAAGAGGAAGCAGTCGCCCTGTATCCGCGCATCAAGGCATTCAATGCTGAGCGTGGCCATGAGCCCAGCCTGACGAGTCCCAACCCACTCGAACGTCGGATGGGCGAGGCGTTGGCGTGGCTACGCGAAGCGAAGCGCAAGAAAATGGCGGGGCGGGAGTCCTGATGGCGACCAAGAAGACGTTGGAGGAGCTTCTAGCCGAGGAGGACGATTCGGGCTTGCTCGACGTGAAGCCGCGCTCGTCGATGGCAATGTCGGAGGACGCCCGCATCGTGCAGGCTTTCGAAGAGATCAACGTCTTCTTCGATCGCATGGGCTTCGCGCCTGGGCAGGGGCCAAAGGAGCGAAAGATCGGCGTGTCCGAGCGAGCTTTGCAGTCCCGCATGAAGGCCTACTCGGACAATCCGGCTCTTGTTGAGACGCTGCGTCCATACGACCGCAACAGCATGTTGGCGGCTGCGGTGCCGACAGCGCCGGCTACGCTTGATGAACTTCTGGGTTCCGATGACGATCTTTTGACGGACCCGAATGAGTCCATCTTCGAGATGCGGATCGCAAAATCGCCAACGGCCAAGCCAGATATGGTGTCCGAACGGGTTCCATGCGCCGACTTCGAAAAATTCAAGCCACTTTTCGACAAGGCAGCCGCCGAGCTCGCCAGCGGCGAGCGCAAGAGCATGAAGTTCGCCAACGAACAGGAGATCGAGGCCGGTGGTTTTTTCATTCTCAACGGCGTCACCGTCTACGTCGCCGAGGTCCGTGACCCCCATATCCGCAATGGCAAGCGCAACGCTAGGTTGCGACTGATCTTCGAGAACGGCACCGAGGGCCAAAACCTACTGCGCTCGCTGGCCACGGAGCTCTACAAGGACCCCAACGGGCGCCGGCTTTCGGACCCGCACGCTGGCCCGCTCTTTGGCCCATCCAACACCGAGCTTGTGAGCGTGGCCGCCCCCAAAGACCGCGTCACTGGATGCATTTATGTCGTGCGTAGCCTCTCGCCGCTGCCGGACATTGCACGCCTTGATGGGCAGCTCTACAAGATTGGGTTCACCACGGGGATGCTCGAAGACCGGGTTCGCGGCGCTGCCGACGATCCGACCTTCTTGATGGCTCCGGTGCGCCCGGTGCGCTCCTTCGAGGCGATCAACCTCAACGCCAACAAGTTTGAAAACATCCTGCATCGCCTCTTTGCCGATGCCCGCCTGGACATCGAGATCATGGATCGCTTCGGCAAGCCGTTCCGGCCTCGCGAATGGTTCCTGCTGCCGCTCCCGGTTATCGAGCAAGCTATCCCCATGATCCTTGACGGTTCGATCGTGCGCTATCGATACGACCACCGAAGCTGCTCGATTCAGTTGCGACTAAGCGAGTAACCAGCGTGTCAGCAAGAAATCGATTGGCTATCAAATTGCTGCTTACTTTGATGCTTAACTGTCTGCTATTTTCCAGTGTTCTTGATAGTTGGGACCGTCAGAAAGTGGTCTCACTTGAGGAGGGAAAACTTGAATCGTTAAAGGAATGGGGAAGTCGGCGCCAATAATCGCAGCCTCGCCAGGCTTCAAGTTCGGTAGAAATGACGAGGCCGATCGGTCAATCTCGCCGCATGCGCGCTCGACAACTTCTCTATCCCTGTCATTGGTAAGCCGATGCACAACCAGGGTTCCCATTTGGCTCAAAACGCCCTCGGTGATGTCGCGTGGACGCTGGGTCGAAAGGCAAATGTTGAGGCCGTATTTGCGGCCTTCCTTGGCTATCAGCTCGAACGCATCAAGGCGAGCGACTGCATCGTCGGTTCCGATTTGTCGACCCAGAAAGTTGTGGGCTTCGTCGACGATAACAACAAGGGGCTGGCTCTTAAACGCGCCTGCGCGTGCCATGTTTAGCAAGTGCCTTCCAATTACGTTGGCAATGATTTCGCGCGCCTTGAATTCGAAGGCAACGCCGCTCAGGCAAATCCTGAGTAATCGGGCGTCATTGGAAACAAAGGACGTAATCTCGTCGGTGAGAGACGGGGCTTTCGACTTGAAGACGCAGTCAAAGGAGGGGGAAGTGAGGATGCCATTGATGCGCGACATTAGCGACAAGCAATATGAGACTTCGCCTGAGTCGCCGCCCCACTTACTTGTGTCCTTCACCCCTTTCCCATATCCAAAACCGTCAGGGTAGACGCACTCTTGCTCAATTTGAGAGACAAGCTTCGACACGTCGAATGCCTGTCGAGGATCATCAATTTTTTCTGATACCCCCAGCTTTATTTCTTCAGCAATGATGGGAGCCTTGGACTGGTCGATCTTCTTGATGATGCCACCCTGGGCTACATGCGGGGCGAGGGCGGCCAGCCGAAGGCTACGCATCGCGGCACGTAGTTTGGGCCCTTGGACTTTCCCTGCAGGTTCGAAGAGCGCTATGAAATCGGATTCAACAAATGATGTTTGAGGAAGCGAACAGGGTTTCGACGACTTCGCCGTATGGACTGGGTTGCCAAGGTGGAAATTGGAGACATGACCTCCATCGAAACCACGGTATTCACCCGTAGCGTCAAGAAGGATGATCTTCGTTTTGTAACGTAGGCACTCCTCAATGATCCGTGCTGTCGTCCAGCTCTTGCCACCGCCTGTGGCGCCAAGTATTGCGCAGTGTCTACCAAACAGCTTCTCGGGCTTGATCGACACGTAACTCTCGGGAGCGACGTCTATGGAACCAAGCTTTAGCAGCACCCCGCTTGATTCGCTGCAATCCGCCTCCATGAATTTTGGTAAGTTCGCGACGAAACTGTGTGGCGTTGCGTATACCCGGTCGCCCAGGCGCGGATATGACTCGACGCCTGCGGTGACTTTCAGGGAGTCCATCGCTATAGAGCCGAGGAGTTGAATAGTCCCGATGCCGTCAAGGCCGGAGACCTTTGCATGTGAGGAATCGATTAGGCGTCGGTCAGAGTCGGGCAAGTGAATTTCAACAACCCGTCCGAGCAGGAGATTGATCTGCCCTTCGATTAGAACGAACTCGCCGACCTCACCCTTTCCATATCGCCCACCCAGAAAGTGAGTTCCACTGGGCGAACCAGCGTCATTGAGGTTGAACTTAACCGATTGCGCCGCGACCGAGCAAAGCTGCCCGACATATAACTCCGGCCGCAGCAGGCCACGAGGAAACGCGTCAAAAACGCTGATCGGCGCGCTCATGTTGGTTTGGCCAGAGACTTGATATCGCGTGTGAGCCTCTGCGCGGGTGTCAATGACTTGAGATCCGGAATCATTTCGGCAAACTCACTGAAATTCGCGTTGATCAGCCAAACGTCCTCGCCCTGTTTGGCGAGTCCATAAAGTGCGTCCCAAAAGCGGTTGGGCTCTTTTGGCCTGGAGGTGAGATCGTCAGCTGCTGGGTTGACGATGATCAGGCGCAGATATGGGTTGGTGCGCACCGCAGCAAGTATGGGCTCTGAAGTGGACCCGGATTTTGGGACAGTGATTTAAGTAGGACACTGTCGAAAGAAACGGGAAATCCAAATGAGTGAATCGAAGAAGAAACGCAACGTGCACCTGCCGGAATTCAAGGCCAAG
>Ga0118677_10004642_pt1 | contig 24808 bp, 25 predicted proteins | sample AliMusrvi5mmetaG_FD_86154 | JGI IMG/M metagenome (GOLD analysis project Ga0118677, IMG submission 86154)
GCGTTGGACGCGATCCTAAAAAAAAGAGATAACTGGGAAAATGATTTCGCCTATGATGGACTGGAAGCCTTGAATAAAGCGACGAACGAGCATTACGACCTGGTCCTACTGGACCTGACCATGCCCAAGATCGACGGATATCACGTTCTGGTCCAACTGCGCTCCTTTAACGCCACCATTCCGGTCATTTTTATCACTGGAACCGCCCAGGCCCAAAAAGTCACCGAAGCCATTACTCAACATCATTTGAATGGATTTATCGAGAAACCTTTTACTCCCGCCTCAGTATTAGAGGAGATCGACCGTCTTTTCAAGCCGACCCAGATACTCAGCTAAGCCTGCGTGTTGAGGTCGTATATTTCGGAGAGATTAATTATCTGCAAATAGGCAGCCGCGCTAAAATCAGCATAGGGGCGCAGGGTCTCTTTTAATAATGGCAAATTTAGCGCCGCGACAAAGTTGGATAACTCCAGATCTTGAATGATCGCCCCCAGTGCCAACTCACATAATTGCCGCTGGTCATAATTTGAATCCTTGCCCAACTTGAGGGAATTGATCATAATCTTCAACGAATGGTTAAAAGCGCTCTTTCCCTTGGTTTGTTGTTCCAGCTGAACTAAAAGATCGGGGGTTCCGCCGCATTGCCGCTCCACCAAATGTTCGATCGCCTGCCAGATCTTTTTACCGTCTTCTTTTGCGGATGGGCCAGCGACCTTTTGGGCCAATAAACTGGTCAAAGGGGTCAACAACTCTTCAAAGATGAACGGGGTATCTTCGGGTTTTTCCACTGAATTTTCCACCGGTTTTTGCACAACGGATGCATTCTCCACCGGCAACGCTTTTGCCTGGGGAGACGGTTCACTAACCGGGGGACGTTTATCGGTCGGCAGCGGCGCCGCGGTGATATTATTCGCCGCCTCGGCCTCGACTCTTTTAAGTATATCGACTATTCTGATCATCTGTTTCCTCTGCTTCCTGGGAAAATATAGAGGAGTACTCCTGAAACGAGCAGGATGACAAATGACAGACAAAGCCCGAAGCTTATAAAAATTCTCCAACTGAAAGTTTGTTTCATTGTCTGATCTATTGCTCCCTCTTTATGGTGATGTTTTTGTTTCTTCTTGTTGGAAATAAAATTAATCCGCTGATTCCGGTCATTGTATGCATCATGGCATCAAATAATTATCGGGGCTCATCTTCCTCCGGATCAGCGGAAACCGTTTAACAACGATTCATTCAGTTCTTTTTCCCTCTATCCTCCTTGTTGGACTGATCAGGGCCTTTTCTGTTTTCAGCACCATTGTTCTGCTGACCCTGATTCTGTCGCTGCTGCGGCGCGTTGTTCTGTTGTCTCTGCATCTGTCGCTGCTGCGGTGAGTTGTTCTGCTGACCCTGATTCTGTCGCTGCTGCGGCGCGTTGTTCTGTTGCCTCTGCATCTGTCGCTGCTCAGTCGCTTTGTTCTGCTTACCCTGATTTTGCCGTTGCTGAGTTGCCTTGTTTTGCTGGTTCAGCATTTGTCTTTGCTCAGTTGCTTTGTTCTGCTGACCCTGAATCTGCCGCTGCTGAATTGCCTTGTTTTGCTGGTTCAGCATTTGTCGCTGCTGAGTCGCCTTGTTCTGCTGACCCTGAATCTTCCTGTTGCTGGCATCGCTGCGCTGATCAAGAATTCTCCTCTTGTTGTCATCATTACGCTGATACTGGTTATTCCGGCTATCCGGCCTGCGGTACTCAATATCACGGTACCTCCTTATATCGTCCCATCTATATCTTCTTATATGATAGGGGAGCCCGCTGTCGAGAATAAGAACCCAAGGCCCGCGGTAATAATAAGAACGATACCAGTGACCATTATGGTAGATGTAATACCTGTTCCCATAGTAAACGATATCGTATGGACTCCCAACGGACACCGAAAAACCTTGAGTCCTCAGATAAATAAAACTTGGAGGTGAATTGATAATAAAAGAGGGTCTGCTGCCTGTGCTGATGTTTATGTTGACTGCAGCTTTGGTATCAGCATGAGGGATACCCAGAAGCATTCCCGTAATTCCGGCAGCCAACCATATTTTTTTTTTCATTGTGATTCTCCTTTTAAGCAGTTCTTCAAAAACTGTATTGCTGTTAAGGGTTAATATCATTGTCTTGTTCCTGATCTGCCTGCGAATCAGCGGAAAGGGTTGTCACACCGCACTCATATAGCGGGATACGGAATAATTATTGAACAGATGCGATGGTAACAGGTCGTAGTAGAGTTGTTCATAGTTATTGACCATACACTCTCTGGAAAAACGCTGTTCAAACTCTTGGCGGCAGGTTTTTCTCGATAACTGGTCAACATGATGAATCGCATTGATAAAGTCCATTCGATTGTTACAGATAAAACCCGTTTTGCCATGGGTAATCACTTCCGGGGCTGAACCGCATCCCCTGACGATCACCGGAGTTCCACAGGCAAGAGCCTCAATCATCACCAGCCCGAAGGGTTCCGGCCAGTCTATCGTATTGAGCAGGGCTTTTGCATTCTTCAGCAAATCCACCTTGCGGGTGTCATCAACTTCACCGAGATAGGTGATAAGCGGATGATTAAGCAGTGGTCTGATTTTCTTCTCAAAATAGCCCTTGTCGGTCGGATCAATTTTAGCGGCAATTTTCAAAGGGATGTTGCAAGCCCTGGCCAGCATGATTGCATCTTCAGGCTTTTTCTCTTCTGAAAACCGTCCGAGATAGAGAAAATAATCACCTGGCTTGTCGTTAAATTCAAAGCAGGATTCAGGATACCCGTGATAAATAGTTTTAACCCAGTTGATCTCCTCAACAGGGCGCCGCTGCGAGTCACTGATGGAGACATAGGCAATATCGGGGTATGATCTAAGCATTGCTGCACTGTCGCCGAGATCAAGCCTGCCATGCATGGTCAAAACGGTTGGCACCTCAGCCTTATAGGCATAAGGCAAGGTCTGGTACTCGAGATGCGAATGAATGATGTCAAACTCATGGGCCATTTTTTCATAGACCCGGCTTAACATCATCATGTTGACCATTATCGGCGTATGCGCCTTTTTTCCAAGACGAAGGCTCTCTCTGATCGGAGCGACCAGCCGGGCAGTTGTCAGGGAGTCGCCCGAAGCAAACAGGGTGACATCATGCCCTTTCTCGACCAGTCCTTCAGTCAGATGGTAGACAACCCGTTCTGTTCCTCCGTATTTTTTTGGCGGCACCCGTTCCACTAACGGAGCAATTTGGGCAATGCGTAGTTTTCTCATGACACTTCTCTCCTTCTGTAACAACCAGCATTCAAAAAAAGGCACTCAAACCGGGCGCCATGTACCAGCGATTTCCTCCCCTCGGATAACCATACTCTTATGGTGGTAAGCGGTTTGCCGAGTATTCTGGATATGGCCCGGTGTTTGAGACCGGAAATTGCTGACAGCAGGACTGATAACCGTATATCGGCATCCCGATTAAAGAGCGCGGTCTCAGGGGTTTCTTTGGAAAAGCAAGGTGTTTCGGGCAGACTCTGTGCATCATCCCGATCAAGACTGTCGAAATAACAGGTTCTGAATGTTTGAAACACTGTGGTTTCAGAACTTAGATGATCAACATTCAGGTAGGTGCGATTTACCAGTTCAGTGGCTTTCGTCTCAGAACCGGTCAGCCAATGGGCAAGGCTGTATATATCATCCATTAAATCCAGCGGTGTTCTTTTTGTCTTGATCATACAATCTCTCCATTTTATGATTACATAGATCACTTACCTGTTCATCAGTCTGAACATAAAAGACGGATCAGGGGCTGTTACTTGCCGCGGATCCATATGAATGCTATTTCAGTTAGCATCAATCTTTAAACTTGTCAGCGATATCTTTAAGAGTTGCACTTAAGGAACGTAAAGCACTTTCTACACCATCTTTAAGTTTTTCCCAAACGTCTTCGCTGGCCTCACCAAGCTCTTTCAATTTGTGCTTCGCATCATCAACGGCTTTTTCAAGATGATCAACCTGCTCCGCATATTTAACGCGAGTGTCAGCTGCAAAGCCTTTTACTTTAGCCTTGAATTCAGCTAACTGGGCCTGCGCGAGTTCCAGTTCCGCCTCTGCTTTCTTTTTGTATGCATCTCTCAAGCTCATAATGAATCTCATTTATTGGTTGATATTGTTTTTCGCTGATACAATAGAGGTAAAAGGAAGCAGTTAGTTTCTCCAGCTTCCTTTTGCGGTTATCGTGACCAGTGAGTCAATCCTGCGCATTTCGGCATTTTGATGCGGAAATGGTGTTATCTGTTACGGTTTTCATCACTTCGCTGCTGTTCCAGAAGTCTCCTGTTGTTTTCATCAGTACGCTGCTGGTCCAGTGTTCTCTTGTTGTTTTCATCGCTGCGCTGCTGATCCAGTTTTCTCTTGTTGTTTTCATCGCTGCGCTGCTGATCTAGGTTTCTCTTGTTGTTTTCATCGCTGCGCTGCTGGTCTACTCTTCTTCTGTCTTCATTATTGCGGTACTCTGTGTCCCGGTACCTTCTTATATCCTCAAAACGATGTCTTCTTATCCTGGAGGGAAGCTGGTTTGACCTGATACTGATCCAGGGACCACGGTAGTCGGAAGACCGGTACCATAAACCGTTTTGATTCAGGTAATACAAATTGCCGTACGACACAATATCATAAGGGCTTCCTACCGATACTGAAAACCCCATATCTCTCAGTTCGACAAAATCCGGTCGCCTGTCGATTACGAACGAAGGTCGGCTCCCGACTCTGATATTCAATGCAGCCTTTGCATCGGTTGTGGGATTACCGAGAAGCATTCCTGTGATTCCTGCAGCTAACCAAATGGTTTTTTTCATCGTTACTATCTCCTGTTACTATGTTTATTGGTTGGTATCTCATAAAATCAACGAGCAGTCAGGAAGCAGAGTGCACTGCCAGGCACTCTTTCATCGATGTTAAATACGTCGCCCTTGAATAACGCGAATCAGAATAACCACGATTGCGATAACCAGAAGGCCATGAATAAGTCCTCCCATAGTGTAAGAGGTAACAAGGCCTAAAAGCCAGAGTACCACAAGGATTACTGCAATAGTTTCGAGCATTTTTTTCTCCTCTATAGTTATGAATTCGTGAATCATCAAAACACGGACTCATTTTTGATCTATCAATACTATACAATATATATAATATATTAATGGTATTTCCAGATATTTATATAAAAAGAGTGTTTATAGCCTGAGTTTTACGATTAGCATATAAATAAAATATATAAACAGTGGGCTTTATGGTAAGTTGCTAAAGAGATGGATAGCAAGATAAAATCAGTCAGGCATGGCTGCTGAGTCCAGGGTGGTAAAGTGGTAGAGATATTTGTAGGTAAGGAAAGAGATCAAAGAGGAGAGCCTGTGTTGAGCCTGTTGAGTTTTCAATAGTTTGTTTTGCGGAAAAAGTTGTGAATTTTCACTCAACATTTATTTCGCTCTGTTAAGATTTTCCTGTACAGCACGGGCATTCCGTTTCAGGCGTTTGAGGCCGATACGAAAAACCGAAGTGCCGTAGAATAGGTTCCGAAAGCTGGATTTTGTGAGATTCAGTATTGTTTCTGTCGAAATGTTCAGAAGATCGTTGCGCAGAGTGAATGACTTATCTGCAGTGATGCTTGCATGCTGGTTGTGGGGGCAGCATGTCTGGCACTGATCGCAGCCGAAGAGGTGATTGCCGATTATTGCTGACTCTTCCGCAGTAAAATCCCGTTTCAGTTCTACCGTAAGGTAGGAGATGCATTTCGAAGCGTCAAGTTTGCCGGGCTCTATAAGTGCCCCTGTCGGGCAGTTTTCAAGACAGTTGCTGCAGCTCCCGCAAAGGTTCGGGATGGGGAGTTTGTTTTCGGTTATTTCCTTATTGATGAAAATTTCACCGAGAAAAACATAAGATCCTGCGGAAGGAACGATCAGGAGTGTGTTTTTACCTGTTTTTCCTATACCTGAATGTTCAGCCCATGTTTTTTCAAGAACAGGGGAGCTGTCGATGGTTATTGTTGCGTCGAGATCATCTCCCATGAGATTTTTCAAGGATATCAGAAGCTCTTCAAGTTTTTTCCGGATAATGATGTGATAGTCGTCAATGAGAGCGTATTTAGAGATGTTCGGCTTCCCGGAACTGTTATGAAGAAGATGGTTATAACAGATAGCGGCGGAGATGATGGTCTTAAGGCCTGGAAGCAGCATTGAGGGCATTCTGCGTTCATCAGTTCTCTGTTCCAAATAGGTCATCTCGGCATGACGATGTTCAGCAATCATGGCGTTATAACGCTGCATGGCGAGCGGCTGAGGCAGTGGTGACGAAAAGCCTATGGCAGAGAACCCGAGCCGTGCAGCTTCCTTGCGAATATTGCGGGCAGGATTGGTGGAAGGATCAGCCATAGCTGGGCGAAGGTTTTATCGGAAGGCTTGCTAAAGCAAATATTTATATTGATTAAATATATAGTTCAGAAAATCGATTTCCTTCTTTTCAACGCTCTCTTCATGTTATGGAACGACGTGAGTTTATTAAAAGATTATTTGTTCGTACAGGTATTGGTGCAGGAGTTGCCATAGCCGGAACAGCAGGATTGATCGGGTATTATCAGCCGAGAAAAGAGTTTTATGGCAGGGCGACAACGGGGGGAACGGAAAGGCTGGATGCCTTGAAAAAAGTTGTTGTGATCGGAGGAGGTCTTGCAGGCATAAGCTCTTCTCTTGAACTGGCTCGCAGGGGTTTTGATGTGACGCTTGTGGAATCTTCTTCTGCATTGGGAGGGAAGCTTACCGGCTGGGATATTGAAGCTCTTGGTGAGCGATTTCCCGTTGAACACGGGTTTCATGGCTTTTTTGATCAGTATTATAACCTGAACGAAATATTTACCTATGCAGGGATAAAGAAAGAGGTCTTTACTCCTGCTCCAGGATATCCGGTGATTTTTAAAAACTCCCCGAAAGAGGTGTTTGGTCAGACATCGAAAGTATTTCCGGTCAATGTCATCTCGATTATTGAGCAGTCGAGGAGACTTGATATGATCTCATTTCTGAAAAACTATAAAGGGTTGCTGTCGACAGTAGAGTTGTTTCGATATGAGTATAAGGAAACGTTTCGCAAGTATGATGCTATCGATTTTATGACCTATTGCCGGCAGGGAAAGGATCTGCCGGCATTTGTCGATACGGTGCTTCATCCGTTTGCTGATGCCACGATGAACAGAATGGAGGTACTGTCGGCTGCAGAGGCTCTCCGGTACTTCCATTTTTATTTTATGGGCAGTCCGGAGGGGCTTGCTTTTCGTATAACAAATCGTGATTGCATGAGTGCTCTCATCAATCCTCTTGAAGCAAAACTGCTGGAGCTTGGGGTTAAATTGTTGAAAGGGAGTACGGCAAGGAGCATTCAGGTTGCAGGGGAGAAGGTTTCAGGGGTTGTGATTGATACACCGGTAAGCAGAGGTGCTTTGTCTTTGAACGTTGATTCTGTGAGGGTTCCGCAACAGGGATTTGCCGGGTTTGTTACGGCTGAGGGTGTACCGGTGATGATTGGCAGAAGTGAAAACGGTTATATGGCTTATGACGGGCGATGCACGCATATGGGTTGCCCGGTCAGTCCTGATGCTCTGACTGGAGGCTTTTCCTGTCCGTGCCATTCAGGCAGATTTGATGCGTCGGGTAATCCTGTGAGTGGGCCTCCAAAAGCTTCACTCGCGAAGCTTGCTGTAGCAGTCGAGGGGGGAATGCTTGTCATAAAGCAGGCGGAAGGCGGTGTCAGACTCGCCTGTGATTATTGCGTGGTCGCTTCGAACGTGCGTGGTGTTCGTGAGCTGGTGAAGGCTTCACACTTGAACCGTCCTGATTTTGAATCCAAGGTGGCTTTGCTTGGCGAGGCGGATCCCTACGCAGTATACCGTCTCTGGCTTGACCGGCCGCTTGCTTCAAAGGAGTTCCCGTTCTATACGGTTTCTGGATATACCTATACCGATTCGATCTCCATTTACTCTGATTTTCAGGAACCGTTTGTTTCATGGGTAAAACATCACGGAGGCTGTGTCGTAGAGCTGCATGCTTACGCTATTGCGCCTGAAGATATCAGGCCGGAAGCGGAGATTAAGGTAGCGATGCTCCAAGAGCTTCATACCATATTTCCTGAAACCGTGTCGGCGACTGTTTTGCATGAACTCTTTATGCAGCAGTCCAATTTTACCCGGTGGGCTCCGGGCGATCATGCTCACCGGCCAGGTGTTGAAACACCGTTTTCTAATCTTTTTCTGGCTGGAGACTGGGTAAAAGTGGATGCGCCGGTATTTCTGATGGAAGCAGCAGTATTCACCGGACGCATGGCGGCCAATGCTATTTTCCTGCAGGAATCAGTAAAGCCGGTTCCGCTTCCGATTGTGCCTATGCATGGTTTATTTGCCTGATGCTCTTGCTGCCGTTTTCATTGGGCGTTTTCTGCTGTTCTCTTCAACCCGAGACAGCTGCCGATGGTATTGTGGAGCAGGGGACGGAACGATCTGATTTTGATGTTGGCGGATGAAGGGAAGACCCGGTTGCAGAGGAATATAACTGCAAGTTCTTTTTCCGGATCAATCCAGATGCTGGTACCGGTGAAGCCGAGATGTCCGTATGATGCATTGGAAAAATAGTCTCCAGCTGAAGAGTGACCGTCTGATGAGCGCACATCCCATCCTAAAGCTCTCAGAGACTTTTTGCGGGCAATAAATTTTTTAAGTGTTGCTGCATGAATATAGGTATGGCTGTTTACTGTACCTCCATTCATCAGCATGGTAACCATACTGAGAAGGTCTCCGGTTGTTGAGTACAATCCCGCATGACCGGCAACCCCTCCAAGCAGGGCGGCATTTTGATCATGAACCAGAGGACGTTGAACAGTCAAGGGCCACAGGGTATCTTTTTCTACCGGGGCAATTCGCCATAAGAACGATTGCGGAGGAGTGAACATGGTAGATGTCATCCCGAGTGGTTCGGCAAACCGGTCATGAAAGTTTGAGTCGAGTGATTTTCCTGTAATGGTTTCAATGATTCTTCCAAGGAGTATGAAGCCGAGATCACTGTAAAGTGTCGTTTTGCCGGGTTTGGAGAGCAGGCTGTCGGAAGCAATGGCACTGAAGAGCTCATCCGGGGTGCGGCAGGTTTTGGTGAAAAATGTATGGGCCCTCAATCCGGAAGTGTGCCGCAGGAGATGCTCAATGGTGATGTTATCCTTGCCTTTTCCTGTAAATGCGTGCAGATAGTGTGATACGGGTGTCTGAAGATTGAGTGAATCCCGTTCAACAAGCTGCATGGTTATGCTGGTTGTAACGACAGCCTTGGTCAGTGACGCAAGATCATACATGGTTGAGGTTTCGGCAGGGCGGCTGTTGGGGTCATAGGTCAATTTTCCGAATGCCTTGTGAAAAACAGTCTTGCCCTTGTAGAGAACAGCAAGACTTGCGCCGGGAAAGACACTGTCGCTGACCGCTTTTTTTACGACGGAATCAAGGGGTTCGAAATCAAACGCCATAACCCTTGCGGGGAGAGTTGTGCATAACCCTGCAAGGATAAGGAATGAGGCAAGAAAAAAGCGGCCTGATTGCATAGGCTTTCAACCTGAAAATTAAAAAAGTGAGAACTTTACATAGCGGCCAGGGCGTGATTTCAGGTCAGTGAGTACAGAGTCAAGCGATGAAAGTGTATGTGACAGGTTGTTGTAGAGTGCCGGGTTGGAGGAGAGCTGGCCAAGCGTCCCTTTATCATTATTAAGCTTGGAGATCAGCTGTTCGGCTTTTGATGTCGTCTGGTTAAGATGTTCTATTGTCTCCTCCGTATTTTTAGCCATTGCCTTGTCATTCAGCAGCTTGGGAAGCAGACCGTTGCCTTGAGATGCTTTCTTTGACAGTGCCGAGAGTTCGGCTGTTGTTGTTTTCAGGCTGCTGATAGTTTCAGCAAGCTCTGCACCCATTTTTTCATCCGAAATGAGCCTTCCTGCCATGCCTTTGCCACTATTCAGCTTGTCAAGCATGGTATTGATTTTTTCAAACGTCAGACTGGCTTTGCTGGCAATGTTTGCCAGGCCGTCTTCGGAATAAAGTGCGATAAAATCACCTTCGTTTACCGGAGGCCCTTTTCCGGTTTTAATATCAACATATTTGTCGCCAAGAACTCCAAGGGATTTAATGGTGGCTTTGGAATCCTTCGTGACAAGGACGGCATATTCTTGTTTCAGTCTGAGGTCTGCAACAACGTAGAGGGAGTCGTTATGGGTGACAAAATTCATTTTTGAGACCGTGCCTATTTTTTTACCTGATACCGAGACAAAGTTGTTTTCAGCAAGGCTTTGGACATCTCTTGAAAGAATTTTTACTGTCGTTATTCCGGAAAACATGTTGGTGTTTTTACCGATGACGAGTCCGATATAGGCGGCAAAACCGATGCCGAGAATGAAAAAAATTCCTGTTCTCAGATCGCTCCATTTCAAAGCGTTCGGATTTTTCATACAGTTTAAAAGTCTTAAGGATGTTATAATTCAAGAATATTGTCGGACAGAATCGAACGTATAAATGGATGCTGTGATAGATGCAGTTTTTCGGTTACATCATCAAAAATGATTTCGCCCTGATAGAGAACGGCAACACAGTCTGCAACATTAAAGACGTCATCAATAATATGAGTAACAATTACAGCACCAAGGTTGTTCTTGTGTCTTAGGGAGCTGATGAGCGACAGGATTTTTTTTGAGCTTACAGGGTCAAGTCCTGCAGTCGGTTCATCAAACAGAATCATGTGCGGTTTGAAGATAAGTGCTCTTCCGATGGCGACCCTTCTGCGCATTCCTCCACTCAGGCTTTCGGGAAGCTGGTCTTCATAGCCTTCAAGACCTGCAAACTGAATCTGTTCTGTAACTCTGCGTTCTATCTCATCCTCAGGCAGCTTCAAGTTTTCACGAAGAAAGAATCCAAGATTCTGGCTGATGGTGAGGGAGTCGAAGAGAGCATTTCCCTGAAAAACCATGCCCATTTTGCGGCGTATGGAATAGAGGTTTGCTTCTTTCATGGCAGTGATATCAGTGCCGTCGATAATCACCTGACCGCTGTTAGGCTTTATAAGGCCGAGCATCAGTTTGAGAATGGTACTTTTTCCTACACCGCTTGGTCCAAGAATCGCTTTGATAGTGTTGTCCCTGACAGTAAGAGAGATGTTTTTCAGAATCTCCTTATCGCCGTATTTCAAACTTACATTTCGTAATTCAATCATGCATTCACATGTTTTCCAGCACTATCTTTGATACGTAAAAATTTGCAATCAGCACCAGTCCTGATGAAACAACAATGCCTTTAATGGTCGAACGACCGACACCGGCCGTTCCTCCACGGGCAGAAAATCCGTTGAAGCTGCTTACAAGTGTTATAATGATGGCGAAAACCGGGGCTTTAAGAAAACCGACCACAAAGTCTTTTGGTGCAAGTCGGGGATAAACGGCGTTCCAGAATATTCCGGGATCAAGACGATGGTAGTGCTCTGCCATGTATGCTGCGCTGTGAAGGCCGGCAAAGTCGGAGAGAGCTGTCAAGGGCAAAAACATGATAAGTGCGGCAACAAGCCGGGGCATGACAAGTTTTGCAACGGGGTCGGTTCCAAAAGCGCGAAGTGCATCAATCTGTTCAGATATCTGCATGGCGCCGAGTTCAGCGCCGTTTCTTGAACCGAATCGTGCGGAGAGCATCAGGCCCATAAGTAGAGGTCCAAGTTCGCGGATAACCGAGAGAGATGTAGAACGCCCCAGCATGGTTTTTGCACCGAAGTCTTCAAGCAGGTTCCCTACTTCAATAGCAAGAAGCGAGCCGATAGAGATGGCACTGACCAGAACAATGGGAACTGAGTCGGTGCCGCAAATAGTGGCCTGATCGAGTACGTCTCTCCAGTAACGCTTGACTTTTGGAAAAGCTTTAAATGCCCTGACTGAAAACAGAAAAAACTCCTGCATGGTGAGGATAAAATCTTTCAGCCAAAGGGCAACTGCTTTTTCCTGTTTACGTGCGAATGTTAACAGCATGAATGCATACGTAACGTGCGATGAGCATACACTCTCTGAGGGTAGCGATGCGGTAAAAAAAGTTGAAATAATAGCAAATCATTCATCGATTGACCAATCTTATCGTTTATACCTGTAAAAGCCTGCTTTTCATTTTTGTCACCCATTCGCATGGTATGGTAAACTTCCCGAAAGTATCTTCATCCCTTTCTCTCATACCATGATAGTCGGAACCTCCGGAAAAGAGTAAGAAGTACTCATTGGCAATCTCACGGTAGTAATTCTGCCTGTAGGCGTCGTGGGAAGGATGAATGATTTCAATGCCGTCAAGCCCGAAGGTGATCAGTTGCTTAAGTGTCTCATCAGGAACATTCTGAGCCGGATGAGCGAGGAACGATAGACCGGACGCTTTATTGATCAGCGCGATGATATCAGCAGGGTGCGTCTCTATGCTTTTAACATAAGCGGGGCTGTGAGAACCGAGATATTTGCTGAATGCTTCGCTGAAGCTTTTCACATAGCCGACATCCTGAAGCACTGCGGCGATATGCGGTCGTCCGACGCTTCCGTTCTGAGCTTTGACAATAATCTGCTCAATACCGATTTTTACGCCCATTTTGGCGAGTTTGCTGACCATGCGTTCGGCCCTTTCCGTGCGCAGGTGACGACAGTGGTCGAGATATTGTTTCAGCTCGGAATGCTGATAATCGAAAAAATAACCAAGGATATGAATATCATAGCCCTTGTAGGTCGAGCTCATTTCTACACCAGGAATAAGCTCTATGCCTTTTTGTAAGGCTAATGGCTTTGCTTTGTCAATACCTAAAACAGAATCATGGTCAGTAATACTTATGGCCTTCAATCCGGATTTTGCTGCTTTTACAACAATTTCCTCCGGTGTAAAGATCCCGTCTGAACATTTTGTGTGTATGTGTAAGTCTGCTTTTTCAAAGCCATTATGCCCTACGCTTGTCAAGCTGTATGGCATGGCTGGTTTATTAATTATGTTAATTTGCTTAACCTATATATAAGAAAAAATCCTCGACCGCTCCGCACATAAACAGAATTATTTTTCATGGCAAAACGTTGCATGGAAAAATATCCTGAGAGAGCGTGCGGCAAACGATATACCCGGGGGATCAGCTATAAAAAGTGTATAGAAAGAGGCTGCTGGCCGGTCTTTTCTCTGGATTTACGGCTGCAGTTTTCCTGTGACAAGAAGGTAAAAAATTGCGGTGCCGGCTATAAGTCGGTATATAATGAATATAGTTGTCGTATGTTTTTTTAGGTAGGTGAGAAGAAATCCGATTGATGCATAGCCCACAATACCCGCAACAAGTGTTGCAACCACGATATTGGTTATGTTTTCTGTAGAAGCTGAGATAACCGCCCACGTTTTGTAAAGCTCCAGGAGTGCTGCAGCAAATACGGACGGGAGTGAGAGAAGGAAAGAAAAACGCGCTGCTGTTTCACGGGAAAGATTTAAAAAAAGACCGCCGGTTATCGTTACTCCTGAGCGTGATGATCCTGGAATGAGGGCAACGCTTTGAGCTAACCCAATCAGAAGAGCCTCTTTCCAACCGATTTTTTCTATTGTTTTGAGTGGCAGCCCTTTCGTGAGCCTCTGTTTTATTTTCCATTCGGCGAGAGAAAGCACAAGAGCAAGACCGATAAGAGCGCCGCTTATCCAGTAGAGTGATCGGAGGCTGGTTTCTATCTGATGTTTAAAGAGAAGGCCTAAAATGACAATCGGTATGGTTCCCGCAACGATCATCCAGCCCATTTTTGCTTCACTGCTTTCCAGTGGTTTTCCTTGTATGATTCCCCGGACAACACCCTGGATTATAACAATGATATCTTTTCGGAAATAAATAAGGACGGCGGCAAGAGTACCTAATTGAGCGATTGCCGTAAAAGCCGCACCGGGGTCACTCCATCCTGCAAGGGCAGGAACAATTCTCAGATGTGCCGTGCTGCTTATCGGCAGAAATTCTGTCAGACCCTGTACAATTCCGAGAATAGTTGCTTCGAAGAGTGTCATTGATGTGTATGGGTACTGGTTAGTGAAATGCTGTGGCATTCAATGATATCTTTGAGGTCGGCAATAGCTTTCTTGAGAGCAATGGCGCGGTGACTGAGAGTGTTTTTCTCAGCTGTACTCATTTCCGCATAGGTTCTGGCTGTTGATTCTACCAGAAAGACAGGGTCATAGCCGAATCCTTCGTTACCTCTTTGTTCTGCTGTGATGTTGCCTGTAACAACTCCTTCAGCAGTGTGTTCAAACCCGAAACAGGTTTCACCGGAAGGAATTGATCCTTTCAAAGCTATTACTGTGCGGAAACGCGCGATTCTGTTGGTAATACCGTTCAATGAATGGAGAAGATGGCGGACGTTCTCTTCATACGTTGGAGCTATGCCGGCAGGTGATGGGGCATATCGAGCAGAGTATACTCCCGGAGCCCCTTTCAGTGCATCAACTTCTAAACCGGTGTCGTCTGCAAGGGCAATCATAAAAGGTAATTGTTGAGAACACAGGCTGAATATAGCTCTTGCTTTAAGCATGGCGTTTCCTTCCAGCGTCTGTTCCGTCTCCTCGATATCAGCCTCAATACCCAGTTCATTGAGTGTTGTTACCTTGAACAGGGGCGAGATGTTTTCAAGCATCGGTCGCAGTTCCTTAACTTTATCCGGGTTGCCTGTTGCAAGGATGATGGTGATGGTTTTGTCGGTATTTTCTGGCATAACTGAACTGTTCTTTCCTACTGAATGATTTTAAGCAGTTCCCTTACGGCCTCATCAAGACCAGTCAGCACGGCACGGGCAATAATGGCATGGCCGATACTTACCTCCTCGATTTCTGTGATCTCTCTGAAAGGAGCGATGTTGAGGTAGTTGAGCCCATGACCGGCAACGACCTTCAGGCCTAGGCTCTTTGCATAGGAAGCAGCTTCACGGATTCTTTCAAGTTCAAGGGCCCGGTCATCATCATTTGTCTTCAGTGCATAGGTACCGGTATGCAGCTCCACAAGATCAGCTTCTGCTGTTGCTGCAAGGTCGATGGAATTTTTATCCGGCTCAATGAAAATACTGCTCTCTATTCCGGCTGCTTTGAAAGGTTTAAGAAACTCGATCAGGGTGTTGAAATGGCCGGTAATGTTAAACCCACCCTCGGTAGTCAGTTCCTCTCTTTTTTCGGGAACAAGGGTGATAAGCTCCGGTTTAGTTTGCAACGCTATATGCTGCATTTCAGGAGTCATGGCCATTTCAAGATCGAGCTTGGTGGTAACAGCTTCCCGGAGTCGTTTAAGGTCGATGTCTCTGATATGGCGGCGGTCTTCACGCAGGTGGCAGACAATGCCAGCAGCTCCGCTTTTTTCTGCAAGCAGTGCAGCGGCAACAGGATCAGGTTCAAATTCATTTCGGGCGTTGCGCAGCGTGGCAATGTGATCAATATTTACGGCTAATCTCATGAGAGTATAATCTTGTCAGTGGTGAACAATCAGGATGTTGCTGATTCAGCATGCTCTATCTCTTTTTGCTATAAAGCGAAAGTAATCAAAAAATGGTAAAAGGTTAAACCTGTTGTCATAGAGCGGCGTGTAGAAAATGAATCTTTTATCTAACGCTCTTGTTGGCTTTGAAGTGAAAACGGGAGTGGGAAATTCCTGAAAAACTAATGAAATTAATTACTTTTTTCGGGGGTAATAGTTTGAAAAAAAAATTCAACAGGAATCGAAACCATGTTACATACTCCGGCTTATGCAGCTAAAACAGCCAATGCATCACTTGAACCCTTCGAGATAAATCGTCGCGAACCAGGTGCTCACGATGTGTTAATAGACATTCTGTTTTGCGGCATCTGTCACTCGGACATTCACCAGGCCCGCGATGAATGGGGTGGTTCAACATTTCCTATGGTTCCCGGACATGAAATTGTTGGAACTGTAGTCAAAACAGGAGGCCATGTTACGAAATGGAAGCTTGGCGATACGGCTGGTGTCGGCTGTTTCATTGACTCATGCCGGGAATGTGAAGCATGCAGGGAGGGGGAGGAGCAGTTTTGCGAGGAGGGAATGAGTGCAACGTACAATAGCTTTGAACGCGATGGCAAGACTCCCACATACGGTGGATACTCAACCCGAATAACCGTACATGAGGATTACGTTCTTCGCATACCTGCCGGCATGCCGCTTGAAAGGGTTGCACCGCTTCTTTGTGCAGGTATAACCACCTATTCACCCTTGAATCGTTTTGGTGTCAAAACCGGTGATGAGGTGGCAATTCTCGGGTTGGGTGGACTCGGCCACATGGGCGTTAAAATTGCAAAAGCCATGGGGGCAAAGGTAACTGTTCTGAGTCATTCTCCCGGAAAGCGGAACGATGCTTTAGCCCTTGGTGCTGACGATTTTGTTGACACCAGCAATAAGCTCTCTTTCAAGAAAAACGCAAAGCGCTTTGATTTTATTCTTGATACGGTGTCAGCCATGCACGATTACAACTCCTATCTTGGCCTGTTGAAACGTGACAGCTCAATGGTGCTGGTTGGAATTCCTGATCCTGTTCCGCTTTCCGCATCGTCGCTTGTCATGCAGCGCCGCCATCTTTCAGGCTCGCTTATCGGTGGCATTCGAGAGACCCAGGAGATGCTTGATTTTTGTGCAGAGCATGGTGTATTGTCCGATGTTGAAGTGATTCCTATCCAAAAGGTCAATGAGGCTTATGAGCGGGTGCTGAACAGTGATGTTCGATACCGGTTTGTGATTGATATCGCAAGCCTTAAGGGAGGGCTTTGATATCGGGAATGCCTTCCGATTGTTAACCTGAAGAATGATTATAGTTGTAGGGGTTTTGAATTTTGCTAAGTTCGCTTTGAAATGATTATGGTCATGAACAGTTTTTTGCTGTTCAGTGGCTGATTGGCGACAGAATTGCCTCAGTGTTTTATTGAGTATGCAGTGCTTATGAATACCGTTAGTTTAAAAAAGCTTGAATTTAATCGTGTTGCCGATTATGCGGCACATTTTTGCCTCTCTGCAATGGGGCGTGACAGACTTTTGGCTGCACTGCCTGTGGTTGAGCGGGATGCCCTCATTGCAGAACTTGAAAGGGTTCTTGAACTGAAAAATCTTCTTCAGGGTGAGGCTCCCCTTCCTTTTTCATATTTGCCGGATACACGGCTGCTGCTGAAAAAGCTTGAAGTTCTTGAAAGTTATCTTGAACCGGAAGAACTGCAGGATATTTATCATCTGCTCTTTTCATCGGTGCAGTTGAGGAAGTTTATGTTTCTCAACCGTGAGGTCTATCCTCTGCTTAATGATTTTACCATAAGAATATGGCTTGAAAAAAGCCTTCAGACGGCAATCCGTAGAATTATTGATGAACAGGGCAGGGTGAGGGACACGGCCAGCGATGCGCTGCTGATGATTCGAGGGGAGTTGAACGGAAGCCGTGAATTGATTCGCCGGAAAATGGAGCGGCTTGTCAGACGCTGTCAGGAAAACGGGTGGCTGATGGAGGATACCGTAGCAATAAAGAATGGGCGCCTTACCCTTGCCTTGAGGGTAGAGTATAAATACAAGATAGCAGGATATATCCAGGATTATTCCGGGAGCGGGCAGACGGTGTTTATTGAACCGGCTGAAACGCTGGAAATCAGCAACAGAATTCAGGATCTGGAAATCAGCGAACGAAGGGAGATTGAGCGCATTCTGAAGGAAATTTCGAATGAAATACGGCTTGACCTTGAGAATATAATGCACAATCAGGATCTTCTTGGTGATTTTGATGCCTTGTATGCAAGGGCGCGCTTTGCAGTTGAAACCTGCTCAGTGCTTCCCGGAATAGCCCGAGGGCACGCGCTTTGCATTAGAAAGGGCTTTCATCCATGGCTGATGATTTCCCATCGTCATAAGGAGGTTATTCCCCTTGACCTTGATCTGGATGAAAATGATCTCGTTCTGGTGATTTCCGGGCCTAATGCAGGCGGCAAATCGGTGGCGATGAAAACGGCCGGTCTCCTCTGCTGCATGCTTGTGCATGGATATCTTCTGCCTTGCAGCGAGAGTTCTGTGTTCCCTCTGTTCAGCGATATTTTCATTGAGATCGGTGATGATCAGTCGATTGAGAATGACCTTTCAACGTTCAGCTCGCATCTTGGTGAGATAAAAAGAATCCTTGATTTTGCTGGACCAGGGGATCTTGTGCTGATTGATGAACTCTGTGCCGGTACGGATGTTGAAGAGGGAGGGGCTATTGCGCGGATGGTGATTGAGGAGTTGCTCCATCGCGGGACTAAAACAATTGTGACCACTCACCTTGGGGAGTTGAAAGCCTATGCTCATGATCGCGAAGGAGTAGTCAACGGAGCGATGGAGTTTAACCGTGCGGGTCTTGCTCCTACCTTCAGGTTTATCAAGGGATTGCCGGGCAACAGTTTTGCATTTGCCATGATGCAGCGGATGGGGTTTCCGGCTTCAATGGTTGAGCGGGCATCGGAATTTATGCAGGGAGAACGGATCGGGCTTGATCGAATGCTCGATGATCTGGCTGGGTTGCTGGAAGAGAATCGCCTTTTGAAGCTGCGGCTACGGGAAGATAAAGAGGAGCTGGAAGAGAGGGAGCTCTCATTAAGGAGTGAGGAAGCCGGCTTAGAACATAAACGCAGGGAGCTTAAGCTCAGCGCATCAAGAGAGTTGCAGAAAGAGGTTGAATATGCCCGAAAACAGATCAGGGATATTCTCTCTGAAGTTAAAAGTGCACCTGATGATGAAAAGAAAGTGCAGGAGGCCAGAAAAAAACTGGCACTGAAAAAAGAGGAAGCCGGCAGGAATGAGTCAATTATTCTTGCTGAAGCTGATGCAGCGATCCAGATTGATCGTACCATTCGTGAGGGTGACCTTGTCAGGATTCTGGATTCCAGTACTTCAGGAGAGGTTGAGAGCGTCAATGCTGAAAGTGCAGTTGTCCGATGCGGAAATTTCAGGTTGACCACATCACTGAAAAATCTTGAAAAAACATCAAAAAAACAGGCTAAAAAAATTCTGAAAAAGCCTGATTCACCAAAGCAGAAAGCTTCATGGTCGGCAATAGCCGGTGAGGTTGAGTCAACAAGAGTTGATTTGCGTGGTCTCAGTGGTGATGAAGCAATAATGAAAATTGAACGTTTTATTGATACAATGAGGTTCAACAGGATCCACTCGGTAACGATTGTACATGGAAAAGGAACCGGTTCACTTCGCCAGCGGACAGCAGAGTTTTTGCAGCAGCACCGTTATATAAAAAGTTTTCGGCTCGGTGAGTGGGGGGAAGGCGGGGCCGGTGTGACTGTCGTGGAGCTTGAGTGATTATTATTATTGCCGATAGGGTGGATGCATTGAAAAACAATATTCAATACTGTATCTTACGCCCATGACGGGCAGCCTTACCCATAGTGGTCGATCGGGTTTTAACTACAAATCCTTCAGGGATTGAAAGAGCAGAGCGAAACATATTTGACAATACCCAATCAGCTGACAGCGCTGCGGATACTGCTCGTACCGGTTTTTGTCGTGCTGTTGCTGCAAGTTGATCCTTATATGAAGCTGCTTGGTGTCATTGTTTTTGTTTTGGCCTCGCTTACGGATATTTATGACGGTTATCATGCAAGGAAATATGGTGTAACTACCCGTCTTGGTGCTTTTCTTGATCCTCTTGCTGATAAATTGCTGATTACTGCAGCTTTTTTCCTCTATGTCGGGATGGGATTTCTCAGTCTCTGGATGGTGATTCTCGTCGTTGTGAGGGATGTTGTTATTACAGCATTGAGAATCTATGCTGAATTCAAAGACAGGCCCGTTGTGACAAGCGTGGAAGCGAAGTACAAAACTCTGGTCCAGAACATTTTTGTCTATGTCGTTATGGCATTGATCTTGATGAAAGAGGCATCCTTTTCAGGGGCGAATGTTGCCGTCATGTCAAGCCGTTTTCTTGAATCAGGTTATCTGAACTATATCATGCTGGCAGTTACGGTTTTTACCGTGTATACCGGCATCTCCTATCTGGTCAGCAATTGGCGGATTTATCTTCAAAAGCCTCTTGAGGGGCAGTGAGTGAATGAAGCTTCTTGCGGCAAAAATTCTATCCACCTGCTTTGGCATCGGTTATTTTCCTGTAGCACCAGGTACAATTGCCAGTATTGTTGCGGTTATAGGTTTCGTTTTTATTCCGGCACTTCAATCCACCCCGATTCTGCTCTCTCTGGTTATCATTTCGCTTGCTCTGGGGATATGGGCCGGGAGGATAATGGAGGAAGAGTATGGTGATGATCCTTCAATAGTTACCATTGATGAACTTGCCGGTCAGTGGCTGGCGCTAGCTGCTCTGCCCGCTGACATGTTACCCGTTCTGCTTTCATTTGCTTTTTTCAGATTGTTCGATATTGCAAAACCGGGACCTGTTGATACAGTCCAGCGCCTGCCTGGAGGGTGGGGTATCATGGCTGATGATGTGCTTGCCGGTTTTTTTGCCAATCTTTCAGTGCGAGGCGTGCTTGCACTGCTCACAGTTTTTCACCTTCCGGTTTCTTTATAAAACAGCTTGATATTTTCCTTCATTGTCGAAGTGTCGAAGCCGATCTCCCTGTAAAGATCATTCATTCCGCCATGAGTCACGAATGCATCAGGAAGAGCAACTTTCAGAACCGGGCGGTTGAGCCGCTTTGTGTTAAGGTGATCGATTACTGCGCTGCCGAGTCCACCGATTATGCTGTTTTCTTCTATAACCACAAAATGGGTTGACCGGGCTGCAAGCTCTTCAAGCAGGTCTGTATCGAGAGGTTTGAGAAACCGCATATTGACCACGGTTGCATTAATGCCGTCACTCAGCAGTGATTCTGCAACTTCAAGGGCTTTGGAGGTCATGTTGCCTATACTGAGTAGCGTTAGATCGCTGCCTTCCCGGACAATCTGCCCCTTTCCAATTTCGAGAGAACTGAAGTTTTTTTGCAGGGGGATGCCCGTGCCGTTGCCTCTCGGATAGCGGATCGCAACAGGTCCTTTCAGGTCATAGAGTGCGGTGTAGAGCATATCGCGCAGCTCCTGTTCATTGGCCGGGGCCATGATGACCAGTCCTGGTACAGCATGCAGATAGGAAAGATCGAATGCGCCGTGATGAGTCGGACCGTCTTCTCCGACAAGTCCTGCACGGTCAATAGCAAAAACTACATGCAGTTTCTGCAGTGCGACATCGTGAATAAGCTGATCAAAGGCGCGTTGCAGAAAAGTTGAGTAAACAGCGAATACCGGTTTGAATCCCTGTATTGCAAGTCCTGCAGCAAAGGTGACCGCATGCGGTTCGGCTATTCCGACATCGTAAAAACGGTTTGGCAGTGCATTCTGGAAAAGATCAAGCGATGTTCCACTCGGCATTGCAGCAGTAATGGCAGTGATTTTAGGATCTTTGAGAGCAAGTTCAACCAGGGCCTCACCAAAGACCTCCTGATATTTTGGGGGAAGTGAGACGTCGGATGTTTTCAGTGATTTCCCTGTAGTTATATCGAAGCCCCCGCTGTGCGCATGCCATTTACTCTGATCTTCCTCAGCTGGTTTGAACCCTTTTCCGGTTGTTGTGACAGCAGGTTTGTTCATGATCCTGTTTTTTGCCACCCTCGCCCGAAAACCGCAGAAGCAGGTAAGAAGGCTTGCGCTTGTGAGTATGGGGACCGCCGGGTTTTCTTTAATGGCGTTTGAGATCGTTGTGATCTATCTTTTTCAGGCGGCGTTTGGAGATCTTTTCTACCGGCTTGCCTGGGTGATCACGGTGTTCATGGCAGGGCTGGGGGTGGGAACTTGGGCGGCGCTTGTCTTCAAAAAGATCCCGGACCGGTTCGGGCTTGCAGGGCTGCATGGGCTCAACGCGGCATTTTTCTTATTGCTGATCAAAGTTTGTGCGAAGCTCTTTTCGACGGGTTTTTTCCCGGGAGAGGAATATCAGTTTGTTTTTTTAACGATGGCGTTTTTGGGCGGGCTTGCAGCCGGGGCGGCTTTTCCATTCGCGAATCGGCTTTACCTCACCCAGGGTGATGGAAATCGTCTCGGGAGCGTTTACGCGGCGGACCTTTGGGGTTCAGCGTTGGGGGCACTTCTGACCGCCGCATTTTTTATTCCAGCATGGGGAGTTCCGCAAACGCTGATGCTACTGGGCGCCCTGAACGTTCTTTTAGGGCTGCTTCTTCTCTTCCGAAAAGACATCCGCCGTAAAAACCTGTAGGTTCACGCTCGGATCCTTCCAGCAATCCGCATCAAGTCCTGCTTTTTGTGTGCAAAGCTCGCTCAAAAATCGCGTTTTGTCCCAGCCTGTTTCGGTCGCGACCTGGGGCAGAAAAACACCATGATGAGAATCTTTTGAGACTTGAACGCCATGCTTACCAAGCTCGATCTCATCGGCGGACCCAATTTTTCTGAGCGGGCTTAAGACGGAGATCTCATAGTCCAGTTTCCCGAGCTCGTCCGGGCTGACCGGTCGAAAGCGAGGATCCTGTGAGGCCGCGGAGATGGCCATTTGCTGGATAATGAGATATAGGGGACCCGAAGGATCGAAACGGCCGATACAGCCGCGAAGCTGGCCGTCTTCTTTTAGCGTCACAAAAGCGCCCAGGGGTTGTTTGAGGGCCGGAGAAGTGGGAGAGAATTCCGGGATTTTTCCATTTTTGATATAACTTTCTACGGTGGATCGCGCGATCTTTAAAAGCTCTTCCTTCTCCTTCGCTGTCATTCCTTCTTTATTCTGAGTCGAAAGGGGGACAGTCCCTTTAAGGTCTTTAGAGGGACTGTCCCCTTTGCTTTCAGCGACGGGGGGAGGTGCGGTAGGCACCGCGCTATGCTTTGCGACGAAGGCAATTGCGCCGTAGCCCACCACGCGGCTTTTATCGCCGGCGAGGGAATCGCCCGAGTTTCCATATTTCAAGAGGACAGGACTAAGGGCTTCGGAACCTTGTGAGAGAAGCATGGCGACGCGTACACCATCGGGACTGCAGAGGAAAGTCTCGGCTTGCGGAACATTTTCAGAAGCAAGCGTCCTGAGCGTCGTATCAAGATCCTCCATCTTTCCTGTCAAAATAGCAGCAAGCGTTTTTTTATCTGCAGTCACGGCATCGGCATACGGCGGATAATGAGACATATCCGTGCTCGCGACGATCAAGGTCTTGTCATCTAAGAGAGGGGGAAGGATCGCGGCGAGCTTTCGCGCGAGTTCGGGTGAGTCACCGCTGAAAAGGATGGGAACGATCTTGAAATCTTTAAGTACGCGCTGGAGGAAGGGGAGCTGGACTTCGAGCACGTGGTCGCCTTCGTGGATATCCGGGCGGTCGACGAGGGCAGGGTCTGCGGCCAGGAGTTTTGTCGTGATCGCCTCGTCGACAGGGACAAGACCGAGGGGTGTTTCAAAAGCGCCTTTGGCGTAGACCGCAATGCCGTTGAAATAATGACGGTGGGCGTTGCCGATCAGGATCACGGTCTTAATGTCACGGCCTTCAAGTGCTTTATAGGCGTATGCCGCGACAGAACCAGAATAAACATATCCGGCATGCGGCACCATGATCGCACGGATCGGCTCCTGGATCGCGGGCGGATCGGCCTGGCGCAAGAGTGTGTCAACGTATTGCTCAAGGGTCGCTTTATCTCCGGGGTAGAATCCTCCGGCCACCGCTGCTTTGCGGACATTCTGATCCTTATTCTCATCTTTTTTTTCGTCGGGAATATTCAGGGTGAAGGCGAGCGAGAGGAAAGTGGCCAGAAGAAAAAAGAACGGAATTTGAAATTTATTCCCAGATGCCGGGGATTTTTTCTCCATCGGGGCAGGCTCCATTTTTGAGGTTGTTAGCAACAATAAAATAACCTTGGCGGACAATGGCTTTTTCTTTCGATCCCGGACACCAGGTCGTTTCGCCCTCGGGGTAGGCGATGTTTCCAATATAAACGTATTTCAGACCTTCTTCCATCGCAATCTGACGGGCGCGAATCAGCGTTTCGGGTGGCGTGGGCGGCATGTTCTTTAATTTATACTGCGGGAAAAAGCGGCTAAAGTGGAGCGGCACGTTGTCGCCAAGATTTTCGTGGATCCAACGGGCCAACGCGCGGAGTTCTTCTTCGTTGTCATTTTCTCCGGGGATAAGCAGTGTGACGATCTCGAGCCAAACGCCGCTTTCTTTGATGATCTTCAAGCTTTTTAAAATAGATTCCAGCCGACCCCCGGTGAAGTTCCGGTAAAATTTTTCGTTGAAAGCCTTAAGGTCGACTTTGTAGGCATCGATCGTTTTCAGGAGTTCCTTTAAGGGCTCTTCTTCGATATAACCATTGGAAACGACCACGGCCTTGAGCCCCTTGGCCTTGGCAAGTTTTGCGGTTTCAAGCATAAATTCATAGTTGATCACGGGCTCGTTGTAGGTGAAGGCAACAGATCGGGCGCCGGTTTCCAGGGCTTTGGCGACTACTTGCTCGGGGGTCGCGCGCTCAGCCGAGACGTCTTTGGGGAAACATTGGGAGATCTCCCAGTTCTGACAAAAGAGGCAGCTCATATTACATCCTGTGGAAGCGATCGAAAAGGCTGTGCTGCCCGGCAGGACATGGAAAAAAGGCTTTTTCTCGATTGGGTCCACATGCACGGTCGCGATTTTTCCATACGCCATGGAATAAAGCTTTCCCTGAATGTTTTTGCGGGCCTTGCAGGCTCCCCATTCGCCGGCGGAGAGCGTGCACCGGATCGGGCACAGGAAACACTGAACCATCTTGTGAGGGAG